>Ga0209156_10000122_pt1 | contig 58866 bp, 50 predicted proteins | sample GraSoiAngelo_124_FD_185881 | JGI IMG/M metagenome (GOLD analysis project Ga0209156, IMG submission 185881) | Grasslands soil microbial communities from the Angelo Coastal Reserve, California, USA - 14_0927_05_20cm (SPAdes) (version 2) | ecosystem: Environmental > Terrestrial > Soil > Grasslands... | reverse complement strand
AGGGCAGCGCGGCCGCTACACCGGCGAGAAGCTCTCGCTCAACTTCCAGAACGTCGAGGTGCGGGCGGTGCTCAACGTGATCGCCGACTTCACCGACCTCAACATCATCACCAGCGACACGGTGACCGGGAACATCACCCTGCGCCTGAAGGACGTGCCCTGGGACCAGGCGCTCGACATCATCCTGCAGGCGCGCGGCCTCGACAGCCGCCGCACCGGCAACGTGGTCTGGATCGCGCCGCGCGACGAGCTCGCCACGCGCGAGAAGCTCGCGCTCGAGGCAACTCAGACGATCAACGACCTCGAGCAGACGCGCACCGAAGCGTTCCAGATGAACTACCAGAAGGCGGCCGACGTGCAGAAGCTGCTCGCGGACCCGAGCCAGCGCATCCTCTCCAAGCGCGGCAGCGCCGTGGTCGACGCGCGCACCAACACGTTGTTCGTCCAGGACACGCCGACCCACCTGGAGGAGGTGCGCCGGCTGCTCGCCAAGATCGACGTCGCGGTGCGTCAGGTGATGATCGAGGCGCGCATCGTCGAAGCCAACGACAGCTTCAGCAGGAACCTCGGCGCGCGCTTCGGGTATACGGAATCTGCGAGCACCGGGCGCAACATCGGCGGCCTCAAGCCCGTGATCGGCGGCAATCTCGGCACCACCCAGGCGGCGGCCGGGACCGGACTGAGCACCGGCGTACCAATCGACATCCCCCCAGGGGGGCTGCAGAGCAGCCTGCCGGCGAACGGCCTCAACGCCTTTCAGGCCGGGCAGTTCTCCTTTGTCCTGTTCAACGCGTCTCTGTCGCGCATCCTGAGCATCGAGATCTCCGCGATGGAAGCCGACGGCAAAGGCAAGATCATCTCCAGCCCGCGCGTGCTGACGGCCAACCAGGTGGAGGCGCTGATCGAGCAGGGCACGGAAATTCCCTACCAGCAGTCGACCTCCTCGGGCGCGACCGCGACAGCGTTCCGCAAGGCCAACCTGTCTCTCAAGGTGAAGCCGCAGATCACGCCCGACGACAACATCATCATGTCGCTCGACGTCAACAAGGACCAGCCGGGAGCGGTCACGGATCAAGGGGTGCAGATCAATACCAAGCACGTGAAGACCGAGGTGCTGGTCGAAAACGGCGGCACGGTGGTGATCGGCGGCATCTACGAGCAGACCGACCGCACCGACATCACCAGGATCCCGTTCTTCGGCGAGCTGCCTTTCCTCGGCTTCCTGTTCCGCAACAATACGTCGCTCACCAACAAGACGGAGCTCCTGGTATTCATCACGCCGCGCATCGTGAATGAGCGGCTGACGATTCGCTGAGCGCCGCATCTCCTCGGGCGGTGCGACGGCCGGGCGCTCCCCGGCCGTTTTTGTTTCTACAATGCCGGGGATGAAGCGCGGCGAAAACATCTACCTCGTGGGGCTGATGGGCGCGGGCAAGACCACCGTGGGCAGGCTGCTGGCGCGGCGCCTGAAGCTGCGCTTCGTCGATTCCGACCAGGAAATCGAGCGCCGCTGCGGCGTGAAGATCCCCCTGATCTGGGAGATCGAGGGCGAGGCCGGCTTCCGCGGCCGCGAGGCGCAGGTGCTCGCCGAGCTGACTGCGCAGGACGGCGCGGTGCTCGCCACCGGAGGCGGCTCGGTGCTGCTCGACGAGAACCGCAAGCGCCTGGCGGCACGCGGCACGGTGGTCTATCTCCGGGCGAGCCCCGAGGACCTGTACCGGCGCGTGCACTACGACCGCGACCGGCCGCTGCTCGCGACCGGCGATCCGCTGGCGCGGCTGCGCGAGCTCTATGCCGAGCGCGATTCGCTCTACCGCGGCGTCGCCGACCTGGTGATCGATACCGGCGCCCAGAGCGTGCAGGCGCTGGCGCGCGAGCTGCTGGAAAAGCTGGAAGAGCGATGGAAAGCCTCCGCGTAGCCCTCGGCGAGCGCTCCTATCCGATTCACGTCGGCAGCGGCATCCTCGATGCGACGGCGCTGTACGCGCCGCATCTCCCGGCCGGCAGCGCGGCCGTGGTGACCAACCAGGTCGTGGCGCCGCTTTATCTGCCGCGCGTGAAAAAGGCGCTCGAGGCGGCGGGCGCGCGCGTCGCGCAGGTCGTGCTCGAAGACGGCGAGCAGTCGAAGCGCTGGACGAGCCTGGAGCGCGTGTTCGATGCGCTGCTGGCAGCGCGCTGCGGCCGCGATACGCTGATCGTCGCGCTCGGCGGCGGGGTGATCGGCGATCTGGCCGGGTTTGCCGCCGCGATTTACCAGCGCGGCGTGGCCCTGCTGCAGGTGCCTACCACGCTCCTAGCGCAGGTGGACTCCTCGGTCGGCGGCAAGACCGCCATCAACCATGTCCAGGGCAAGAACATGCTCGGCGCCTTTCACCAGCCGCGCGCGGTGATCACCGACGTCGCGACGCTCGATACGCTGCCCGAGCGCGAGCTGCGCGCGGGGCTTGCCGAAGTGATCAAGCATGCGCTGGCCTTGGACCTTCCATTTGTGGAATGGCTCGAAAAAAGCATCGACTCGCTGCTCGCCCGGGAGCGCAGCGCCCTCGTCTACGCGGTGCGGCGCTGTTGCGAGCTCAAGGCGGGCGTGGTCGCCGCCGACGAGCGCGAATCCGGCGTGCGCAGCCTGCTCAATTTCGGCCATACCTTCGGCCACGCCATCGAAGCGGGCACCGGGTACGGCGCGTGGCTGCACGGCGAGGCGATCGCGGCGGGGATGGTCATGGCCGCGGAGCTGTCGGCCCGCGCAGGCCTTCTTGCAGCAGCGGATGTTCATCGCGTGCGCTCGCTGCTGAGCCGGGCCGGCCTGCCGGTCACCGGGCCTGCGCTCGGCACCGAGCGCCTGCTCGAGCTAATGGCGCTGGACAAGAAGGTCGCGCGCGGCCGTACGCGCTTCGTGTTGCTGGAGGCCATCGGCCGGGCCGCGCTGCGCGCCGATCTCGAGGAGCGGCAGGTACGCGAAGCCATTGTCGCTGCAGCGCAATAAATGTATATTCAAAAGCTCGGTCCCGATCATGAGCCTGGACGCGCAGGGGCTTTACCACCCCTCCCATGAGCACGACGCCTGCGGCGTCGGCTTCGTCGCGCACATCAAGGGCAAGAAGTCGCACGGCCTCGTCGAGCAGGGGCTGACGGTCCTCAGAAACCTCACCCACCGCGGTGCGGTCGGCTGGGATCCCAAGCTCTCCGACGGCGCCGGCCTGCTGATCCAGGTTCCCGACCGCTTCCTGCGCGAGGAAATGGCGCGCCTCGGCGTGCGGCTGCCGCCCGCCGGGCAGTACGGCGTCGGCATGGTGTTCCTGCCGCGCGACCCGGCTTCGCGCATCGCCTGCGAATACGAGATCGAGCGCGCGATCAAGGAAGAGGGCCAGGTGCTGCTCGGCTGGCGCGACGTGCCGGTCGACAACAGCGACCTCGCCGAGCCCGCCAGGCGCATCGAGCCGGTGATCCGGCAGGTGTTCATCGGCCGCGGCCGCGGCATCACCGTCACCGACGCGCTCGAGCGCAAGCTCTACATCATCCGCAAGAGCTCGGGGCACGCCATCCAGGCGCTGCGCCTGCAGCACGGCAAGGAGTTCTACGTGCCGTCGATGTCGGCGCGCACCCTGTGCTACAAGGGCATGCTGCTCGCGTACCAGGTCGGCGAGTACTACCTCGACCTGAAGGACGCGCGCGTCGAGTCGGCGCTCGCGCTGGTGCACCAGCGCTTCTCGACCAACACCTTCCCGTCCTGGGACCTGGCGCACCCGTTCCGCATGATCTGCCACAACGGCGAGATCAACACGCTGCGCGGCAACGTCAACTGGATCCGCGCCCGCCAGGGCGCAATATCGTCGCCCATCCTGGGCGACGATCTGCACAAGATCTGGCCGCTGATCTACGCCGGCCAGTCGGACTCGGCGTCCTTCGACAACGCGCTCGAGCTGCTGGTGATGGGCGGCTACTCGGTGGCGCACGCGATGATGATGATGATCCCGGAAGCGTGGGAGAACCACACGCTGATGGATCCCGCGCGGCGCGCGTTCTACGAATACCACGCGGCGATGATGGAGCCCTGGGACGGCCCGGCCTCGATCGCCTTCACCGACGGCCGGCAGATCGGCGCCACGCTCGACCGCAACGGCCTGCGGCCCTCGCGCTACATCGTCACCGCGGACGATCTGGTCATCATGGGCTCGGAATGCGGCTGCCTGCCGGTGCCGGAGGAGAGGATCGTCAAGAAGTGGCGCCTGCAGCCCGGCAAGATGTTCCTGGTCGACCTCGAGAAGGGCCGCATCATCGACGACAAGGAGCTGAAGGACAGCCTGGCGAGCGCCAGGCCCTACGCCGAGTGGATCGAGCGCATCCGCGTCAAGCTCGACGAGGTCGAGAGCGACAAGACCACGCCGATCAAGTCCAAGGTGCGGCTGCTCGATCGCCAGCAGGCGTTTGCCTATACCCAGGAGGACCTCAAGTTCATCATGCAGCCGATGGCGGCGGCGGGCGAGGAGCCGGTCGGCTCGATGGGCAACGACTCGCCGCTCGCCGTGCTGTCGAGCAAGGACAAGACGCTGTACCACTACTTCAAGCAGCTCTTCGCGCAGGTGACCAACCCGGCCATCGACCCGATCCGCGAGGAGCTGGTGATGTCGCTGGTGTCGTTCATCGGCCCCAAGCCCAACCTGCTCGGCATCGACGAGCTGAACCCGCCGCTGCGGCTCGAGGTGTCGCAGCCGGTGCTCGACTTCTACGAGATGGAGAAAGTGCGCCATATCGAGCGCTATACCGGCGGCAAGTTCAAGGCCTTCGAGCTGGACATCACTTATCCGGTCGGCTGGGGCAAGGTGGCGGTGGAAGCACGGCTCGCCTCGCTCGCGGCGCAGGCCGAGGACGCGGTGCGCTCGGGCTACTCGATCATCATCATTTCCGACCGCCAGGTGGACCGCGAGCGCGTGGCGATCCCCGCGCTGCTCGCTCTCTCGGCGATCCACCAGCACCTGGTCGGCAAGGGCCTGCGCACGTCGAGCGGCCTGGTCGTCGAGACCGGCAGCGCGCGCGAGGTGCACCACTTTGCGCTGCTCGGCGGCTACGGCGCCGAAGCGGTGCATCCCTATCTCGCCCTGGAGACCATTCTTTCATTTCATGGTCAGGACCGGCCCGCGGCGTCGAAGGCGGTCAAGAGCTACGTCAAGGGGATCGGCAAGGGCCTGAAGAAGGTCATGTCCAAGATGGGGATCTCGACCTACATGTCGTACACCGGGTCGCAGATTTTCGAGGCGGTCGGGCTGGCCAGATCGCTGGTCGACAAATACTTCACCGGCACCACCTCGAACGTCGAAGGCATCGACGTGTTCGACGTGGCCGAGGAAGCGATCCGCGTCCATCGCGCGGCGTTCGACGAGGACGACCCGGTCCTCAAGACCATGCTCGACGCCGGCGGCGAGTACGCCTGGCGGGTGCGCGGCGAGGAGCACGCCTGGACGCCGGAGGCGATCGCCAAGCTGCAGCATTCGGCGCGCGCCAACTCCTATGCGACGTACAAGGAATACGCGGCGCTCATCAACGACCAGTCGAAGCGGCATATGACCTTCCGCGGCCTGTTCGACTTCCGCTTCGAGCGCTGCAAGCCGGTTGCGCTCGACGAGGTCGAGCCCGCCGCCGCCGTCGTCAAGCGCTTTTCCACCGGCGCCATGTCGCTCGGCTCGATCTCGACCGAGGCGCACACCACCCTCGCCATCGCCATGAATCGCATCGGCGGCAAGTCGAACACCGGCGAGGGCGGCGAGGACCGGCGGCGTTACGCGCCGATCAAGGCGGGAGAGTCTTTACAAAGCAGATTGGGAAAGACCCGCGTCGAGGTCGAGATCCGTCTTCGCGAAGGCGATTCGCTCAAGTCCAAGATCAAGCAGGTGGCCTCGGGCCGCTTCGGCGTCACGACCGAGTACCTGGCGAGCGCCGAGATGCTGCAGATCAAGATCGCGCAAGGCGCGAAGCCCGGCGAAGGCGGCCAGCTCCCCGGACGCAAGGTCTCGGAGTACATCGCCGAGCTGCGCTACTCGACGCCTGGCGTCGAGCTGATCTCGCCGCCGCCGCACCATGACATCTACTCGATCGAGGACCTGGCGCAGCTGATCCACGATCTGAAGAACTCCAATCCGCAGGCCCTGGTCTCGGTGAAGCTGGTGTCCGAGGTCGGCGTCGGCACGGTTGCCGCCGGCGTGGCGAAGGGCAAGTCCGACCACGTCACCATCGCCGGCCATGACGGCGGCACCGGCGCATCGCCCTGGTCATCGATCAAGCACGCCGGCACGCCGTGGGAGCTCGGCCTCGCCGAGACGCAACAGACTCTGGTTTTAAACCGGCTGCGCGGGCGCATCGCGGTGCAGGTGGACGGCCAGATGAAGACCGGCCGCGACGTGGTGGTCGGCGCCATCCTCGGCGCCGACGAGTTCGGCTTCGCTACCGCGCCGCTGGTGGTCGAGGGCTGCATCATGATGCGCAAGTGCCACCTGAACACCTGTCCGGTCGGGATTGCCACGCAGGACCCGCAGCTGCGCCGCAAGTTCGAGGGCAAGCCCGAGCACGTGGTGAACTACTTCTTCTTCGTCGCCGAGGAAGTGCGGGAGCTGATGGCGCAGCTGGGCGTTCGTCGCCTGGACGAACTGATCGGCCGCACCGAGCTGCTCGACATGAAGAAAGGCGTCGAGCACTGGAAGGCGAAAGGCCTCGACTTCTCCAGGATCTTCGCCATGCCCAGCGTGCCGGCGGAAGTGGCGCGGTTCCACTGCGAGACGCAGGACCACGGCCTGGAGAAGGCGCTCGACAACCGGCTCATCGAGCTGGCGCAGCCGGCGCTCGAGCGCGGCGAAAAAGTGCTCATCGAGACGCCGATCCGCAACATCAACCGCACGGTAGGCACGATGCTGTCGCACGAGATCGCCAAGCGCTACGGCCACGACGGGCTGCCCGAGGACACGATCCACATCCGTTTCGCCGGCTCCGCGGGGCAGAGCTTTGGCGCCTTCCTCGCGCGCGGCGTGGTCCTCGACCTGGTGGGCGACACCAACGACTACTGCGGCAAGGGGCTCTCGGGCGGCCGCATCTCGGTTCAGCCCTCGCCCAAGTTCCGCGGCGAGCCGAGCGAGAACATCATCACCGGCAACGTCGTGCTCTACGGCGCGATTGCCGGCGAGGCGTATTTCCGCGGCGTCGCCGGCGAGCGCTTCGCGGTCAGGAATTCCGGCGCTCGCGCGGTCGTGGAAGGCGTCGGCGACCACGGCTGCGAGTACATGACCGGAGGCGCGGTGGTCGTGCTCGGCACGACCGGCCGCAACTTCGCCGCCGGCATGTCGGGCGGCTTCGCCTACGTGCTCGATGTCGACGGCGAATTTGTCAAACGCTGCAACAGCTCGATGGTCGATCTCGAGCCGCTCGCGCCGGAGTCCGAGGACGAGGCGAGCGTCAAGCGGCTGATCGAGAATCACGCGCGCTATACCAATTCCAAGAGAGCCTCGCAGGTCCTGGAGAAGTGGAGCGAATACCGCGCCCGCTTCGTGAAGGTCTTTCCGAAGGAATACCGCCGCGCGCTGGCCGAGATGGCGGGACAGAAGAGGGCGGCCGCCTAGGTGGAGAAATGAGTGGGTAAGGTCACCGGGTTCCTCGAGTTCGGCCGCGTCGAGGAGCCGCACGAGCCTACCGAGGCCCGCAGGAAGCACTACCGCGAGTTCTACCTGCGCCTGTCCGACGAGGCGGCGGGAGTGCAAGGCGCGCGCTGCATGGATTGCGGCGTGCCGTTCTGCATGTCCGGGTGCCCGGTCAACAACATCATCCCGGACTGGAACGACCTGGTTTACCGGCAGGACTGGAAGACGGCGATCGAGGTGCTGCACTCGACCAACAACTTTCCGGAATTCACCGGCCGCATCTGTCCGGCGCCCTGCGAGGAAGCGTGCGTGCTGCGCATCAACGAGGACCCGGTCGGCATCAAGTCGATCGAGCACGCCATCATCGACAAGGCCTGGGAAGAGGGCTGGGTGCGGCCGCTGCCCGCGGCGCACAGGACGGGAAAGAAGGTCGCGGTCGTCGGCTCGGGCCCGGCCGGGCTTGCCTGCGCGCAGCAGCTGGCGCGCGCCGGCCACGACGTGACCGTGTTCGAGAAGAGCGACCGCATCGGCGGGCTGCTGCGTTACGGCATTCCCGACTTCAAGCTCGAAAAAGGCGTGATCGACCGGCGCCTGGAGCAGATGCGCGCCGAGGGGGTGAAATTCCGCCCTGCGGTTTTCATCGGCGTGCGCTCGCCGGCCGGCGGTGTGGGCAGCGACGCGCGCGAGAATATATCTCCGGATCAGTTGAAGGCGGACTTCGATGCGATCGTGCTCGCAGCCGGCGCAGAGCAGCCGCGCGACCTGCCGATTCCCGGGCGCGCGCTCGATGGCGTGCACTACGCGATGGATTTCCTGCCGCTGCAGAACAAGCGCGTCGCCGGCGATGGCGGCGTGCCCGAGCTCTGGGCAACCGACAAGCACGTCGTGATCATCGGCGGCGGCGACACCGGCTCGGACTGCGTCGGCACGTCCAACCGCCACGGCGCCAGGTCGATCACGCAGTTCGAGGTGCTGCCGATGCCGCCGGACGTCGAGAACAATCCGGTGTGGCCGTATTGGCCGGTGCGGCTGCGCACCTCCTCGTCGCACGAAGAGGGCGTGAACCGCGACTGGTCGGTGGCCACCAAGGAATTCGTGGGCGAGAGCGGAAAGCTCAAAAAGCTGCGCGCCGCGCGGCTGGAATGGAAGGACGGCAAGCCGCAGGAAGTGCCCGGGTCGCAGTTCGAGATGCCGGCCGACCTGGTGCTGCTGGCGATGGGCTTCGTTTCGCCGCTGCAGTCAATGCTCGAGGAGTTCGGCGTGCAGAAGGACGCCCGGGGCAATGCCCGGGCCGACACGGACGGAGCGCGCGCTTACCTGACGTCGGTGCCGAAGGTGTTCGCGGCGGGCGACGTGCGCCGCGGCCAGTCGCTCGTCGTCTGGGCGATCCGCGAAGGCCGCCAGTGCGCCCGCTCGGTGGACGAATCTCTGATGGGCTTCTCAGAGCTGCCGCGCTAGCAGCGGGCGGATCTGCTCCCAGTCGTTCGGGAACAGGTTGAGCTTGGCGGCTCGATCTTTGTCCAGATACGAGTAGTCGAGCGCCATGAATTCGGCGCACAGGCGGCCCAGGTTGTCGGCGATGAAGCGCGAAGAGGGGTCGAGGTTGCGCACCACGGCGAGGCCGGTCGGCGGCGTGGCGATCGTGTGAATCGACAAGTCGGGGCGATATTTCTTCAGCAGCACGATCAGCCGCCATATATCGCCGCTCCAGAAACCCCACAAGCGCTCGCGCTGCGCCGTTCGGCGGTCGTGCGGAAAGCAATCGTGGACCAGAATCGTCGATTGCGCAGTCGACAACCGCTCGAGGTGCATGAAATCGCGCAGCGCGAATTCGAAGTGATGCATGCCGTCGATCAGCGCGAGGTCGACCGGCAAGCCGCCCAATTCCGCGCGCACGTCGTGCCGCGCGAAAAAATCATCGCTGGTCTCTGCGAACACGCGCACGCTCGGCGGCAAGGGGAACGCAACGGCGGGTTCGGGGTCGATGCCGAGGGCGACGGTCCCGGGAAGCACGAGCCGCAACGACTTGCCGGCTTCTACCCCGATCTCGATGTACGTGCGCGGCCGCAGGTGGCCGTGGATCCGCTGCAGCACCTGGAAGTAGTCCTCCCCGTGCAGGAACATCTCGAAAAGCAGCGAATCTGCGGCTTCGAGCCCGGGGTCGAGATGCAATGCCCGCTCGCAGTAGCGCGCCGCCCGGTCGCGTTCGCCGGCCGCGGACGCGGCCATGGCGGCGGCATACACATAATTCGGCTTGGAGGACAGCCGCGCAGCCAGGGCGAGGTGCGGAAGCGCCCTGCGCGGACGTCCCCCTTGAAGGAGTGAAGCGCCGCGCCAGTACAATGCGTCAGCCACGATTCGAAGGAGCATCATCGCAAAATCACCGAATCCTCACCAGGCTGAGCATCGCCGATTCGCGCGCAATATTAGCCTAGAATCCGCGTGATGCCGCTCGACGTGATCGTACTGGCCGCCGGCCTGGGCAAGCGCATGCGCTCGGAGCTTCCCAAGGTGCTTCATCCGCTTGCCGGCCGGCCGCTGCTCGCCCATGTGCTCGACGCCGCGCGCGCGCTCGCGCCGCGCAGGATGTTCGTCGTGCATGGTCATGGCGCCGAGCGCGTGCGCGCCGCGTTTCCCGATGCCGGGGTCGATTGGGTTCTGCAGGCCAAGCAACTCGGCACCGGCCACGCCGTGCTGCAGGCGCTGCCGCAGGTAGCGTCCGACGCGGACGTGCTGGTCCTGTACGGCGATGTGCCGCTGGTGCGGCCTGCCACATTGAGGCGCCTGGTCGAGGGCGCTCGCGGGAGCGTAGGCATCGTTGTCGCCGAGCTCGACGACCCTTCGGGCTATGGCCGCATCGTGCGCGACGCGGCGCAGCGCGTCGCGCGCATCGTCGAGCAAAAGGATGCCACGGCGAGCGAGCTCGCCATCCGCGAAGTCAATTCCGGGTTTTTTTGCCTGAGCGCGCGGCGGCTCGCGCCATGGCTATCGAAGATCGGCAATGACAATGCGCAGAACGAGTATTACCTCACCGATCTGGTGGCGCTCGCCGTGGCCGACGCCGTGCCGGTGCTCGCCGTCAAGGCCGAGGACCAGTGGGAAGTCGCCGGCGTCAATTCCATGCAGGAGCTCGCCGTGCTGGAGCGCGTCTGGCAGGGGCGCGAAGCGAGGCGGCTGCTCGAGGCCGGCGTGACGCTGGCCGACCCGGCGCGCATCGACGTGCGCGGCGCGCTCGAGTGCGGCCGCGACGTTTCGATCGACATCAACTGCGTGTTCGAGGGCCGCGTGAGCCTCGGCGACAACGTCCGGGTGGGACCGAACTGCGTGCTGAAAAACGTCAGCATCGGCGCCGGCACCGAGGTGCTCGCCTTCTCGCATCTCGACGACGCCGAGCTCGGCGAGCGTTGCCGCGTCGGGCCGTTCGCGCGGCTGCGGCCCGGCGCTCGCCTGGCGGAGGACGTGCATGTTGGAAACTTCGTCGAGGTCAAGGCGAGCCGCCTCGGCGCCGGCTCCAAGGCCAACCACCTCTCGTACCTCGGCGACTCCGAGGTCGGCAGCCGCGTGAACGTGGGGGCTGGAACCATCACCTGCAACTACGACGGCGCCGCGAAGCACCGTACCGTGATCGAGGACGACTGCTTCATCGGCTCGGACGCGACGCTGGTGGCGCCGGTGCGCATCGCGCGCGGCTCCTATATCGGCGCCGGCTCGACCATCAGCAAGGACACGCCGCCGGGACAGCTCACCGTGGCGCGCGCCCGGCAGGTGTCGATCCCGTCCTGGAAACCACCGCGAAAGAAAGGCTGAGATCATGTGCGGCATCGTCGGCGCGGCAGCGCGTCGCGACATCGTCCCGGTCCTCGTCGAAGGCCTGCGCCGGCTTGAGTACCGCGGCTACGACTCCTGCGGCGTAGCGGTGCTTTTCGACGGCCAGATCGGGCGCGTGCGCAGCGTCGCGCGCGTCGCAAACCTGGCAATTCAAGTTGGCGAAAAACACATCGAAGGCGCGACGGGTATCGCCCACACGCGCTGGGCGACGCACGGGGCGCCGGCGACCGAGAACGCGCACCCCCTGGTCTCGCACGGGGAAATCGCGCTGGTGCACAACGGCATCATCGAAAACCACGAAGAGCTGCGCGCCGAGCTGCAGGCGGCGGGATACCGCTTCGAAAGCCAGACCGATACCGAGGTCATCGCGCACCTCGTGCATAGCTACTACCGCGGCGACCTGGCGGAAGCAGTGCGCGCGGCGGTGAAGCGCCTGGCCGGCGCTTACGCCATCGCGGTGCTGGCAAGCAAGGAGCCGCATCGCGTGGTCGGCGCGCGCTCCGGCAGCCCGCTGGTGGTGGGAGTCGGGGAAAAAGAATTCTTCCTCGCCTCCGATGCGCTCGCGCTTGCCGGCACGACCGAGCGCATCGCCTACCTCGAGGACGGCGACGTGGTTTCCATCGACCGGGAGGGCTGGCACGCCGTCGACCGCGACGGCCGCGCCGCGCCGCGCGAGGTGCGCACGGTGAAGACCGCCGGCGCCGCGGCCGAGCTGGGTCCCTATCGCCACTTCATGCAGAAGGAGATCTTCGAGCAGCCGCGCGCGGTCTCGGACACGCTCGAGTCGGTGGCGACGGTCACCCCGGCGCTCTTCGGCGGCCAGGCGCAAGAGCAGCTCGCCGAGGTGGACTCGGTGCTGATCCTCGCCTGCGGTACCAGCTTCCATGCCGGCCTGGTGGCGCGGCACTGGATCGAGGCGCTGGCAGGACTGCCCTGCAACGTCGAGATCGCGAGCGAATACCGCTACCGCTCCAGCGTCCCCAACCCGCGCACGCTGGTCACGCTGGTGTCGCAGTCGGGCGAAACCGCCGATACCCTGGCGGCGCTGAGGCACGCCCAGGCGCTGGGGCACGGCAGGACGCTCTCCGTCTGCAACGTGGCGACCAGCGCCATGATGCGCATGACGCGCCTCGCCTTCCTCACGCATGCCGGGACCGAGATCGGCGTCGCCTCGACCAAGGCCTTCACCACGCAACTGATCGCCCTGTTTCTTCTTTCGCTGACCCTGGCCAAGGCCCGCGGGCGCCTCGGCGCCGAGGAGGAGACCGCGCATCTCAAGCGCCTGCGGCACTTGCCCACGGCGCTCGCCGCGGTGCTCGCGCTCGAGCCGCAGGTCATGGCGTGGGCCGAGCGCTTCGCGAAGAAAGAGCACGCGCTGTTTCTCGGCCGCGGGCTGCACTACCCGATCGCGCTCGAGGGGGCGCTGAAGCTGAAGGAAGTCTCCTATATCCACGCCGAAGCCTACGCCGCGGGCGAGCTGAAGCATGGACCGCTCGCGCTGGTCACCGGGGACATGCCCGTAGTGACGGTGGCACCGAACGACGCGCTGCTCGAGAAGCTCAAATCGAACATGCAGGAAGTGAGGGCGCGCGGCGGCGAGCTGTACGTGTTCGCCGATGCCGACACGCGTATCGCCACCTCGACCGGCGTGAACGTGGTGCGCCTGCCCGAGCACTACGGCCTGCTGTCGCCGATCCTGCACGTCGTGCCGCTGCAGCTCCTCGCCTACCACGCGGCTCTCGTTCGCGGCACCGACGTCGATAAACCGAGAAATCTGGCCAAGTCCGTCACGGTCGAGTAGGCCGAGGGTGGAGCGCTACGATGCAGTCGTCATCGGCGCCGGGCACAACGGCCTCACCTGTGCCTGCTATTTGGCGAAGGCCGGCCTCAGGGTAAAAGTGCTCGAGCGCCGCGCCGCCGTCGGCGGCGCGGCAGCCAGCGCGGAGTTCCATCCCGGGTTCCGCAATTCGGTTGCGGCTTACACCGTCAGCCTGCTGCAGGCCAAGGTGATCCGCGACCTGCGCCTCTCGGAGCATGGCCTGCGCATCGTCGAGCGCCCGCTGGCCAACTTCCTGCCGCTCGAAAACGGCTATCTGAAGGTAGGCGGCGGCCTGCAAGCCACGCAGCGCGAGCTGGCGCGCTTTTCCGCGCGCGACGCCGAGCGGCTGCCCCACTATTGGGCGGTCCTGGGGCGTGTTGCGGACGCGCTGCGCGAGCTGGCGCTGCAATGCCCGCCGAACGTCGGCGGCGGCTTCATCGACCTGCTGCGCGCCCTGAAGGCCGGCAGGCTGCTCAAGGCGCTCGACATGGAGGCGCGACGCGATTTCCTTTTCTTTTTCACGCGCAGCGCCGGCGAGCTGCTCGAGCAGTGGTTCGAGTCGGAAGGCATCCGCGCGGCGTTCGGCTTTGACGCGGTGGTGGGCAATTACGCTAGCCCTTACCACGCCGGAACGGCGTACGTGCTGCTTCACCATTCGTTCGGCGAGGTCAACGGCAAGCGCGGCGTGTGGGGACACGCGATCGGCGGCATGGGAGCGATAAGCGAGGCGCTCGCGGCCGAGGCGCGCCGCCACGGCGTCGACATCGAGTGCAATGCGCGCGTGGTCCGCGTCGCGCAGGGAACGGTGCTGCTGGAGGACGAGCGCAAGATCACGGCGCGCGCGGTGGTGGCCAACGTGAACCCCAAGCTGCTCTATCTCGAGCTGGTCGACAGGAGCAGCCTGCCGCCGGAGTTCGTCGCCCGGATGCAGCGCTATAAATGCGCCTCGGCGAGCTTTCGCATGAACGTCGCGCTGTCGGCGCTGCCGCGCTTCGCCTGCCATCCGGAGCCGGGACCGCACCATGCCTCGGGCATCATCATGGCGCCGTCGCTCGCGTACATGGACTGCGCCTATCTCGATGCGCGCCAGGATGGCATTTCGCGCTCGCCCATCGTCGAGATGGTGATCCAGAGCGCGCTCGACGATACGCTGGCGCCCAGGGGCGCACATGTCGCGAGCCTGTTCTGCCAGCATTTTGCGCCCGAGGCCGACTGGAGCCTGCGCAAGCAGGAAGCGGTCGAGCGCATCTTCGACGTGATCGAGTCGCACGCGCCCGGCTTCCGCGCCAGCCTGATCGCCTACAGCGCCCTGTCGCCCGCCGACCTCGAGCGCGACTTCGGCCTCGTCGGCGGCGACATCTTCCACGGTGCGCTCACGCTGGATCAGCTCTGGTCGGCGCGGCCGCTGCTCGGTTATGCTGATTACCGTGCTCCGCTCGACGGCTTGTACCTGTGCGGCTCCGGCGCGCATCCCGGCGGCGGCGTGACCGGCGCGCCGGGCCATAATTGCGCGCGGGAAGTGCTGCGCGACCTCGGGCGGCGATTTCCCGGATAGGCAGCCAAGGAGAAAACCATGCGTGGATTCGGGATGGCGGTTGCGGCGCTCTGTACCCTGCTGTTGTCCGGCTGCGGCTACAACCAGCTGCAAAGCAGGGACGAGCAGGTGAAGGCGGCGTGGTCCGAGGTACTGAACCAGTATCAACGCCGCGCCGACCTGGTACCGAACCTGGTCAACACGGTGAAGGGCTTTGCCCAGCAGGAGAAAGACGTCTTCACGCAGGTGACGGCGGCGCGCTCGCGCGTCGGATCGATTCAGGCGACGCCCGAGCTGGTCGACAACCCAGAGGCGTTCGCTCGGTTCCAGGCGGCGCAGCGCGAGCTCGGCGGCGCGCTCTCGCGCCTGCTGGCGGTTGCCGAGTCCTATCCGCAGCTCAAGTCGGACGCGAATTTCCGCGACCTGCAGGCGCAGCTCGAAGGCACCGAGAACCGCATCGCGGTGGCGCGCAACCGCTACATCAGGGCGGTGCAGGAGTACAACGTGACGGTGCGCTCGTTTCCGAGCAACCTGACCGCGATGGTTTTCGGCTTCAAGCCCAAGCCGAATTTCACGGTGGAAAACGAGCAGGAGATCGCGAAGCCGCCGCGCGTCGATTTCGGCGCCAAGGGCAAGTGATCCGGCTCGTCGCGTGGTTTTTCGCCGCCGCGGCGTGGGCGCAGCAGTCCGTGCCGCCGCTCACGGCGCAGGTCGTGGACCAGACCGGGACCCTGACCACCGAGCAAAAAGCGGCGCTGGAGCGCAAGCTCAGGGAGTTCGAGTTGCGCAAGGGCGCCCAGATCGCCGTGCTCATGGTGCCGAGCACTGCGCCCGAGCCGATCGAGCAGTACTCGTTGCGCGTCGTCGAGCAGTGGAAGCTGGGCCGCAAAAAGGTCGACGACGGCGCCCTGCTCATCGTCGCGAAGAACGACCGGGCGCTGCGCATCGAGGTGGGCTACGGTCTGGAGGGCGCGCTCAACGACGCCACCGCCAAGCGCATCGTGAGCGACATCATCGCGCCGCGCTTTCGCGACGGCGATTTCTTCGGCGGCGTCAGCGCCGGCGTCGACGCGATGATGGGCGTCATAGAGGGCGAGCCCCTGCCTGCGCCGAAAAAAGCGGCACCCTCCGAAGGCGGCAATGTCGGGCAAGCGCTGCCAGTCCTGCTGATTCTCGCACTGGTGGCCGGAGGCCTGCTGCGCGCGACGCTCGGCCGGTTTCTCGGCGGCGCCGTCACGGGCGGAATGGTTGGCGCGCTGGCGTGGCTGCTCGTCGGAACGCTGGCGGTCGCGCTCTTCGCGGGAGTGATTGCATTCCTGTTCACGCTGCTCGGCGGGGGCCGCGGTTACGGCTATTACGGCGGCTTTCCCGGCGGCTTCGGCGGCGGCGGATTCAGCAGCAGCGGCGGATTCAGCGGGGGCGGCGGCAGCTTCGGCGGCGGCGGCGCATCGGGGCGCTGGTGACATGGATCTAGCCCGCATTGCCCGGCACCTGTTCGTCCTTCCTGCTGCGGCGCGGCGCGCGTTTCCGCCGGGGAGCCTCGACGCCATCGAGAAGGCCATCCGCGAAGCCGAGCGCACGCACGCCGGGCAAATTCGCTTCGCCGTGGAGAGCTCGCTCGACGTGGCCATGCTTTTACGCGGCGGCAGCGCGCGTGAGCGCGCCCTGGAAGTCTTCTCCCAGCTTCGGGTCTGGGATACCGAGCACAACAACGGCGTGCTGATCTACCTCCTGCTCGCGGAGCGCGACGTGGAGATCGTCGCCGACCGCGGCATCCACGCAAGGACCGGGCCGCAATGGGAGGAGGTCTGCCGCGCGATGGAAGCCGAGCTCAGGCAGGGAAACTATGAAAAGGCGGTAACAGACGGAATCCGCGCGGTGGCGCGGCATCTGGCGCGGCATTTCCCGGGCAGCCGGGCGAACGAGCTGCCCGACAGGCCGGTGGTGCTCTAGTCTTTGTCGCCGGAGTAAACTCGAAGCCATGAGCATCTACAGGGAAAAGGCGGTCCGCCCGGCTCAGCAGCTGCCGATGAGCGAGGCCGAGCGCAAGGCGCGCGTCGAGCTCGCGGCGTGCTACCGCGTGTTCGACATGCTCGGCTGGACCGAGCTGATCTTCAACCACATCACGCTGCGCGTGCCGGGGCCGGAAGTGCGCTTTCTCATCAATCCGTTCGGGCTGCATTACCGCGAGATCACCGCCTCGAACCTGGTCCTGATCGACATCGAAGGCCATCCGCTGCGCGAGTCGCGCTGGCCGGTGAACCAGGCCGGCTTCGTGATCCATTCGGCGATCCACGGCGCGATCGAGCGGGCGCACTGCGTGATGCACACGCACACCACCACCGGCTGCGCGGTCGCCGGCCTGAAGGACGGCCTGTCGCACGACAATTTCTACGGCGCGATGCTCCATGGCCTGGTCGCCTACCACGAGTTCGAGGGCATCACGGTCGACCCCGGCGAGAAGGGGCGCCTGGTGCGCGACATCGGCGACAAGCCGGCCGTGATCCTGCGCAATCACGGCCTGCTCGCCTGGGGGCCGAGCGTGCCGGAAGCCTTCCAGGTGCTGTGGACCCTGCAGCGCGCCTGCGACTTGCAGATCGCCACGAGCGCCGCCGGCGCGCCCAATCCCATCCGGCCCGAGGTGCTCCGGCAGACGGTGCGCGAATCGAGCATCGCCGAGAAGCGCACCTGCGACGACGTTTTCGCGGCCATGGTCCGGCTGGTGGAGGCGAAAGACCCGTCGTACCGAGATTGACGTTTACGTAAACGTAAACTAGGCTAGCGCGATGACCGACCTGTCGGACTCAGCCAAGCTCGTCTACAGGGCGAAGCACAAGATCCGCTTCGTCACCGCGGCGAGCCTGTTCGACGGCCACGACGCGTCGATCAACATCATGCGGCGCATCCTGCAGGCCTCGGGCGCCGAGGTGATCCACCTCGGGCACAACCGCTCGGTCGAGGAGATCGTCAACGCCGCGCTGCAGGAGGACGTGCAGGGCATCGCCGTGTCCTCCTACCAGGGCGGGCACATCGAGTTCTTCAAGTACATGCTCGATCTGCTGCGCAGCCGCGGCGGCGAGCACATTAAGGTGTTCGGCGGCGGCGGCGGCGTCATCGTTCCGGCCGAGATCAAGGAGCTGCAGGACTACGGCGTCGCGCGCATCTACTCGCCCGAGGACGGGCAGCGCATGGGGCTGCAGGGCATGATCAACGACATGCTGGCGCGCTGCGATTTCGATCCGGCGCAGCACGCGCCGAAGGATCTGAAGAAAGGCGATCTGCGCGCGCTCGCCCGGACGATCACCGCTCTTGAATCGGGTGTTTTAAAGATAAAAGATTCACTTCATAAAGAGAAAACAGGGGTACCCGTTCTTGGCGTCACCGGCACGGGGGGCGCAGGAAAATCTTCGCTGACCGACGAGCTGGTGCGCCGTTTCCGCCTCGATCAGGGCGACGCTCTGCGCATCGCGGTGCTGTCGGTCGACCCGACGCGCAGGAAAACCGGCGGCGCCCTGCTGGGCGACCGCATCCGCATGAATGCGATCCACCAACCGGGGATCTTCATGCGCTCGTTTGCCACGCGCGAGGCGGGGAGCTCGCTGTCGGCTGCGCTCGGCGACGCCATCGCCGCGTGCCAGGCAGCGGGGTTCGAGCTGATCATCGTCGAGACGGCCGGCATCGGCCAGGGCGATGCGGCCATCGTGCCGCACGCCGACGTTTCGCTTTACGTGATGACGCCGGAGTTCGGCGCCGCGAGCCAGCTCGAGAAGATCGACATGCTCGACTTCGCCGATTTCGTGGCGATCAACAAGTTCGACCGCAAGGGCGCGGAGGACGCGCTGCGCGACGTGCGCAAGCAGGTCCAGCGCAACCGCCAGGCCTTCGGCACGAGCGCCGAGCAGATGCCGGTGTTCGGCACCATCGCCTCGCGCTTTAATGACGACGGCGTGACCGCCCTGTACCACGCCGTCGCCGCCAGGCTTGCCGAGAAGGGGCTGAAGCTCAAGCCCGGCCGCCTGCCGCGGCTCGATGCCAAGGTCCCTTCGGACGTGCACGTCATCATTCCGCCCAAGCGCCAGCGCTATCTCGCCGAGATAGCGGAAACGGTAAGGGCGTATCACCAGTTTGCCTCTGAGCAGTCGAGAATCGCGCGCGAGAGGCAGCAGCTCGCGGCGACCCGGGCGATGCTCGGAAAGGAGCTGCCTGAAATACAGTCCCTGCTCGCGCAAAGATCGCTCGATGCGGATGCGAAGGCGCTGCTTGATTCCTGGCCCGAGACGCTGAAGACCTATTCCGGCGACGAGCACGTCGTGAAAGTCCGCGGCAAGGAAATCCGCACCGCGCTCGGCAGCGCGTCGCTGTCGGGCACCAGGGTTCCCAAGGTCGCGCTGCCCAAATTCGAGGACCACGGCGAGCTGCTGCGCTGGCGCCTGCGCGAGAACCTGCCGGGTGAGTTTCCGTTCACCGCGGGGGTGTTCCACTTCAAGCGCGAGAACGAGGATCCGACGCGCATGTTCGCCGGCGAAGGCAGCCCCTTCCGCACCAACCGGCGCTTCCACCTGCTGTCGAAGGACCTGCCCGCGAAGCGCCTGTCGACCGCGTTCGACTCGGTGACGCTGTACGGCTTCGACCCCGACGAGCGGCCCGACATCTACGGCAAGGTCGGCAACTCGGGCGTGTCGATCGCGACGCTCGACGACATGGAGGTGCTGTACTCCGGCTTCGACCTGTGCGATCCGGCCACCTCGGTGTCGATGACCATCAATGGCCCGGCGCCGACCCTCCTCGCGATGTTCTTCAACACCGCGATCGACCAGCAGGTAGAGAAGTTTTCCAAGACGCATTCACGGCAACCGGACGCAAAACAGCTTGAAACGATAAAAAAGGAAACGCTGTCGGCAGTGCGTGGCACCGTGCAGGCCGACATCCTGAAGGAGGACCAGGGCCAGAACACCTGCATCTTCTCCACCGAGTTCTCGCTCAAGCTGATGGGCGACATCCAGGAGTACTTCATCCGCAACGAGGTGCGAAATTTCTACTCGGTGTCGATCTCGGGCTACCACATCGCCGAGGCCGGCGCGAACCCGATCTCGCAGCTCGCTTTCACGCTCGCCAACGGCTTCACTTTCGTCGAGGCCTACCTCGCGCGCGGCATGCACATCGACGACTTCGCCCCGAACCTGTCGTTCTTCTTCTCCTACGGCATGGACCCGGAGTACGCGGTGCTCGGGCGCGTCGCGCGCCGCATCTGGGCGGTGGCGATGAAGCGGCGCTACGGCGGCAACGAGCGCAGCCAGAAGCTCAAGTTCCATTCGCAGACCTCGGGGCGCTCGCTGCACGCGCAGGAGATCGCCTTCAACGACATCCGCACCACGCTGCAGGCGCTGATCTCGACCTACGACAACACCAACTCGCTGCACACCAACGCCTATGACGAGGCGATCACCACCCCGACCGAGGAGTCGGTGCGCCGCGCGATGGCGATCCAGATGATCATCAACCGGGAATGGGGCGTGGCGAAGAACGAGAACCCGAACCAGGGCTCGTTCGTGCTCGAGGAGCTCACCGATCTCGTCGAGGAGGCGGTGCTGAAGGAGTTCGAGGCGCTCTCCAGCCGCGGCGGGGTGCTCGGCGCCATGGAGACCGGCTACCAGCGCGGCAAGATCCAGGAAGAGTCGCTCTACTACGAGCACCGCAAGCACGACGGCTCCTACCCGATCATCGGCGTCAACAGCTTCCGCAACCCGCACGGGGATTCAACGCCGCAGAAAATCGAGCTGATCCGTTCTACCGAAGAGGAAAAACAGTCTCAACTGAAACGCCTGCGCGATTTTCAAAAAAGGAATTCGGCCTCTTCTCCGGAGATGCTGGAGCGTCTACGTCAAGCAGTGATTCGCAATGAGAACGTGTTCGCCGTGCTGATGGACGCGGTGCGGGTCTGCTCGCTCGGGCAGATCACCCACGCTCTCTTCGAAGTCGGCGGCCAGTACCGCCGGAGCATGTAGCACAGCGAGGAGGCATCATGCCTAACGTGATGGGGATGATGGATGGAATGCCGATGTGGCCGTTCGGGCCGCTCATGATGTTGGTGATTGCCGTTCTGGTAATCGTGCCGTTTTGGCTTATCTTTGCGAAAGCGGGATTTTCCGGATGGCTGAGCTTGCTGATGGTCGTGCCGATCGCGAATATAGTCCTGCTGTATGTGGTCGCTTTCTCGGCTTGGCCGAGCTTGCGGGAAAAAAACTAGCTCAGGACTTCTTTTCGGCGAGCACCGCTTTCCAGCGCGCCAGCTCCGACTGCACGAAGCTGCCGAACTGCTCGGGCGAAGAGTGCTTGGCGACGAGGCCCATGTCGTCGAAGCGCTTGCGGACCTCGGCGCTCGCGAGCGCGGCGCCGAGCTCGGCGTTCAGCCTGAGGACGATCTCGCGCGGCGTGCGCGCCGGCGCGAACACGCCGCCCCAGCTCGCGAAGTCGTAGCCCGGGATGCCGGCCTCGATCGCGGTGGGCACGCTCGGAAAGGACGCGTTGCGCTCGGGCGTCGTCACTGCGAGGGCGCGCAGCGTTCCCGCCTTGATGTGCCCTCCGGAGGCTGCCAGGGGATCGATCATGAAGCTGATGCGGTTCGAGATCAGATCGGGATGCGCCGCGGAGCTGCCCTTGTAGTGCACTTCGGTCATCTTCGGCAGGCCGGTCATTTGCGCCAGCAGGAAGGTCGCGAGCTGCTGCGGGCTTCCCGGGCCTGCCGTTCCAAACGTGGTTTGGGTTCCATGGCGGATCGACGCGATCAGCTCCTGAAGCGACATGACCGGGGACTGCGCGCTCACGACGAACACGTACGGCGTGAGATGGGTGAGCGACACCGGCGCGAAGTCCTTCACCACGTCGAACGGGATGTCCTGCATGAAATACGGATTGATCGCCAGGTTCGCCGCCGCCTGCAGCAGCGTGTAGCCGTCCGCATCCGATTTTGCGACGAATGCCGAGCCGATCACCATCGACGCCCCGGGCCGGTTCTCGATGATCACCGGCTTGCCGAGCGAAGCGGAGAGCTTTTCGCCGAGGATGCGCGCGACGAGGTCGCTCGGCCCGCCGGTGGTCACCGGCACCACGATCCTGATCGGCTTGGCGGGCCAGCCGCCTTGCGCCGAGGCGCCCGCTGAAACGCAAAGCGCGATGAATAACGCGATAAATCTCATCTACGTTTCCCCTTAATTGACCGTCGCGCCGGTATCGCGCACGACCCTGCCCCACTTCTCGAATTCGCCGCGCATGAAGCCGGCAAGCTCCTGCGGGCTCATCGGGCTTGCCTCCACGCCTGCCGCGCGAAAGTTCTGCTGCAGTTCCGCATCCTGCAGCGCCTTGGCTGTCTCGGCGTAGAGGCGCTGCACGATCTCACCCGGAGTGCCGGCCGGCGCAGCGAGGTTCAGCCACAGCGTCGCCTGGTAGCCTGGCACGCCCGCTTCGGCCGCCGTCGGCACGTCCGGCAGATCGGGCGAACGCTGCGGCGTGGAGACTGCGAGCGCGCGCAGACGCCCCGCCTTGACGTGGGGCAGCACGTTGGGGATGCCGGCGAAGGAAACCTTTACCTGGCCCCCGAGCAGGTCCTGCATCGCGGGCCCGCTGCCCTTGTAGGGGACATGGTTCAACTCGATGCCGGCCATCGACGCGAACAGCGCGCTCACGAGGTGCTGCGCGCTGCCGTTGCCCGAGCTCGCATAGTCGATCTTTCCCGGTTGCGCTTTCGCCGCGGCGATGAGCTCGCGTATCGAGTGGACCGGGAGCTGCGGATTGACCACCAGGACGTAGGGTCCCGAGGCGACCAGCGCCACCGGCTCGAAGTCCTTGAGCGGATCGTACGGCAGCTTCTTGTAGACCCAGGCGCTGATGACGTGGGGCGTCCCGGTGAAGAGCAGCGTGTAGCCATCCGGCGCGCTTTTCGCCACGAAGTCGGCGCCGATGGTGCCGCCGGCGCCTGGCCGGTTTTCGACGAAGACGTTGTACCCCAGGAGGCTCGACAGCCGCGCCGCGAGGATCCGGCCGGGAACGTCGGCAAAGCCGCCCGGGGAGAGCGGGATGACCATGCGGATCGGACGGGACGGCCAGCCCTGCGCGAGCCCCTCAACTGCAAAAAATAAGATGAAGATGAAAAAGAAAAGGCGTCTCATCCGCGGTGCACCGGATCGGGTTGCGTGAAAAAGCCGTGCAGCAGATGGTAGACCGTCAGGTAGTTCTTCTGCTGGAAGCTCGCGTGCGAGATGCCTTCCATCACCGAGAACTGCTTGTCCGGGTGCGGCAGGCGGCGGAAGAACTCGAGCAGGTCGTCGATGCCGGCGATGCCGTCGAACTCGCCGCGCAGGACGAGCGTCGGCACGGCGATCTTCGCCGGGTCGACGAGCGGCAGCTTCGAGCACATGTCGACGTAGGTGCCGGTCGGCACCGAGTCGTCGAGCGCCAGGATGGCGGTGGCGAACGCCTCGATGGTGGCGTCGTCCGCGGTGCCGGGGTGATCGCGCTGGAAGATGCTGCGCACGAAAGCGCGGTCGATCGGGCGGCGGTTTTTCGACTGGAACTCGGGCAGCCGCTTCCTGCGCTCGGCGAGCGTCGGGCTGCCTTCGCCGGTCCAGACGAAGGCGTCGAGCGCGAGCCGCGCCACGCGCTCGGGATGGCGCTGCGTGAACAACGCCGCTTTCAGCGCTCCCGAGGAAATTCCGTAGACAAGGAGTTTCTTCTGCCCGGAATTCTTGAGAACGTACTGGCTGGCAACATCCAGATCATCTGCACCGTTCGAAATGTCGCAATTGATCGGCCGCGACTTGTCCGAGCGCCCGTAGCCCTCGTTATCGAGGCACCAGGTGTCGAAGCCGCGCGCGGCGAACCATTCCATCGCCGAGGAATCCGGCCGCCCGGGCACCTGCAGGTCGAAAGTGGGCTGCGACGCCATGGACGAGCCGTGCACGAACAGGATCGTCCCCCTGGCAGCCGCGGCCGGGGACTTCTGCCACAGGAAAAGCCTGACGTCGCCCTTCCTGGTCCAGTGCTCCTTGCCGGTCATCGCTTTCGCAGTCCTTCCAGATGCTATATACCGCAAATTCTGTGCAAGAATCCGCCGGCTCACGGAGGAGGGCTCCATGACCACGGACGCCGGGACGCTGGACACGTTCCCGAAGCTGCTGATGCACCACGCACGCGTGCGCGGCGCGCGGCCGGCTATCCGCGAGAAGGATCTCGGCATCTGGCAGACCTGGACCTGGCAGCACTATGCCGACGAAGTACGAGCGCTCGCCTGCGGTCTCGCCGAACAGGGCTTCAGGCGCGGCGAGCACCTCGCGCTGGTCGGCGACAACCGTCCGCGCCTTTACGCCGCGATCTGCGCCGCGCAGTGCCTTGGCGGCGTGCCGGTTCCCCTGTACCAGGACGCGGTCGCCACGGAGATGGCGTTCCCGATCCAGAACGCCGAAATCGCCTTTGCCTTCGCCGAGGACCAGGAGCAGGTCGACAAGCTGCTCGAGATCCTGCCGCAGTGCCCGACGCTGAAGCGCATCTACTACGACGACCCGCGCGGCATGCGGCACTACGCGCAGCCGCAGCTGATGAGCTACGACAAGCTGCTCGAGATCGGACGTGCATCGTTGGCGCGCCGCCCCGAGTTTCTGGAAGAAGAAATCGAGAAAGGGCGGGCCAGCGATACGGCGGCGATGTTCTTCACCTCCGGCACGACCGGCGTGCCGAAGGGCGTGGTCCTCACGCATGAAAACCTCATCGACCGCTCGCGCGCGGTCGCCGAGATGGAAGCGCTGGGCGACCACGACGTCGTGCTCGCGTTCATGCCGCCCGCCTGGATCGGCCAGAACATCTTTTCCTATGCGCAGCCGCTCGTTGCCGGCTACTGCATCTGCTGCCCCGAAGCGGCTGAGACGGTGGTGAGCGACATGCGCGAGGTTGCGCCGACCTATTACTTCGCGCCGCCGCGCGTGTTCGAGGCGCTCCTCACCCAGGTCTCGGTGCGCATGGAGGACGCAGCCGCGCTCAAGCGCTGGCTGTACCGCTCCTTCATGGCCGTGGCCAAGCGCGTGGGAACCAGGATCCTCGAGCGCCGGCCGGTCAGCCTGCTGGACCGGATTCTGTACTACCTGGGGGACTTTCTGATCTATGCGCCGCTGCGCAACGTGCTGGGAATGAGCAAGGTACGCATCGCCTACACCGGCGGCGAGGCGATCGGGCCGGATCTGTTCTCCTTCTACCGCTCGCTGGGCATCAACCTGAAGCAGCTTTACGGCTCGACCGAGACCAGCGTGTTCGTCTGCGTGCAGCCCGACGGCCAGGTGAAGTCCGATACCGTCGGCCCTGCGGTGAAGGGCGTCGAGCTCAAGTTCACGCCGCAGCGCGAGCTCCTGATCCGCTCGCCCGGCCTGTTCAAGGAGTACTACAAGAACCCGCAGGCGACGCGCGAGGCGAAGGACGCCGAAGGCTGGTTCCATACCGGCGACGCAGGCTACGTCGACCAGGACGGGCACGTGCGCATCATCGACCGCGCCAAGGACGTCGGCAAGCTCGCCGACGGCACCTTGTTCGCTCCCAAGTACCTCGAGAACAAGCTGAAGTTCTTCCCCTACCTCAAGGAGGCGGTCGCCTTCGGCGACAAGCGCGAGCGGGTCTGCGCCTTCATCAACATCGACATGGAGGCCGTCGCCGACTGGGCGGAGAGGCGCAACATCGCCTTCTCGGGCTACACCGACCTCGCGCAGCAGGACCCGGTGTACGAGCTGGTGGCGCAGTGCCTCGAGCAGGTGAACGCCGATCTCGCGCGCGAGCCCGAGCTCGCCAACTCGCAGATTCACCGCTTCCTGATCCTGCACAAGGAGCTCGAGGCCGACGACGGCGAGCTGACGCGCACGCGCAAGGTCCGCCGCGGCTTCATCGCGGAGAAATACGGCTCTCTGGTGGAAGCCATGTTCCAGGGCAGAAATTCGGTTCACGTCGAAGCGCAGGTGAAATACGAGGACGGCCGCAGCGCGACCTTCGCCGCCGAGCTCAAGATCCGGGACGCGAAGACCTTCGCGCCGGCCGCGGCGCGCCGCGCGGCATGAGCAGCGCGCGGCGCATCGGCGATGTGATCCTCGCGGTCGACGGCGTGTCGCTGGCGTTCGGCGGCGTGCGCGCCCTGCAGGGCGTGTCGTTCGACGTGAGGGAGCACGAAGTACGAGCCATCATCGGGCCGAACGGAGCCGGCAAGAGCTCGATGCTCAACGTGCTCAACGGCGTCTACCACCCCCAGGAAGGGAAGATCTCCTTCAGGAGCTACGAGTTCCGGGACATGGATTCACGCCGCGCGGCGAAGCTCGGGATCGCGCGGACTTTCCAGAACATCGCGCTCTTCAAGGGCATGACGGTGCTCGACAACCTCATGACCGGGCGCAACCTGAAGATGCGCTGCAACTTCCTGCAGCAGGCGCTGTGGATGGGACCGGCGCGGCGCGAGGAGCTCGCTCACCGCAAGGCGGTCGAGGAGATCATCGACTTCCTCGAGATCCAGCATATCCGCAGGACGCCGGTCGGGCGGCTGCCCTACGGCTTGCAGAAGCGCGTCGAGCTGGGCCGCGCGCTCGCCGCCGAGCCGGCGGTCCTGCTGCTCGACGAGCCCATGGCCGGCATGAACCTCGAGGAAAAGCAGGACATGTGCCGCTTCGTCCTCGACGTCAACGACCACTATGGCACCACCATCGTGCTGATCGAGCACGACATGGGCGTGGTGATGGACATCTCCGACCGCGTGCTGGTGCTCGACTACGGCCGCAAGCTCGCCGACGGCACGCCGGACGAAGTGCGCGGCAACCAGAAGGTCATCGACGCCTACCTCGGGGTGGCGCACTGATGGATCTTCCAAAATCAGGGACAGACCACGTTTTCCAACACCCCGGCCCTTCCGGCCACCCCTCCTCAGGGCGGAGGGGAAAAAACGTGGTCTGTCCCTGTTTTTAAGCGCTAGATGGAACTGATCTTTTTCATAGAGGTGCTCGCAGGCGGGCTGCTCGCGGGGGTGATGTACGCCCTCGTCGCGCTCGGCTTCGTGCTCATTTACAAGGCTTCGGGGGTGTTCAATTTCGCGCAGGGCTCGATGGTGTTCTTCGCTGCGCTGACGTTCGTCTCGCTCACCGAGCGCGGCTGGAATTTCTGGCTGGCCCTCGCCGCGACGCTCGCAGTGATGGTGCTGCTCGGCGTGGCGACCGAGCGCGTGGTGCTGCGCCCGCTGGTCAACCAGGCGCCGATCACGCTGTTCATGGCGACGATCGGCCTCGCCTTCGTGCTGGAGGGCCTGTCGCAGCTCTTGTGGGGCTCCCAGCCGCACGGCCTGGAGCTCGGCATCCCGGACGTGCCGATGGAGTGGCTGTCGCGGAAATGGAACGTCAACATCAGCCAGTTCGACCTGTTTGCCGCGTTCGTGGCGGGCGCGCTGGTGGCGGTGCTCGCGCTGCTCTTCCAGAAGACGCGGATCGGCCGGGCGCTGCGCGCGGTGGCCGACGATCACCAGGCGGCGCTCGCGGTCGGCATCCCGCTGCAGCACATCTGGGCGATCGTGTGGGCGGTCGCCGGCTTCGTCGCGCTGGTGGCCGGCGTGATGTGGGGGGTGCGAAACGGCGTGCAGTACGCGCTGACGTTCGTCGCGCTGAAGGCCCTGCCGGTGCTGATTCTCGGCGGCTTCGAATCGATCCTCGGCGCCATCATCGGCGGGCTGATCATCGGCGCGGGCGAGAAGCTCGCCGAGGTGTACCTCGGACCCTACGTCGGCGGCGGCATCGAAAGCTGGTTCGCGTACGTGATCGCGCTGCTGTTCCTGCTGGTGCGGCCCGAGGGCCTGTTCGGCGAAAAGCACATCGACCGGGTCTAGCGATGCTCTACCGCGAAGCCGGCCAGTTCAAGTCCACCTACGCCGAGGACCAGCAGATCTTTCCGATCCGGCAGGACCGGATCGCGCTCGCGGTGTTCCTCGCGTTCGCGCTGCTGGTGGTGCCGGCCATCGGCAATCAGTACTGGCTCGGGGCGCTGCTCACGCCCTTCCTGATCTTTTCCCTGGCGGCGCTCGGGCTGAACATCCTCACCGGCTATGCCGGGCAGCTTTCGCTCGGCACGGCGGCGTTCATGGCCGTCGGCGCGTTCATGGCCTACAACTTCGTGCTGCGCGTGCCGGGGATACCCATCCTGCTGGCCTTCGTCCTGGCCGGAATCTGCGCCGCCGCCGTCGGCATCGTGTTCGGGCTGCCGAGCCTGCGCATCAAGGGGTTCTACCTCGCGGTGGCGACGCTCGCCTGCCAGTTCTTCGTGCTATGGGCGCTGCAGAGGTTCGGCTGGTTCTCCAACCACAGCACTTCGGGCGTCATCACGGCGCAGCAGATCGTGATCCTCGGCTACGCGTTCGACACGCCGGCGCGCAAGTACCTTCTGACCCTCGGCGTGGTGGCCGTCATGGCGCTCGCCGCCAAGAACCTGATGCGCAGCGAGACCGGGCGCGCTTTCATGGCGGTGCGCGACATGGACGTCGCGGCGTCGGTGATCGGCATCCCGATGATGCGGACCAAGCTGCTGGCGTTCGCCATCAGCTCGTTCTACTGCGGCGTCGCCGGGGCCCTGCACGCGTTCTGCTACCTGGGCACGGTCGAGCCCGAGGCCTACAGCCTTGATCTCTCCTTCAGGATCCTGTTCATGATCATCATCGGCGGCGTCGGCTCGATCCTCGGTGCGTTTCTCGGCGCCGCCTTCATCACGCTGTTCCCCATCTTTCTCAATCTCGCCTCGAGCTGGGTGAACGAGTTCTTCGGCGTCGAGATCTCGCACGCCGTCGTGTCGAACCTGGAGTCCATCATCTTCGGCGGACTGATCATCTTCTTCCTGATCGTCGAGCCGCAGGGCCTGGCCCGGCTCTGGCAGATCACCAAGGAGAAGCTGCGTCTGTGGCCGTTCCCGCATTGACAGGGCTATACTGAAAAGCATTACCGCTCCTGAGGGGGAAGCTGGCGATGAAGACTGCACTGGCGGTGGCGCTCGCCGCGGCGGCCGGGTTCTCTACCCAGGCCCCCGCGCAGGCCAAGGAGCAGTTCGTCCCGGTCAACTCGTACTGGGTCGGCCCGTATGCGCCCGGCGGCTCGGGCATCGCGGCCGGCATGATCGATTATTTCAAGCTGCTGAACGCCCGCGACCGCGGCATCAACGGCGTCAGGATCACCTGGGAGAAGTGCGAGACCGAATACCGCAACGACCGCGGCGTCGAGTGCTACGAGCGCTCGAAGAACAAGGGCCCCACCGGCGCGACGCTGATCCACCCGCTGTCCACCGGCATCACCTACTCGCTGATCGAGAAGGGCACCACGGACAAGATCCCCATCGTTTCCATCGGCTATGGCCGCACCGATGCTTCGGATGGGCGCGTCTTCCCCTACGTCTTTCCGCTGATGACCAACTATTGGTCGCAGAACACCGCCAAGATCAAGTTCATCGGCATGAAGGAAGGCGGGATGGACAGGCTGAAGGGCAAGAAGATCGTGAACCTCTATCACGACTCGGCCTACGGGAAGGAAACCATCCCGATCCTGGAAACGCAGGCGAAGATGTACGGCTTCACGGTGACCCATATCGCGGTGCCGCACCCGGGCAACGAGCAGCAGGCGCAGTGGCTGCAGATCCGGCAGGTCAGGCCCGACTGGGTGATCCTGCGCGGCTGGGGCGTGATGAATCCTACCGCGCTCAAGGCGGCCGCCAAGATCGGCTTCCCGCGAGACCACATCATCGGCGTATGGTGGTCGGGCGCCGAAGAAGACGTGATCCCGGCGGGCGAAGCGGCCAAGGGTTACATCGCCGCGGGCTTCAACGCGCCCGGCGCGGATCACGTCGTCATTCGCGAGATCCAGAAGCACGTTTACGCGAAGGGTCAGGGCGAGCTCGAGGACAAGTCGCGCCTCGGCACGATCTACTACAACCGCGGCGTGCTGTGGGGCATCCTGACCACTGAGGCGGTGCGCAAGGCGCAGGAGCGCTTCGGCAAGGGCAAGCCGATGACCGGCGAGCAGGTGCGCTGGGGACTGGAGAACCTCAACATCGACGACAAGCGCCTGAAGGAGCTCGGCGCAGTCGGCTTCATGCAGCCGCTCAAGGTTTCCTGCATGGACCACGAAGGCGGCGGCGCGGTCAAGTTTCAGCAATGGGACGGAGGACAATGGAAGGTGCTCACCGATTGGATCGCGTCAGACCAGTCGATCGTGCGCCCGATGATCGAGGCCTCGGCGGCGCAGTACGCCCAGGAAAAAGGCATTGCGCGGCGCGATTGCTCTACAGAAAAGTAACCCTACTGGAAGGATCTCAACGATGAAACGCACCAGCCTCGCAGTAGCCGCTTTGGCGCTTGCCGCTGCAGCCGGCCCGGCGGCTGCCCAGAACGAGCAGTTTGTTCCGGCCAACTTCTACTGGGTCGGCCCGTATGCGCCAGGCGGCTCGGGCTTCGGCGGCGGCATGATCGATTACTTCGCCATGCTCAACGAGCGCGACCACGGCATCAACGGCGTAAAGCTCACCTGGGAGAAGTGCGAGACCGAATACCGCAACGACCGCGGCGTCGAGTGCTACGAGCGCTCGAAGAACAAGGGCCCCACCGGCGCGAGCGTGATCCACCCGCTCTCCACCGGAATCACTTATTCGCTGATCGAAAAGGCGACCGCCGACAAGATCCCGGTGATCTCGCTCGGCTACGGCCGCACCGACGCCGCCGACGGCCGCGTGTTTCCGTACATCTTCCCGCTGATCACGACCTACTGGTCGCAGAACACCGCCAAGATCAAGTTCATCGGCATGAAGGAAGGCGGGATGGACAAGCTGCAGGGCAAGAAGATCGTCAACATCTACCACGACTCGGCCTACGGCAAGGAAACCATTCCGGTGCTTGACGTGCAGGCGAAGAAGTACGGCTTCCAGGTGACGCACATCGCGGTGCCGCACCCTGGGAACGAGCAGCAGGCGCAATGGCTGCAGATCCGCCAGATCAAGCCCGACTGGGTGATCCTGCGCGGCTGGGGGGTGATGAACCCGACGGCACTGAAGGCCGCCGCCAAGATCGGCTTCCCGCGCGACAGGATCGTCGGTGTGTGGTGGTCGGGTGCCGAAGAGGACGTGATCCCCGCGGGCGACGCGGCGAAGGGCTATATCGCCGCCGGGTTCAACCTGCCGGGCACCAGCTTTCCGGTGATGCAGGATATCCTCAAGAACGTCTACAAGAAGGGCAAGGGAGAGATGGAGGACTCCTCGCGCATCGGCTCGATCTACCACACGCGCGGCGTTGTCGCGGGCATCATCACCGCGGAAGCGATCCGCACGGCCCAGGCGCAGTTCGGCAAGGGCAAGCCGATGACCGGCGAGCAGGTACGCTGGGGCATCGAGCACCTGAACATCGACGACAAGCGCCTGAAGGAGCTCGGCGCCGTCGGACTGATGCAGCCGCTCAAGGTGTCGTGCATGGACCATGAGGGCGGAGGGGCGGTCAAGTTCCTGCAGTGGGACGGCAAGAAGTGGAACGTGATCACCGATTGGATCGCCTCCGACCAGTCGATCGTGCGCCCGATGGTCGAGGCCTCCGCCGCGCAGTACGCCAAGGAAAAGGGCATCGCGCCGCGCGACTGCTCGAAGGAGAAATGATCGCCACGAGCACGTATCTGGCGGTCAACAATATCGAGGTCATCTACGACCACGTCATCCTGGTCTTGAAGGGCGTGTCGCTGGAGGTGCAGGAGCGCCAGATCGTCGCGCTGCTCGGCGCCAACGGAGCCGGCAAGACCACCACGCTGAAGGCCATCTCGAACCTGCTGCGCGCCGAGCGCGGCGAGGTGACGAAGGGCCAGATCGTGTTCCGCGGCGAGCGCATCGACCAGCTCGATCCGGCCGGGCTGGTGAAGCGCGGCATCTGCCAGGTGATGGAGGGGCGGCACTGCTTCCAGCACCTGACCGTCGAGGAAAACCTGCTCACCGGCGCGTACTCGCGGGGCGCCCTGGGCGCCGGGCTGCGCGAGGACCTGGAGAAGGTGTATGCCTATTTCCCGCGGCTCAAGGAGCGGCGCCATTCGCAGTCCGGCTACACCTCGGGCGGAGAGCAGCAGATGACCGCCATCGGGCGCGCCCTCATGGCTCGCCCGACCATGATCCTGCTCGATGAGCCCTCGATGGGCCTGGCACCGCAGCTGGTCGAGGAGATTTTCGAGATCGTCCAGGAGCTCAACCGCAAGGAGGGCGTGAGCTTCCTGCTCGCCGAGCAGAACACCAACATCGCGCTCAAGTACGCCGGTTACGGCTACATCCTGGAGAACGGGCGCGTGGTCATGGACGGCGCGGGCCGCTCGCTCGCCGAGAACGAGGACGTGAAGGAGTTCTATCTCGGGTTCTCCTCCGCCGGGCGCAGGAGCTTTCGCGATGTGAAGTCGTATCGCCGCCGCAAGCGCTGGTTGTGAAATATTTCGACCGCCTGGAGACCCGCTCGCCCAGGGCGAGGGAGGCCGCGGTAATGGCAGCGCTGCCCAGGCACATCGCGCACGCGAAACGCCACGCGCCGGGATTCGCGCGCATCCTGAAAGACGTCAGGCCTGAAAAAATCAATTCCAGGGAGGCGCTGGCGCGCCTGCCGGTGACGCGCAAGTCGGACCTCGCCTCCCTGCAGAAGGAGCTGCCGCCGCTCGGCGGGCTGAACGCGACGCCGGTGGAGAAGCTGGCGAAGCTGTTCGTCTCGCCTGGCCCGATCTACGAGCCGGAAGGCCGCGGCGCCGACTGGTGGCGCACGGCGCGCGGCCTGTTCGCCGGCGGCTTCCGCGCCGGGGACCGCGTGGCGAATACCTTCGCTTATCACTTCACGCCGGCGGGCTCGATGCTGGAGTCGGGCGCGGCCGCGCTAGGCTGCACCGTGGTGCCGACCGGAGTCGGCCAGACCGAGATGCAGGTGGCGGCGATCCGCGGCCTGGGGATCAACGCCTTTCTCGGCACGCCGTCGTTTCTCAAGCTGATCGTCGAGAAAGCCGACGAGATGAAGATCGACATCTCCTGCCTCGAGAAAGCGCAGGTCGGCGCAGAATTTCTTCCCCCGATACTCAGAAATAATCTACAGCAGCGCGGCATGCGCCTCACGCAGTGCTACGCGAGCGCCGATCTCGGGCTCATCGCTTACGAATCGCTGATGCCCGACGGCACGCTCAACGAAGGCATGATCCTCGAGGAAGCGCTGATCCTCGAGATCGTGCGGCCGGGAACAGGCGATCCTGTGCCGGCGGGCGAGGTCGGCGAAGTGGTGATCACGACCTTCAACCGCGACTACCCGCTGATCCGCTTCGCGACCGGCGATCTCTCGGCGGTGCTGCCCGGCGCAAGCCCCTGCGGCCGGACCAACGTGCGCATCAAGGGCTGGATGGGCCGCGCCGACCAGAGCACCAAGGTGCGCGCGATGTTCGTCACCCCGGCGCAGGTGAGCGAGGTGACGCGGCGCCATCCCGAGGTCCTCCGCGCCCGCCTGGTCGTCGAGGGCGAAGCCGGCAACGACCGCATGACGCTGAAGTGCGAAACGAGGGACCGCCCGGCGGGACTGGCGGAGGCCATCGTCGCCTCGATCCGCGACGTCACCAAGCTGCGCGGCGAAGTCGAGCTGGTTCCGCCCGGCAGCCTGCCGAACGACGGCAAGGTCATCGAGGACCAGAGGAAGTACGGCTAGATCTTGCGCGCGGCGGCCACGGGCAGCGCGTCGAGCCGCCGCATCTCCTCGTTCCTGAGCACCGCGGGGTCGGCGAGGAATGCCTTCACGAAATCGACCGAGTCCGCGCCCCAGAACACCTCGCCATCGGCGACGAAGCTCGGCACGCCGAACACGCCGCGCGCCGCGGCTTCCTCGGTGTTTTTTCTGAGTGCATCCTTGATTTGCGGGTTCGAAAGCGCGGCCTGCTCGATGTTCAATTCCTTGCACAGAGCGGGAAATCCCTGCGTGGCATCGGCGCCGGTGGTCCACACCGCATCGAAAATCCTTCGTACTGCCTCGGCGGTGCAGCCGGCGGCGAACGCGAGGCGCAGGTGCGGCAATGGGTTGAACGGATGCGCGGCGGGGAAGCGGAAGGGAATGCCCAGCTCGCGCGCCCACCACGTGCACCAACGGTAGGTCCAGCGCCGCTTGACCGGCACCTCGGCCGGGCCTTTCTGTCCCCAATGCTCGAGCAGGCCGGCGAGGAGCACGGGCTTGTAGGTCATGGCAGGAGAAATTCCTGCCAGCCGGTGAAGGCAGATGTACGAGTACGGTGATACAAAATCAAAATACCAGTCTATCGAGGAGGTCGCCATGACGGTGAGAATCGAGAAGAAGGGGAAGGTGTGGACGGTGATCCATTCGCGGCCGCAGGCGCGCAACGCCATGGATCCGGAGAGCGCCGACGCGCTGGTCGAGGCTTTCACGGCGTTCGATCGCGACGCGGATGCGGCCGTGGCGGTGCTCTGGGGCGAAGGCGGCGCGTTCTGCGCCGGCTGGGATCTGAAGTACTGCGGATCTCTCGTCGAGGATCCGACGCTGATCCACCAGATCGATTACCCGCTGGATGACCACCACCTCATTCCGCGCGGGCCGCTCGGGCCGACGCGGCTCGAGCTCGACAAGCCGGTGATCGCCGCGGTGGCGGGACCCGCGGTCGCCGGCGGATTCGAGCTGGCGCTGTGGTGCGATGTGCGCGTGATGGAGAAGTCGGCCTACTTCGGCGTGTACTGCCGGCGCTGGGGCGTGCCGCTCATCGACGGCGGCACGGTGCGGCTGCCGCGCATCGTCGGCATGGGGCGCGCGCTCGAGATCATCCTCACCGGGCGCAAGGTGCCGGCGGAGGAATCCCTGCGCATCGGCGCCTGCGAGCACGTCGTCGCGGATGGCGAATCGCGCCAGTTTGCCGAGGCGATGGCGCATGACATCGCGCGCTTTCCGCAGGTGTGCATGCGCGCCGATCGGCGCTCGGCTTATATGCAGCAAGGGCTGACGCTCCGGGAGGCGATGCGCAAGGAGTGGTACAACGGGCTGCCCGCGTTCGAGGCCGAGGGAATCGCCGGCGCCGAGCGCTTCGCCTCAGGCAAGGGGCGGCACGGGGATTTCAGGGACATCTAGCCGGTCACGGCGCTCGGCAAGCGCCGCCATCAGGGTTTCTTGTTCGGATTCCTGCATTTCACTCCAACCGGCGATCTCGGCCAGCGTGCGCAGACAGCCTCTGCAAAGCCCGCTCTGCGGGTCCATAACGCACACCTTGTTGCAGGGGCTTTTCAATGCTTTCTCTTGGCGGCGATCGCCCGGCCTGCCTTGGACGACGGCTCTCTTTTCAGCACCCCGCAAATCCATTGTCCGATCTCGACCAGCCGGTCGAGATCGACGCCGGTCCTGATGCCGAGCCCGCGCAGCATGTACACCACGTCCTCGGTCGCCACGTTGCCCGAGGCGCCCGCGGCGTACGGGCAGCCGCCGAGCCCCGCGACCGAGGCGTCGAACGTAGCCACGCCGAGCTCGAGCGAGGCGTAGATATTGGCGAGCGCCTGGCCGTAGGTGTCGTGGTAATGGCCTGCCAGCCGCTCGAGCGGCACGCGGCGAGCGCAGGCCTCGATCATCACCTTTGTCTTTCCGGGCGTGCCGACGCCGATGGTGTCGCCGAGCGAGATTTCGTAGCAGCCCATCTCGAATAGCGCAGCCGCGACCTCGGCGACGCGTTCGGGCTTCACTTCGCCTTCGTAAGGACAGCCGAGAACGCAGGACACATAGCCTCGTACTTTGATGCCTGCTTCCCGCGCCGCCTCGGCCACCGGGCGAAAGCGCTCGAGCGATTCGGCGATCGAGCAGTTGATGTTCTTGCGCGAGAACGCCTCGGAGGCGGCGCCGAAGACCGCGACCTCGGTGGCGCCGGCGGCGCGCGCCGCCTCGAAGCCCTTCAGGTTGGGCGTCAGGACCGGGTAGGAGACGCCGGGCCTGCGCCGGATTCTTTCCAGCACCTCCATATGGTCGGCCATCTGCGGCACCCACTTGGGCGACACGAAAGCGGTCGCTTCGACCGCAGGCAGGCCAGCGTCGGCAAGCCGCTCGATTAGCTCGACCTTCACGTCGGTCGATACTTCGCCTGGCTCGTTCTGCAGCCCGTCGCGGGGACCGACTTCGACAATTCGGACAAAAGCAGGGACAGACCACGTTTTCATGATGCGAGTGTAATGAGCTCGGCGCCTTCGAGTACCTGCTCGCCGGCGGCGAAATTGATCTCCTTCACCACGCCGTCCGCGGGAGCGGTGATGGTGTGCTCCATCTTCATCGCTTCGAGAATGAGCAGCGGCTGCCCTTTCTTCACGCGCGCGCCGGCTTCGACCATCACCTGGATCACCTTCCCGGGCATGGGCGCGGCAAGCGAGCCCGCCGCCGCGGTGTCCTGCGGCGCCTGCAGCTCCGCCTTGAGCGCGAGCCGCCGGTAGCCGCCGTTGCAGAACACGTGCCACTGGCTGCCGTCGCGTACCGCGTGCGCCTTGAAGCTGCGTCCATCCAGGCGGATGAGCGGCCCGTCCCGTTCGATGCGGTAATCCCGCGCGCCGATCAGCAGCCGCGAGCCATCATCGGTAAAGCGCACGCGCACCGCATGGCGCGCCTCGCCATCCATGAAAACGAAATCGTGGTGCGATTCCTCGTTCAATCGCCAGCCATCGACGCGGTGCCATGGCGAGTATCGATCGCCCGATTCGCGGGCGTGCTCGCGGGCGGCCTGCTCCTCCGCCTCGAGCTCGGCGAACGCGGCGGCGGCCAGCATTTCGTCCGGCACGGGTCCGCGCGGCGGGAACAGCTCAGCGCGGTTCCTTTCGATCAGCCCGGTATCGAGCTCGGCGGCTGCAAAGGCGCGGCCCGCCGCCACCCGTCCCAGGAAAGCGACGTTGGTCGTCACGCCGGCGATCTCGGTTTCGGCAAGCGCGCGGCGCAGCCTTGGCAGCGCGGTATCGCGGTCCGGGCCGCGCACGATCAGCTTCGCGATCATCGGGTCGTACCACGGCGTGATTTCGTCTCCAGCCTCGACGCCGGCGTCGATGCGCACGTCCTGCGTTTCGGCGGGAAACGCGAGGTGCAGCAGCTTTCCCGTGGCCGGGAGAAAATCGCGCCCCGGGTCCTCGGCGTAAATGCGCGCCTCGATGGCGTGCCCCGAGAAGGTCAGTTCATCCTGCAGAAGCGGAAGTCTTTCTCCTGCCGCGACCCTCAGCTGCCACTCGACCAAGTCGAGCCCGGTAATCATCTCGGTGACCGGGTGCTCGACCTGCAGGCGCGTATTCATCTCCATGAAATAGAAGCGCCCGTCCTGCTCGGCGATGAATTCCACCGTGCCGGCGCCGCTGTAGCCGATGGCGCGCGCCGCGGCGACGGCGGCCTCCCCCATCTCGCGGCGGCGCTGCGGCGTCATGCCGGGCGCGGGCGCTTCTTCCAGCACTTTCTGGTGCCGCCTCTGCACCGAGCAGTCGCGCTCGAACAGATGCACCGCGTTGCCGTGCGCATCGCCGAACACCTGCACTTCGATATGCCGCGGCCGCTGCAGGTAGCGCTCGATCAGCACGCGCTCGTCGCCGAAAGAAGATTTCGCTTCTCGCTTTGCCGCCTCCAGGGAGCTCCGGAAGGCGCTTTTTTCCTCCACCACGCGCATGCCTTTTCCGCCGCCGCCGGCAGAAGGCTTGATCAGCACGGGGTAGCCGATGCGCGCGGCTTCCTTCTCGAGAAAGGCGCCGTCCTGGTTCTCGCCGTGGTAACCGGGCACGAGCGGCACGCCCGCCTTTTCCATCAGGCGCTTGGCGGCCGATTTGTCCCCCATCGCGGCAATCGCCTCCGGGCTCGGCCCGATGAAGACGAGCTCGGCGTGCCGGCAGGCCTGCGCGAACGGCGCGTTCTCCGCGAGAAACCCATAGCCCGGATGAATCGCCTGCGCGCCGGACTCGCGTGCCGCGGCGAGAATCGCATCGCCGTTCAGGTAGCTTTCAGCCGCGGCCGGCGGACCGATGCGCCGCGCTTCGTCGGCTCGCTTGACGTGGCGCGCGTTGCGGTCGGCGTCGGAATAGACCGCGACGGTGCGAACGCCGAGCCCTCGCGCCGTGCGGATCACCCGGCACGCGATCTCGCCGCGGTTGGCGATCAGGATCTTGCCGAACACGTCAGTCTTTTCCCCGCCCCCAGGACGGCTTGCGCTTCTCGAGGAACGAGGCGATGCCCTCCCTGCCCTCGGGCGAGACGCGGATCTCGGCGATGCGCCGGGCGGTGTCCGCGACCAGCGCCGCGTCCACGGCCCGGCCGCCGACGGCGCGGATCAGCTCCTTGATTTTTGCGTGCGCTTCGCTTCCGCCAGCAAGGAGGTGCTTGATGATTTCTTCAACGCTCGAATCGAGCTGGTTGGAGGAAACACACGCGGACAGGAGGCCGATGCGGCAGGCCTCGGCGGCGTCGAACACCTCGGCGGTGAGGAAATAGCGCCGCGCGGCGCGCTCGCCGATCGCGCGCATCACGTACGGGCTGATCGTCGCCGGCGAGAGGCCGAGCTTCGCCTCCGAGAAGCAGAACTTCGCCTGCGGCGTGCCGATGGCGATGTCGCAGGCGGCCACCAGCCCGGTGCCGCCGGCGAAGGCCGCGCCGTGCACCCGCGCGATGGTCGGCTTGGGCAGGCGATCGAGCGCGGCGAGCATGTCGGCAAGCGAGCGCGCATCGGCGAGGTTCTCCTCGTAGCCGTAGCCCGCCATGCGCTTCATCCAGTTGAGATCGGCGCCGGCGCAGAAGGCAGGGCCATTGCCGGCCAGCACGACGATGCGGGTCGATCTGTCCGCCTCGAGCTCGGAAAAGCAATTCTTCAGGGATGCAATGAGCGCGTCGTCGAATGCATTGCGGACCTCGGGCCGGTTGAGCGTGATCCATGCGACGCCTTCTTTTTTCTCAACCAGCAGATTGCTCACGCGATCCTCGGCTCGACGCGGACTTCAGTCTTGACCGAATTCGCGATGAAGCACTTCTCGTGGGCGCGCTGATGCAGTGCCGCGTGCGCTTCGTGGCTTGGCGCGGCGCCCGCAAAGGACACCACCGGCCGCAGCGTGACACGCGAGATCCAGGTCCTGTCAAGCACGCCCACTGCCTCGTCGACATAGCGGTCGACGACCCATTTCTTCTGGCAGGCGAGGTGCAGGAACCACAACATATGGCAGGCAGACAGCGAGGCGACGAAGCTTTGCTCCGGGTCGATGCCGATCGCGGGCGCCACCGTAGCGGGGATATTCTCCGCGGCCGCGTTTCCCGGCACGCGGATATCGCCGAAGGCGATGACGTGGTTCCTGGAATACGTCTCATAGCGAAACTCGCCCGATCTCTTCCACTCCACGGTTGCGCGATGTTCGCTCACGCTACATCCTGAAGATGCCGAACCTGGTTTCTTCGATCGGCGCATTGAGCGAGGCCGAGAGGGCGAGGCCGAGAAGGCGCCGCGTATCGGCCGGATCGACCACGCCGTCGTCCCACAGCCGCGCGCTCGCGTAGTAAGGATGGCCCTGGGTCTCGTACTGTGCCCGGATGGGGTTTTTAAAAGATTCTTCATCCTGTTTGGACTTGAAATTTCCGCGTACAGTCGCCAGCACGCTCGCCGCCTGCTCGCCGCCCATGATGGAGATGCGGGCGTTCGGCCACATCCAGAGGAAGCGCGGCGAGTAGGCGCGCCCGCACATGCCGTAGTTGCCGGCGCCGAACGAGCCGCCGACGATCAGCGTGAACTTCGGCACCTTCGCGGTGGCGACCGCGGTCACCATCTTGGCGCCGTCCTTGGCGATGCCGCCGGCCTCGTATTTCTTGCCGACCATGTAGCCGGTGATGTTCTGCAGGAAGAGGAGCGGGATGCCGCGCTGGCACGCGAGCTCGATGAAATGCGTCGCCTTGAGCGAGGACTCGGAGAACAGGATGCCGTTATTGGCGAGGATCGCCACCGGGTAGCCCTGCAGGTGCGCAAAGCCGGTGACCAGCGTCTTGCCGTAGTTCTGCTTGAATTCATCGAGCTCCGAGCCGTCGACGACCCGGGCGATGATCTCGCGCACATCGTAGGGCTTGCGCGGGTCGGCAGGAATCACGCCGTAGAGCTCGTCGGCGGGATAGAGCGGCTCGCGCGGTTCCCGCACTTCGAGGGAAACATTCTTACGGAGGTTGAGATTCGAAATGATCTTGCGCACAAGCGAAAGGGCGTGCGCGTCATCGAGCGCGTAATGATCGGCCACGCCCGAGACCCGCGTATGCACCTCGGCGCCGCCCAGCTCCTCGGGCGTTACCACCTCGCCGGTCGCCGCCTTCACCAGCGGCGGGCCGGCGAGAAAGATCGTGCCCTGCCCTTTGACGATGATCGATTCGTCGGACATCGCCGGCACGTACGCGCCGCCGGCGGTGCAGGAGCCCATCACGCAGGCGATCTGCGGGATCGCGGCCGCCGACATGTTGGCGATGTTGTAGAAGATGCGGCCGAAGTGCTCGCGGTCGGGAAACACGTTGTCCTGCTCGGGCAGGTAGCCGCCGCCGGAATCGACCAGATAGACGCACGGCAGGCGGTTCTGCGCGGCGATCTCCTGCGCGCGCAGGTGCTTCTTCACCGTCATCGGGTAATAGGTGCCGCCCTTGATGGTCGCGTCGTTCGCGACGATGACGCACTCGCGTCCGCAGACCCGGCCGATGCCGCAGATCATCGAGGCGGAATGCACGTCGCCGCCGTACATCCCCCAGGCGGCGAGCTGGCCGATCTCGAGGAACGGCGAGCCCGGGTCGAGCAGCTTGCTGACGCGCTCGCGCGGCAGCATCTTGCCGCGCGCGAGGTGCTTGTCGCGCGCCGCCTGGTCGCCGCCCCGAGTCACAATTGCTACTTTTTCACGCAAATCAAGAACGAGTCCCTTCATCCGCTCAGCATTGGCACAAAACTCGGCCGAGCGCGAATCGACCTGGCTTTTGATCGCCGTCATCCCTCCTCCAGGGCGCGGCCGATCACCAGGCGCTGGATGTCGCTCGCGCCTTCGTAGATCTGCGTCACGCGCACGTCGCGCCACAGGCGCTCCACCGGGAAGTCGGCGACGTAGCCGTAGCCGCCGTGGATCTGGATCGCGTCGGAGCAGACCTGCTCGGCCATCTCCGAGGCGAAGAGCTTCGCCATCGACGCTTCCTTGATGCACGGCCGCCCGGCATCGCGCAGCGACGCGGCATGCAGGTAGAGCTGGCGGCCGGCTTCGACCCGGGTCGCCATGTCGGCGAGACGGAAATTGACCGCCTGGTGCTCGATCAGGGTCTTGCCCATGCTCTTTCGCTCGCGCGCATAGGCGACGGCGGCTTCGAGCGCGGCGCGCGCGACGCCGGTGGACTGGGCGGCGACGTTGATCCGCCCGGATTCGAGGTTGGCGAGCGCAATGCGATAGCCCGCCCCTTCCCCGCCCAGCAGATGCTCAGTCCTGCAATTTTCCAGGACGATCTGCGCGGTGTCGGAGGCCCGCTGCCCGGTCTTCTCCTCGATGCGGGCGACGACGTAGCCGGGCGTCGAGGTCGGCACGACGAAGGCGCTGATGCCGCGCTTGCCCGCGGCCTTGTCGGTGACGGCGAAGACCACCGCGATGTCGGCGTTCTTGCCCGAGGTGATGAACTGCTTGACGCCGTTCAGCACGTAATGCGCGCCCTGGCGCTCGGCGCGCGTGGTAATGGCCGCGGCGTCCGAGCCGACGTGCGGCTCGGTCAGCGCGAACGCGCCCAGCATCCTGCCGCGAGCCAGGGGTTTCAGAAATTTTTCTTTCTGATCCGGATTTCCGTAACCTGAGACGATACCGGCGACCAGGTTATTCACGGCAATGATGGTCGCAGTCGAGCAATCGCCCGCCGCGATTTCCTCGCAGGCGACGGCAAGCGAGGTGTAGTCGAGCCCGGCGCCGTCCCATTTCTCGGCAATGGCGACGCCGTAGAGGCCCATCGCGGCGAGCCCTTTCAGCGCTTCCCTGGGAAAGTGCTTTTCCCGGTCCCAGCGGGCGGCGTTGGGCACCAGCTGCTCCTGCGCGAAACGCCGCACTGCCTGCCGGATCTCCTCGTGCTGCATCTAGCCGGGACGAACGTAAGTCAAGGTGTGGTGGGTGAACAGGCGCCCCTGCTTGCCGTGGCACCTGGCGACGCCGTAGATGCGGCGCCGGCCCATCTTCAGGATCTCGGCGGTGCAATACCCGTGCTCGCCCTTGGCGGGGGAAAGGAACGCGGTGCTGAGCTCCGAGGTCAGCGCGTCTTGCTCGACTCCCAGATGCGCCTTGATCGCCAGCCACATGGCGCAGTCGGCGGCCGCCATCAGCGCCGGGCCGTTGATGATTCCGCCGGGCCGCTCCAGGACCGGGCGATGCGGAAGCTCGAGCGTGCATTTGCCCTTTTTCACCGCCACCACCCGGAAGCGGTAAGGCCTGAGGAAGCGCGACCTGTCGAGCAGCGCCTGAAGCTGCCGCTTGAGCATTCAGACGAGCTCGATCGCCATCGCCGTCGCCTCGCCCCCGCCGATGCACAGGCTTGCCATGCCGCGCTTCAGAGCGTACTTGCGCAGCGCGCCGATCAGCGTGACCAGGATGCGCGCGCCGGAAGCGCCGATCGGATGCCCGAGCGCGCAGGCGCCGCCGTGCACGTTCACCTTGTCGTGCGGCAGGCCGTGCTCCTTCATCGCCGCCATGGCCACCACGGCGAACGCCTCGTTGACCTCGTAGAGATCGACGCTCTTCGCGCTCCAGCCGGTGCGCTCGAAAAGCTTGGCCATCGCGCCGACCGGCGCGGTCGTGAACCAGCCCGGCTCCTGGGAGTGCGTCGCATGGCCGGCGATGAGCGCAAGCGGCGCAAGGCCGCGCCGCTCGGCGGTGGAGCGCCGCATCAGCACCAGCGCCGCGGCGCCATCGGAGATCGAGCTGGAGTTGGCCGCGGTCACGGTGCCGTCCTGCCGGAACGCCGGCTTCAGCGTCGGGATCTTGTCGAGGTTGGCCTTGAACGGCTGCTCGTCGATCTCGATGAACTTTTCCTCCTTGCCGGCCTTGACGGCGATCGGCGTGATCTCCCAGGCGAACCAGCCTTCGCGATTCGCCTTTTGCGCTCTCTGCAGGGAGCGGATCGCAAAATCATCCTGCGCTTCGCGGGAAAACTGGTATTTCTGCGCGCAGTCCTCCGCGAACGTGCCCATCAGCCGGCCTCTGTCGTAGGCGTCCTCGAGGCCGTCATAGAACATGTGGTCGATCACCTGCGCGTGGCCCATGCGATACCCGGAGCGCGCCTTCGGCAGCAGGTAGGGCGCGTTGGTCATGGACTCCATGCCGCCGGCCACGATGATTTCATTGGTCCCGCAAGCGAGGAGATCGTGCGCGAACATTGCGGCCTTCATTCCCGAGCCGCACATCTTGTTCACCGTCGTGCAGCCCGCGGCGAGCGGCAAGCCTGCGCCGAGCGAGGCCTGGCGCGCCGGCGCCTGGCCCTGCCCCGCGGGCAGCACGCAGCCCATGATCACTTCCTGCACTTCCGCGGGGGAAATCCCGGCGCGCTCTACCGCGGCGCGGATCGCTGCGGCGCCGAGCTCGGGCGCGCCAAAGCCTTTCAGCTCGCCCTGGAAGGCGCCCATCGGCGTTCTGGCCGCTGCGACGATGACGATCGGATCAGGATGCATGGAATTGTCCTTTCAGAAGCTGTTGGATCGCTTGAACGGTTTCGGCTTCCAGCCGGGCGATCAGCTCGGCGGCGGGCAAGGCGCGCGACAGCGGCGCTCCCTGGCCTGCCCACATGGCGATGAAATCCGGCTTGCCCGCCTTGGCGGAAGCCTGGCGCAGCTTGCCGGTGATGCTGCTCTGTGCCGGGAACGCGAGCTGCGGCTTGTCTTCCATCTCGCGCATGAAGCGGTTGGCCAGGCCTCGCGCCGGTTTGCCTGAAAATTTTTCCGTAAGTCGTGTGTCATCTTCGTCGAGTCGCAGCAACGCGTCCTTGTGCACCTGCGATGCTCCGCTCTCGGGGCAAGGGATGAACGCGGTGCCGAGCTGCGCGGCTTGCGCGCCCAGCGCGAGGACCGCCGCAATCCCGGAGCCGTCCATGATGCCCCCCGCCGCTACGACCGGCAGCTTCACCGCGCGCGCGATGAGGCGCGTCAGCGCGAGCGTGCCGGTGAGCGACCGGTAGGGATCGCGCAGGTAGCTGCCGCGATGCCCGCCGGCCTCGCCGCCCTGCGCGATGACGAAGTCGAAGCCGAGCGATTCGAGTCCCTTGGCCTCTGCCACCGACGTCGCGCTGGCTCCCAGGACGATTCCCAGAGCCTTCAATTTTCTTACTTCGACGGCGGGCAGCGCGCCGAGGTGGACGGTAAAGACCCGCGGCCGGATCTCTTCGACGGCGGCCATCTGCTCCTCCAGCTTTGGCGCATACGGCGCGGAGACCGGCTCCGGTGGAGGCAATCCGCACTCGGCGTAATAGCCGGCCACGGCGGCGAGCGCCGCGCGCTGCGCCGAAGCCTCGATCGTCTCGGGCTGCGGCGCGACGAACAGGTTGATGCCGAACGGCCGGTCGGTCTTGCCGCGCACCCACGCGGCCTGCCGCTTCATCTCCGCGGGCTGCGTGTAGGCGAAGCCAAAGGAGCCCAATGCGCCGGCCGCAGAGCAGGCGGCAACGAGTTCCTGCGTGGTGGGCCCGCCGGCCATCGGTGCCTGGATAACCGGGTTTCGCAGACCCAATCTTTCACTGAAGGCGGTTGAGATCATGCAGTTTCGGAAAATAGCTCCCTGCCGATGAGCCAGCGGCGGATCTCGGAGGTGCCGGCGCCGATCTCGTAGAGCTTGGCGTCGCGCCAGAGCCGCCCGGGCGGCGTCTCGTTGATATAGCCCATGCCGCCCATCGCCTGGATCGCCTCGCCGGCCATCCAGGTGGCCTTTTCGGCGGCGTACAGGATCGCGCCAGCGGCATCCTTTCGGGTCGTCTCTCCTCGATCCAGGGCTTGCCCTACCGCGTAGACATACGCGCGGCACGCGGAGAAGGTGGTGTACATGTCGGCGATCTTTCCCTGCATCAGCTGGAACTCGCCGATCGGCTGCCCGAACTGCTTGCGGCTGTGCACGTAGGGCATCACGACGTCGAGGCAGGCGGCCATGATGCCGAGCGGCCCGCCGGCGAGCACCGCGCGCTCGTAGTCGAGGCCCGACATCAGCACCGCCGCTCCTTGGTCGAGGTTTCCCAGGACATTCTCTTCAGGCACCGCGCAATCCCTGAACACCAGCTCGCAGGTGTTCGAGCCGCGCATGCCGAGCTTGTCGAGCTTCTGCGCGGTGGAGAAGCCCCGCACGCCTTTCTCGACGATGAAGGCGGTGATGCCTTGCTCGGTCTTGCCGTAGACCACCAGGACATCGGCATCTGGGCCGTTGGTGATCCACATCTTGTTGCCATTGAGCAGGTAGCGGTCGCCGCGTCTTTCAGCTTTTAATTTCATTCCCACTACATCTGAACCGGCGCCGGGTTCCGACATGGCGAGCGCGCCGACGTGCTCGCCCGAGACGAGCCGCGGCAGGTATTTCTTCTTCTGCGCGGCGCTGCCGTTGCGGCGGATCTGGTTGATGCACAGGTTCGAATGCGCGCCGTAGGACAGCCCGACCGAGGCCGAGGTGCGCGAGATTTCCTCCATCGCGATGATGTGGGCGAGGTAGCCCATCATGGTGCCGCCGTAGTCCTCCTCGACCGTGATGCCGAGCAGGCCGAGCCTGCCGAGCTTGCGCCACAGGTCGGGCGGAAACTGGTTGGTGCGGTCGATCTCGGCGGCGCGCGGCGCGATTTCCTTCCCGGCGAAGTCCTGCACGGTCTCGCGCAGCATGGCCAGGCTCTCGCCGTGATCGAAATTGAGGAAGCCCATGAAGGAGCGTACTTGACGTTTACGTAAACGTCAATCTCGCTTGATCTGCTTTCTGACCCGTTTCTCGAAGGTCTGGATCTCGGAAAGCTGCGCTTCGATGTCGGCGCGCTGCTGCAGCAGGCTCGCCTTGTGCGATTCGAGCACCGCCAGGAAGCGCTCGAGCTGGGGCCGCGCGTCGCGGCCTGGCTCGTACATGTCGATCAGCTCGCGGATCTCGGACAGCGTCAGGCCCAGGCGCTTGCCGCGCAGCGTGAGCTTGAGCCGCGTGCGGTCGCGCGGCGTGTAGATGCGGCGCTGGCCGTCGCGCCGCGGCGCGATCAGCCCCTCGGCCTCGTAGAAGCGGATCGCGCGCGGCGTGATGTCGAACTCGCGCGCCAGCTCGCCGATCGAAAACTCGGTGCGCTCCGTTTCCTCGATCCACATGGTAGGGTGCACGAGATTTTATATGGGATCATCGGGCATGGGCGAAACCGAGGAGCTCTCGAAGGTCTACCACGACGTCGCCGAGCGCTCCTCGAAGCTGCTCGGCGAATTCGCGCAGAAGCAGGCGCAGGGCATGTCCTCGGCGGTGCGCGACGAGATGGGCATCGCCAAGGCGTTCATGGACCTGTACGCCCGCATGGCGGCCGACCCGAGCGTGCTCGCGACATTCTCGATGAACATGTGGATGGACTACGCACGGCTCTGGCAATCGGGCTGGATGAAGGCGCTCGGCATCGACGCGAAACCGGTCGCCGAGGCGGCGCAGGGCGACTTGCGCTTCAAGGACCAGGACTGGTCGGCCAATTTCCTCTTCGACTACATCAAGCAGTCCTACCTGATCGCCGCGCGCCATATCCAGGGGGCGGTCTCGCAGGTCGGGGGACTGCCCCCCGAGTCGGAAAGAAAGGTCGCTTTCTTTACCCGGCAGTACGTCGATGCGCTCGCCCCCTCGAACTTCCTGCTGACCAACCCGGAGGTGCTGCGCGAAACGCTCGCCAGCGGCGGGCAGAACCTGGTGCGCGGCCTGAACAATCTTCTCTCCGACATCGAGAAGGGCGGCGGGCAGCTGCGCATATCGATGACCGACGAGAACGCGTTCCAGCTCGGCAAGAACGTGGCGACCACACCGGGCAAGGTGGTGTTCCAGAACGACCTGATGCAGCTGATCCAGTATCAGCCGATGACCGCGGAAGTCTACAAGCGCCCGCTGGTCATCATCCCGCCATGGATCAACAAGTACTACATCCTCGACCTGCGGGAGAAGAACTCCTTCATCCGCTGGGCCGTGCAGCAGGGCCACAGCGTGTTCGTGCTGTCGTGGGTCAACCCCGACGCGCGCCTCGCGCAGAAGGGCTTCGACGACTACATGCTCGAAGGTCCGCTGGCGGCGCTCGACGCGGTGGAGAAGGCAACCGGGGAGCGCACCGTCAATTTCATCGGCTACTGCCTGGGGGGCACGCTGTTGGGCGCCACTCTGGCCTACCTGACGGCGAGGAAGGATGAGCGCGTGAGAAGCGCCACCTACTTCGTCAGCCTGCTCGATTTCTCGCTGCCGGGCGAGCTCGGCGTGTTCATCGACGAGGAGCAGGTCGCCAACCTCGAGCGCAAGATGAACTCGCGCGGCTACCTCGAGGGCTCGGAGATGGCCGGCACCTTCAACCTGCTGCGCGCCAACGACCTGGTGTGGTCGTTCGTGGTGAACAACTACCTGCTCGGCAAGGACCCGTTCCCCTTCGACCTGCTGTACTGGAACGCCGATTCGACGCGCATGCCGGCGCGCATGCACAGCTTCTACCTGCGCAACATGTACATCAAGAACCTGCTCGGCGTGCCCGGCGGCATCGAGCTCGCCGGCTCGCCGATCGACCTGTCGCGCGTCAAGACGCCGTCGTACTTCATCTCCACCGTCGAGGACCACATCGCGCCCTGGAAGGGCACTTACCGCGGCGCGCGCTGCCTGGGCGGCATGGTGCGGTTCATGCTCGGCGGCTCGGGCCACATCGCCGGCATCGTCAATCCCCCTGCGGCGAAGAAATACCACTACTGGACCAACGACAAGTTCCCGCCGACCCCGGAGGAGTGGCTCGCAGGCGCGACCCAGCGGCCCGGCTCTTGGTGGGATGACTGGCACACCTGGGTCGACCGCATGAGCGGAGCCGAAAAGGTACCGGCCCGCGTGCCGGGCGATGGCAAGCTCAAGCCGCTCGAGGACGCTCCCGGCAGCTACGCGATGCTGCGGATTCCCGCCAAGGTCAAATAGCCGCGTCGCGCGGCTTGCGCGGCGCGCGCGACGCGAAGCGGTCGTACAGCCAGCCAGGCATCGCGCGCAGCAGCACCGAGACCAAGGCCATCTGCCACGGAATGACCGCCAGCCGGCGCCGCGCCGCGATGGCGCGCGCGATGCGCGGCGCCGCTGCGTCGGCGGAAAGCAGGAACGGCATGCGAAAGCGGTTGACGCGAGTCATCGGCGTATCGATGTAGCCCGGGCAGATGCAGACCACGGATACCCCGGAGCCGTAGAGCTCGGTGCGCAGGCTTTCCATCCAGATTCGGGCGGCAGCCTTGGAGCCGCTGTAGGCGCCGTTGCCGGCGAGGCCGCGGAATCCGGCGACGCTGGCAATGCCGGCGAGCGTGCCGCGGCCGGCCTGGCGCATCGCGGGCGCGAAGGCCGCAAGAGTTGCGGCCAGCCCGGCAACATTGACATTGAGTAGATGCTTGAGCTTGGCGATGTCGGCGATATCCTCGCCGCTCGTTCCGGTAGAAACCCCGGCGTTGGCGATGACCAGGTCCGGCGCCCCGAAGCGCCCGATGAAGTCTTCTGCCGCGGCGGCCAGGGCAGGCTCATCGGTCACATCGACCAGATAATGGGTGACCTTGCCTGCAAGGGCTTGATCTGTGGGCCGGCGCGCAATCAGTCCCAGAACTGAATCCTCGGAGGCGTAATGGCGCGCGAGCGCCGCGCCGATGCCCGAGGAGGCGCCGGTAATGACGACCCGCATTACTTGGCTTTGCGGACCTGCTCGACGAGATAGTCGACCGTTTGCAGCATCCCCTCGCGCGAGCCGCCCTGCTCGGCGCTCACCGTGTAGCGGCCCTGCACCGCCATCGCTGGCGTGCCGTCGATCTTGTAGGCGATCGATTGCTGCGTCGCGCGCCGCGTCCTGCTCTGCACGCCGAACGACTTCAGCGTGTCGAAGAACTTCTTCGGGTCGACGCCCTGCTTCTGCAGCCACTCGGTGAGCACCTGCTGGTTGGCGGTGTTCAGCCGCTCGCGATGGATGGCGTCGAAGAACGGCCGGTGCAGCTTGTCGAGCACGCCGAGGGCCTCGAAGCTGTAGAAGATCGCGGCGTCCTGCGCCCAGCGCTCGTTGAACACCGCCGGCACGCGCCGGAACTGCACGTCGCCCGGCAGCTTCTTCTCCCAGTTCTCGATCAGCGGCTCGAGGTTGTAGCAGTGGATGCAGCCGTACCAGAAGAACTCGAGCACCTCGATCTTGCCCTGGCTCTCCACCGGCTGCGGCGGCTTCAGCTCGCTGTAGTTGAAGCGCGGCTGGCCGAGCGAGGCGAGCGGCGCAAGGGCAATTGCAGCAACCAGGGCGCGGCGAATCGGATTCATGCTTACTGCGGCTCCTTGATCTTCACGAGGCTGGCGTCGATTCCGTTCTGCGCCAGCATCTGGCGCACGCGGTTGATATCCTCCACCTTGGTGTACGGCCCCATGCGTACCCGGTACCAGGTTCCCTTGTCGGGCAGATTGGCCGGCTCGACGCTCGACTCGAAGCCGAGGATCGCGAGCCGCGCTTTCTGGTTGTCGGCCTCGGCGGGATTCTGGAACGAGCCCGCCTGGATGAAATAACGCTCGTTGGCCTCGAGCTGTTGACCTTTCGCCGCGGCGCGGGCGCGCTCGCGCAGCTCCTTCTCGCTCACCGTCTCCTCCTGGCCGGGCAGGATCTTGTAGAAGTCGAACTTCGGCTTCTCGGGCGTGGCGGCAGGCGTGCCCTGCGGCAGCCCGGCGACCGGCCCCGACTTCGCCGTAGCGTCCTTTTCAGCCTGCTTGGGCTTGGCGGTAATGAACGGCATCGGGCCCTTGTTCAGGTAGAAAGCGATGACGAGCGAGATCCCGAGCCCGATCAGCACCCCGACGAACATGCCGAGCAGGAAGCTGCCCCCGGAGCGCCTGCGCATTGCGGGGGGAGTACGGGGTCTGGCCATTTACATCTTCTCCGGGGCGCTGACGCCTAGAAGCGACAGGCCGTTGGCGAGCGTTTGGCGCACCGCAGCGCTCAGCGCTAGCCTCGCCGAGCGCAACGTCTCGTCGTCGACGAGAATGCGCTCGGCATTATAGTAGCTGTGGAATTCAGCCGCGAGCTCGCGCAGGTAGAAGGCGAGCGAGTGCGGCGCCCGCTCGCGCGCCGCCGCCAGGATCAGCTCAGGGAACTCCGCCAGCCTTTGCGCAAGCAGCAGCTCCCTGTCGCTTTTCAGGGGTTCAAGAGACAGGTTTTTCGGAAAATCCCACCCCTCAATCTGCGCGAAGACGCTGCACACGCGCGCATGCGCGTACTGCACGTAGTACACCGGGTTGTCGCTGGATTCGCTCTTGGCGAGGTCGAGGTCGAAGTCGAGGTGCTGGTCGCTTTTGCGCAGCACGTAGAAAAAGCGCGCCGCATCGTTCCCCACCTCCTCGCGCAGCTCGCGCAGCGTGACGAATTCGCCCGAGCGCTTGCCCATCGCCAGCTTCTCGCCGTTGCGGTAGAGCACGGCGAACTGCACCAGCGCAATCTCGAGCCTGCCCGGGTCCAGGCCGAAAGCCTCGAGCGCTCCCTTCACGCGCGGCACGTAGCCGTGATGGTCGGCGCCCCAGACGTCGATCACGCGGTCGAAGCCGCGCTCGAACTTATCGAGGTGGTAGGCGATGTCGGAGGCGAAATAAGTGTACTGGCCGTTCTCGCGCCTCACCACCCGGTCCTTCTCGTCGCCGAACGCGCTGGACCGGAACCACAGTGCGCCGCCCTGCTCGAACAGATGCCCGCGCGCCTGCAACAGCCTGAGGGCCTTGTCGATCAGGCCGTTGTCGTGAAGCGCCTGCTCTGAAGACCATTGGTCGAAGGAGACGCGGAACGCCGCCAGGTCCTCGCGCTGGTCGGCGAGCATCGCTTCCAGCGCGAACCGATGCACGCGCTTCCAGCCGTCCCCCAGCGTCCTTTTCGCGAGATCGATCAGCCTGTCGATCTCAGCGTCCGCATCGGGCAGCGCGCCGGAGAAATCCGCCTTTCTCGCGAGGTTTTCATCCGCGAGGCGTGCAGCGATGTCGCGCACATAGTCGCCCCGGTAACCTTCCTCCGGAAAAGGGACATCCATGTTGCGCATTTGCAGGTAACGCAGCCAGACCGAGAGCGCGAGGATGTCCATCTGCCGTCCGGCGTCGTTCACATAGAACTCGCGCGTGACGCGCGCGCCGGCGAACTCGAGGAGCTTCGCGAGACTGTCGCCGTAGGCGGCGCCGCGGCCGTGGCCGACGTGGAGCGGCCCGGTGGGATTTGCCGAGACAAACTCGATTTGAATGGATTCCTCTTTCTCCGTTTTGACGCGCCCGTAGTCCTTGCCCTGCTCCAGCACTTGCCGGATCACCTCCAGCTTGGCCTCGGGCTTGACCCGGATATTGAGAAAGCCGGCGCCCGCCACGGTGAGCGGCTCGAACAGGCCGGTTGCCGCCAACGCGGGCGCGGTGGCCTTGGCGATCTCCTCGGCGATCTGCCGCGGGTTGCGCCGCAGGCGCTTGGAGAGCTGGAGCGCGATGTTGCTCGCGTAATCGCCGTGCTCGGGGTTCGCCGGGCGCTCGATCGACAGGGTGAGTTCTTCGGCTGAAAAGCGCAGCGCGCCTTCGCGCAGGATCTCGCGAAATTTCTCTTTAGGATCCATGGGGAAGGGGCGAAGATTCTAATCGAATTCAATGGGGTCGACGTCCAGATGCCAGTGGACGTGACGCGGCGTGAGTTCGAACAGCCTAGTAGTTAATAAACCCAGAAACTCCTGCAGGGCCGGCCTGGAGGGAGACTGCATCAGCAATTGGGCGCGCTCGAGCCCGGCGCGGCGCGTGATGAGGTGCGGCACCGGATCGAAGACGCGCACCTCGGCGGGCGGCCGTGCCCTAGCCGCCGCTTCGCGCAGGAAGCCCATGGCGGTGTCGAGCTTCTTCGCTTCGGCGCGCAGCGCCGCCTCGAACACGAACGGCGGGAAGCCGGCGCTCCTGCGCTCGGCGAGCTGCGACTCGGCAAAGCCGGAAAAGTCGTGGCGCGCGAGCGCGGCGAAGAGCGGGTGCCCGGGGTAGCGGGTCTGCACCAGCACTTCGCCCTGCTGCTCGCGGCGCCCGGCGCGGCCCGCCACTTGCGCAAGGACGGCGAACAGACGCTCCGCCGCACGGTAATCGGTCGAGACGAGGGCGGCGTCGGCGTTCAGGACGCCGACCAGAGTGAGGCCGGGGAAATCGTGGCCTTTGGCGAGGAGCTGCGTGCCGACCAGGATATCGGCCTCGCCACGCTGGATGCCCTCCAGCGCGTGCGAGAGCTCAGCGCGGCGGCGCGCGCTATCGCGATCGATGCGCACGATGCGCGCGCCCGGAAACGCCGCGGCCAGCGTCTCCTCGACGCGCTGCGTGCCGCGGCCCATCGGCTTCAGGTCGACATTGCCGCAGGTGGGGCAGGCGCGCGGAATGGCGCTCTCGGCGCCGCAGTGATGGCAGCGCAAGACCCGGCCCACCGCATGCACCACCATGCGCGCGGTGCAGCGAGCACAGCCCGCGGTCCAGCCGCAGGCCTCGCAGGCGAGCACCGGGGCATAGCCGCGCCGATTGATGAACACCAGGCTTTGCTCGCTGTTCTTAAGCCGTGCTTCCATTGCAGCCAATAGCGGTGCCGCCAGACCTTGCTGCAAAGAGGCATGCCGCAGGTCGATCGTGCGAACTGCCGGCAGCCGGGCGCCCGGCACAGCGCGCTCCGGCAGCTCGAGGCGCTCGTAGCGGCCCGATTGCCAGTTGTGCCAGGTCTCGAGCGATGGCGTCGCGGTGCCGAGGATCGCCGGGCAGCCGGCGAGCTTCGCCCGGTATACCGCGACGTCTCGCGCGGAGTAGCGCAGGCCTTCCTGCTGCTTGAACGAGCTGTCGTGCTCCTCGTCAACCACGACCAGCGCCAGTTTCGGCAGCGGCGCGAGCACGGCGAGCCGTGTGCCGAGCGCGATGCCGGCATCGCCGCGCGCGGCATCCAACCAGGAGGCGGTGCGCGCGATATCCTCGAGGCCGCTGTGCAGCAGCGCCAACCGCGTTTCGGGGAAGGCCCGGCGAAAGATGGCCTCGAGCTGGGGTGTCAGGCTGATCTCCGGGACCATGACCAGCGCTTGGCCGCCTCGCGCAAGAACTCGGGCAATGAGGTTCAGGTACACCTCGGTCTTGCCGCTGCCGGTTACACCGTGCAGCAGGAACGCGCCGAAGCTGCCAGCCGTGCTCGCCATCCGATCCAGGGCGCGCGCCTGAGCCGCGTTGAGCAAATGGTTCGGCACGAAGCGTGCCGACCACGGCGCGGAAGCGGACTGAAGCGCCTTGCGCGGCAGCGGCTTCACCGAGCGCAGGCGCGGCGGCAGCGCGCTGATCACTGTCTCGCCGAGCGGGCGCTGGTAATAGCCTGAGAGAAAGCGCATCAGCTCGAGCCAATCGGCCGGCAAGCGCGGTGCATCGTCGCGCAGCGCGACGATCGGCTTCACGCGAGCCGCGGGAAGCTCGCTCGTTACGCCGCTTTCGATGACGACGCCGAGCCGTTGGCGCGCGCCGAAGGGAACGACGACGCGGTCGCCGACTCGCGCCTCCATGCCCGCCGGAACGGAGTAATCGAAGAGCTTCGCGAGCGGCACGTCGAGCGCTGCGCGAATGCAAAAAATACTCCGTGTGGGCAAGGACTTAGGCCTTGTGGATAAACCTGTGGGTAAGGCCTTCATCCTTGCGTAACATGCCTTTCCCCCACGCTGGTTGCCCTCCCAAGGCCTCTTGGGCTTGTGTTTTTGTCTTTTTTTCTTAAGAGCTTACGGCGCTCTTACCAGGGACTTTGCGCCGCGCCGGGAAATCCCCCGCAGGCGGTAAGACTTGTGAATAAGTCAAGTGCCGGCAGCCATTCTGGACCGATGAGATCGGCTGTAAGTGCGTACTTCGTCTATTAATGCGGACACGGCATCGACGGGCGTTTGCGGAGCAATCCCGTGGCCGAGATTGAATACGTGTCCAGGCGCTGAACCGAACGCATCGAGCACGCGCCGCGCTGCTTCACGCACGCTCTTTTGTGGTGCGAACAGCGCTGACGGATCGAGATTTCCCTGCAGCGCCACTTTTCCTGCCGCGACGCGGCGCGCTTCGCGCGCATCAGCGCTCCAATCGAGGCCGACCGCGTCGCAGCCGCTCTTCATCATCGCGGCTAGCCACGGACTTCCGCCCTTCGTGAACAGGATGCTTGGTACACGCGAGCCTTCGCGCTGTCGCAGAAGTTTTTCAAAGATCCTTCTGCAGTAGGAGAGAGAAAATCTCTCGTAATCCTCGTGCGAAAGGATCCCGCCCCAGGTATCGAAGATCATCACCGCCTGCGCGCCGGCTTCGATCTGGGCGTTGAGATAGTCGGTCACCGCGCGCGCATTCACTTCCAGGATCCGGTGCAGCAGCTCCGGGCGCGCATGCAGCATGGTCTTCAGCGTCCGCCAGTCGTCGCTGCCCGCGCCTTCGACCATGTAGCAGGCGAGCGTGAACGGGCTGCCGGAAAAGCCGATCAGCGGCACCCGCCCGGCGAGCGCGCGCCGTGCTTCGCGCACTGCATCGAGCACATAGCCGAGCTCGGCCGAAGGGTCGGGCGCCGCAAGCTTGCGGATCGCCGCCTCGTCGCGCAGCGGCCGCTCGAAGCGCGGCCCCTCGCCTTCGCTGAAGGCGAGCCCGAGCCCCATGGCGTCGGGAACGGTGAGGATGTCGGAAAACAGGATCGCCGCGTCGAGCGGAAAACGCTCGAGCGGCTGCAGCGTGACCTCGGTGGCCAGCGCCGGCGTCCTGACGAGCTTGAGGAAGCTTCCGGCCCGCGCGCGCGTAGCGTTGTATTCGGGAAGATAGCGCCCGGCCTGGCGCATCAGCCATGCCGGGGTGTACTCCGTCGGCTGGCAAGCGAGCGCCCGCAGCAGCGTGTCGTTCTTCAAACCAGCTTCCCGATGTAGGTCCATTCGCCTTCGGTGACCGGCGTGATCGACAGCCGGTTTCCCGGCCGCAACAGCACCATTTTCGCGAGCGGCTTGCGCCTGCGCAGCTCGGCGAGGGGCACCAGGCGCGTCTTCTTTAGCGCGCGCACGTCGACATGGAACCAGCGCGGGTCGTCCTTCTTCGCCTTGGGGTCGTAGTAAGGGCTGGAGCGCTCGAACTGGGTCGGATCAGGATAGGCCGCCGAGGCGACTTCGGCCAGGCCGGCGATGCCCGGCTCCTCGCAGCTCGAGTGATAGAACAGCACGCCGTCGCCGACGCGCATCTGGTCGCGCATGAAATTGCGCGCCTGGTAATTGCGGACGCCGGTCCAGGGAGTGATGTGCCGCGGCGCGGCGAGCGCATCGTCGATGGAGCATTCGTCCGGCTCCGTTTTCATGAGCCAATAGCGCATTGGGAAAAATGGGGTCTGACCCCGATTGTAGGGGTGCCCCCCGCTCGTGCCGGTGGGCTCGGCTCCCGAACCCTGGCTAAATAGGGTGGTCGCTTACCGGTCACATCAGGTTCATCCGGCATGCGCGAGGCATGGGACGATCGCAACAGTGACGCTAGATCCGCAACCTGAGGAAGCTATCGGTTCGGAAATATTGAGCCCGGTCGTGCACAGCAGGGGACATTGACTGAAGCCGACTGCCGCTAAAAGAGCTTTTCCTGCTTCGCCAGCGCAGCATCGAGCTGCGATACGATCGCGGAAATTCTACGCTTGGCATGCCCGATGTCAAAGCCCGCGCCGAGCTTGACACTGAGCAATTCGTGCGCGACGTTGAGCGCCGCCATCACCGCGATGCGCTCGGCGCCCATCACTTTTCCCGCCTTGTGGATCTCGTTCATCTTGGCGTCGAGATACGCGACCGCCTGCATCAGGGCCGCGCGCTCGTCGTCGTCGCAGGCCACGTGGTAGGTCCTTCCCAGCAGGTTGACTTCGATGGTCTTCGGGCCCTCGGCCATGAGCTGGCGTCAGCCGGGCAAGCGGGCGAGCAGGCCTTCCAGGCGGGACCTCGCACCGTCGATCTTCTCGTGCAGGCGCTTGGCATCGGTGCGTGCGGCGGCTAGTTGCTGCCTCAACTCGACGTTCTCGGCGCGCAGGCGCTCGCACAGCGCGACGAACTGCGCCACCTTGGCCTCCAGCGAGTTGAACTCCGCCTCCACCTGGCCACTATGTTTCAAAATTCAAGCTACGTCAAGCAGGTAGGGCGGGTTTTGCAAGTGATTCATTATCTAGTGGTCCTCGCCTCCTCCAGAATTCTGCAGAGCCGCGCCGCCCCCTCCAGGATGCGTGGCGTATGGCGCTCGATCAGGGCGGCCGGGATGCGGTGGAGTTGCGTCGTGACGGGGTAGGCCTTCCAGTCGTCCAAGGAAATGGCGTCACTGCCCACGATGACCTTAGGGTTGGCGCGAAGCACTGCCTCCCGGTCGATCTGCGGCGCGATTCCCGGCAGCCCGGCGAACACGTTCTCGCCGCCGCACAGGCGGATCACCTTGCTGATGACGTGATCGCCGCTCACGGTGATGAGCGGCCGGTCCCACACCTCGTAGAAGACCCGCACCGCCGGCCGCCGCGAATAACGCTTCTCGAGCTCGGCCGCGCGCGCCCGAAAAGCCGCTGCAGCACGGCCTGCTTGCAGTTCGGTTCCCAAAAGAGTCCCCAGCCGACTGATCGTGCCGGCGATGTCCTCCAGCTCGCGCGGCTCGGAGCGGAAGACGGAGATCTGCAGCTCGGCGAGGCGGTTCACCGCGCGCACCGTCCCGGGGTTCGGCCAGGCGACGATGAGATCGGGCCGCAACGCGAGCACCGCCTCGAGATCGATGAGCGCGTCGTTGCCGACGCGCGGCAGCGCCCGGGCCTCGGGCGGAAAGTCGCTGAACGCCACCGCGCCGACCACCTTCGGTCCCGCCCCCGCCACGTAGAGCAGCTCGGTCAGATGCGGCGCAAGGCTGACGACGCGCGATGCGGGGGCGGAGAGGCTCACCTGGTTGCCGTAGTCATCTACCACTTTGATCTGACCAACGGCATTTCCATGGAGGAGCAAAAGCGCGACCACCCAAAACTTCATCGGGCTATGATATCGGCTCGCTCCCGGGTGTTCGGGAAACAGGTGCAAAGCCTGTACTGCCCCCGCAACGGTAAGCGAGTGAGGGTGTTCCACCTCTGAAGCAGAGAGCCACTGCGTGCAAACGCGGGAAGGCGGAGCACCATGCCTCGCGAGTCCGGAGACCGGCCTGGAAGCCTCTTCAACCACTTGACGGCGTCGGGGAAGACGCCAGGGAGGTTTCGATGCGTCACGCCACAGCCGGCATCCTCGCCGGACTCTGTGTTTCCGTTTGTTTTGCGCAGGACGATGCCGTCGTCATCACTGCCACGCGCTTTCAGGATTCGAAACGCGAGCTGCCGGTCGGAGTGACCGTAATCACCGCGGACGACCTGAGGAAAAGCGCCAGCTCGAGCCTGCCCGAGATCCTCGCGCAGTTCGGCCTGGTCCACATCCGCGACAACAGCGGCACGCCGAACCAGCAGGTCGACCTCCGCGGCTTCGGCATCACCGGCGACCAGAACACCCTGATCCTGGTCGACGGCCTGCGCATTTCCGAAAACGAGCTGACCTCGGCGCAGTTGAACGCCATTGCGCTCGAGTCCATCGAGCGGATCGAAATCGTGCGCGGCAGCGGCGCCGTGCTCTACGGCGGCGGCGCCACCGGCGGCACGATCAACATCATCACCCGCCGCGCACAGCCGGGCACGGTCCGCGGCTACGGCCTCGCCCGCTTCGGGGGTTACGGCACCGCGGAGGGGCGCGCCGGCTACGGCAGAACGGGCGACGTCGGAGGTTTTTCGCTCGATGCTTCGAACGAGGACACCAACGGGTACCGCCGCAATAACCATTTCAGGCAGACCAACGTCGCCGGCACGCTGGAAGCCCATGGCGATCACGCGCGCGGTTACCTGCGCTTCGCCGCGGCAGACCAGTCTCTCGGATTGCCCGGAGCGCTGACCGAGGCGCAGATCCTCGCTGACCCAAGGCAGGCCCGCACGCCGGGAGACAAGAGCGATCGCCAGGACGGCACGCTCACCCTAGGTGGTGCCTGGAACGTGGATCGGCATGATTTGGCGGCTGACCTTTCCTACCGCAATAAGAACGCCTCCGCGCTTTTCCTCCCCTCCTTCTTCCACACCAACGTCAACGTCTGGTCGTTCGCACCACGCGCCAAGCTGCGTTTCGACGCTTTCGGGCGCACCCACGACGTGACGCTCGGCGCGGACTGGGAGCGCTGGGACTACGACAACCGCAATACGGCAAGCGGTGAGCAGACCAACCAAGCGCTTTACGCGCAGGCGAACCTATGGGCGGCGGAGCGCACGCGCCTGGTGCTCGGCGGACGCGTTCAACGCAGCGAAGAGCGGCTCACGGAACTGCTGTTGCCGCCCGATGAGCGGCGCGCGAGCCACACGCTGGAAGCGTACGACGCGGCGCTGCGGCAAGGGTTCGGCGCCGGCTGGTCCGGCTACGCCAAGTACGGCACCAGCTTCAGGCTCGCCAACTTCGACGAGAATGCCTGCTTCGGGCCGCCGTGCGCGGCGACGCTGCTTGACCCGCAGAAGGCCCGCACCGCCGAGCTCGGCGCCGAGTACGAGCGCGGTGGCTGGCGCGGCCGTGTCGCGTTGTACGAAACGAGGCTCGAAAACGAGATCTACTTCAGCCCGGCCGTTTTCGCCAACATAAACCTCCCGCCGACGCAGCGCCGTGGCGCCGAGCTCGAAGGTTCCTGGCGCGCGACACCCGCGCTCGAATGGCGCGGCTCGCTGGCGCTGCTCGAGGCGAAGTTCCGCGCGACCGGCAAGGACGTGCCGCTCGTTCCCGACGCCATCGCGACGGCGGGGATGTCCTGGTCGTTCGCGG
>Ga0209156_10000121_pt1 | contig 58912 bp, 59 predicted proteins | sample GraSoiAngelo_124_FD_185881 | JGI IMG/M metagenome (GOLD analysis project Ga0209156, IMG submission 185881) | Grasslands soil microbial communities from the Angelo Coastal Reserve, California, USA - 14_0927_05_20cm (SPAdes) (version 2) | ecosystem: Environmental > Terrestrial > Soil > Grasslands... | reverse complement strand
TTGATGGATATGGAGAGCTATTCCACTTTCGAGAGCCAGATGCCCGATGATCCGGACCTCAAGGGATCTCTTGCCGCTGGAGTTGAAGTTGAGTATTGGGACGTTCTCGGGCGTAGAATGATCGTTCGCAGAAAGGGCTGACTCTTCCTTCTCGCCGAAAGGGCCTGCTGCGGTTAGACATCTCAGATTGCGTCCAGGTATGAGTCTGGACGATCTTGTCCGTGAAATGAGTGGGACACGGGTCCTTGGGGGAGGCCGGATCGGAGAAGCCACAGATGTCGTTGCGGAAATGTTTCGAGAGCCTTCATACACGAACTTCCTGACAATAGCTGGTCCCATGGTTCCTGCTGGGTTTCGACTCTTATTCGGAGACCTTATCGATCGAGGGTTCCTAGACGCTCTAGTGACGACGGGGGCTAACCTGACCCACGATGTGATCGAGAGTCTGGGGCTCCACCACTACCAGGGTAGCTTTCATGCCGACGACAGAAAACTGATCCGGGCAGGGTACAGCCGAATTGCGGACATTTTCGTAAAAGAAACATCGTTCGAGAAACTCGACAAAACTGTGAGAAAATTCGTATCTAAGATTCCAGTAGCGGACAGGAAAAACATTGCCTACTCAGACTTGCTCACAAGGTTCGGGCTGATGATCAACGACGAGGACTCGATTCTCTACAAGGCAGCACGGAAGAAAGTGAAGGTATTCTCTCCTGGTCTCTTGGATTCGATACTTGGATTTAGCCTGTGGAGTTTCGCCCAGACCGAGGTCTTGCAGTTGAATCCTATCACAGATGTCACGAAAATAGTTGAGATGGCGATGAGCGCCGACAAGATCGGCGTGGTTATCCTGGGGGGCGGCCTTCCGAAACACCATACACTTCTAGCGAGCGTCCTGCGCGAAGGCGTCGATAGGGCCGTCCAGATAACCTCCGACCGTGCGGAACCCGGTGGACTCAGCGGTGCCCCGCTCGCTGAGTCGATAAGCTGGAGAAAGATCAGAAAAGGGGGAAAGTTCGTGGACGTCTACGGAGACGCGACTATATGTTTCCCATTGATTATTGGAGCAGTTCTGGACAGGGTTAAGAAGCGGAATCGTACACTGAAAGAATAGGATGGAAGCGGTAGGGCGGTCCCTCACCGACGCAGTCCGGAAACTACTCCGGGTGCCAAACGTTGACGAGAAAGCGGTCAAGGAGCTGGTCAAAGATCTCCAGAGGACTCTGCTCCAAGCGGACGTGAACGTAGAACTCGTCCTGCAGCTGTCCAAATGGGTCGAGGAACGCTCGCTCAAAGAGAAACTGCCACCAGGCATCACTCGTCGAGAACACGTAGTCAAGGTCCTTTACGAGGAGATGGCCAAGTTTGTGGGCCAAGACCCTGCCAAGGCTGAGGTCCAGCCTGGAACCTTTCGGAAGATCATGCTTGTCGGAATTCAGGGAACAGGAAAGACGACAAGCTCGGTAAAGCTAGCTCGATTCTTCACAAAACGTGGATTGAGAGTCGGGCTCGTCTGCGCTGACACGTATCGTCCGGGTGCGTACGAGCAGCTGCTGCAACTAGCGGCAAAGGCAGAGATTCCAGTCTACGGGGAACCGGGAAAGAAGAAGCCCGAGGAGATTGCGAAGCACGGCCTTGACCATTTTCGGAAAGAAAGATCCGACCTCGTGATCATTGACACGGCGGGTCGTCATAGGAACGAGAAGGATTTGATGGATGAGATGAAGCGGATCGCGTCCGCGGTCCAACCCGACGAGATCGTCTTGGCGATCGACGCAACCATCGGCCAACAAGCCATCTACCAGGCCAAGGCGTTCCACGAGGCGACGCCAATCGGCTCTGTCCTGCTAACAAAGATGGATGGATCTGCGAAGGGAGGAGGTGCCCTCTCTGCAGTAGTTGCGACCGGGTCAAAGGTCAAGTTCATCGGAACAGGTGAGCGGGTCGAGGACCTGGAACTATTCGTCCCCACTGATTTCGCGGGCCGCCTCTTAGGCATGGGGGATTTGAACGCTCTCCTGGAGAAGGTGAAGGAGGCCGAGGTCAAGGTCCCCGAAGCCAAGGTCCGTCAGTTCATGGAGGGGCGATTCAGCCTCAGAGACATGTTCGATCAGATGGAAAACCTCAGGAAGATGGGACCATTGCGGAAGGTCTTGCAGATGATTCCCGGAGCTGGAAGCGTGCCGGAGGAACAGCTGGGAGTTGCGGAGGAGAAGATGAAAGCCTGGCGGGTCATAATCCAGTCAATGACAAAGAAAGAGGTGGAGGAGCCGCGGCTCGTTGACAGTTCACGAGCGAGGAGAATCGCTAGAGGCTCAGGCCGGTCAGAGAGAGAGGTTAGAGAGCTTGTGAACCAGTATTTCACGATGAAAAAAATGATGAAGCAGATGAAACGGCGAGGACCAATGATGAAAGGCATGCCATTTATGAAAAAGTAGCCTCGGCCCCAGGGCCATAGACCTTCGACCGGGAGGAAACGGAAGTGATCGTCGTCCTTGTTTGAAACCCAATGGTTCTTGTGGATTCCACAAGAGGAGTAACTAGCCTTCCGAATTTTTGATCATACTGTGCTCACTTGCAAGAGATTTATCATTCTAATCACAGCACTGTGGGCAGAACAGAATTGGGCCAGAGAGAAAATGTAACGCTTTGAGATACGCCAAGCAGATCAAGGAACTACTGACAGAGTCGGGATCGATTCAAGTCAGGAGACGATAACTCCCAAAAAACCAAGCGTATCAATACGCCAGGAAACCACGTCAATATTCGCGAAGGAGTATTGACCCCCCCTCCGGGGCGCGTCAAGAAAAGGTTAACCTATTAGCTACGACTGTCGGCCGACGAAGTGAATGGTGCTTCCAAAGCCTGTTGTCCAGCAGCTTCTAGGCGAGAGCAAGGATCATGAATGTCCTGAGGCGCCGGAGATATGTGTCCGGGTCATGGCGATCGCCAACCTGCCCGACATGTTCGGCGAGTATCAGGTCGTCGCCTTCTGGAACAATTTTGACAGAAAAGAGCACGCAGCCCTGATTCACGGGGACATTTTCGAGAAGGAAGATGTCCCAGTGAGACTCCACTCAGAGTGCCTTACCGGAGACACTCTTGGCTCTCTGAGGTGTGACTGTCGCGAACAGCTTCACGAGTCAATGAGGCAGATCGCGAAAATGGATAGGGGGATAGTCCTCTACATGAGGCAGGAGGGTCGGGGTATCGGGTTCATCAACAAGATCAAAGCGTATCAGCTCCAGGATGACGGCTATGACACTTTTCGGGCTAACGAGCTGCTCGGCTTCAAGAGAGACGAGCGAGACTATGACTTGGCCGCCCACATGCTGAAGTCTCTACATGTCAGGTCGATCAAGTTGATGACCAACAACCCCGCGAAAATCAAGGATTTACAGCTGCACGGGATCAAGATAACGGGGCGCATCCCAGTCATTGTACCTCCGAACAAGTATGACAGGTTCTATCTTGAGACTAAGAAGAGGGCGGGGCATCTCCTCGATAAGAACGAGCCGGAAGAAATCTTGGAACAGTCAGAGGATGGCGTGGATAATCATCACTGGGAACAGGCCGAATAGCTCGTCAGGCAGAAACGATTGGTCTACGAACTATTGCACGCCTGGAATGCTTTGATCTGGCTGAAGACTGTTCGAGGTCGAGCCTCATCTCCCACGTGCGTCTGAAGCCGAATTTCTTGTAGACGCTTCGACCCATCTCGCTCGCGTGAAGCATCAGTCGCCCATAGCCCTTCTTCCCACACCATTCTACGGCCTTACTGACGACCATAGATGCCACGCCCCGGCGCCGGAATTCTGGCTCAGTGTACATTGAGAGGAGATATGGTTGTAACATATCGGTTCGTTTAGGGTTCGGTTGTATAGGTTGAAGCCACATACATCCTCCCCCAGCGATCCTACCGTCATGATTCTGAACCAGCCAGGCCGTTAGCTGATGATTTCGAAGTCGTGTCTCAGCCCATCGTCGGTATATCTTGTCGGCCTTTTCGTGGCGCGACCTGTCCCCGACGCCTAGGTCAATCCACATGGCTCTGCGCTGATGAACCAAGACATCTAGATCTTTTAGGCCTGCTGGGCGAACCGTCAGTCTCTTGGTCGAGGGCCGAATCTTGCTGCGGCTGCGAGCCAACTGGCTGGCTCTCAGTTCAGTTTCTTCGGCTCGAACTTGGTTCCGTACTTGTCGACAAAAGCCAACTCGGATAATGGCCTTCGGTTCTTCTTCCCCAGGATCTTCATCGTCGGGTACCCGAATCCTACCACTACCGTTGGCTTGAGTTCGTCGGGGATGGCAAAGTCTCTCCTCATCCGATCCTCTTTGAATCCCGTGTAGAGTCCGGATATGACCCCTTGATCCCACGCCGCCAACTGCATATCCTGAACTGCCCGGCCTGAATCTATTAGGTGGAATCCAAGCTGGGGGTCTGCGAGAACTATGACTGCGAAGTCGGCGCCCGCAACCCAGCCACCGGATGTGCTATCCTCCGCAAGCTTCTTGATCACCACCTTGTCCTGGACAAGGATGAATCTCCAGTGTTGCTTGTTGATTCCCGTTCCACTCGCCCTCGCCGCCTCCAGTACCTTCAGTTTCACGTCCGCTGGAACTTTCTTTGCGTCGAACTGTCGAACATCAAGTTTGGTCAGAATCGTCTTGTAAGTATCCATTCGGCCGACACCTTGGTGTATTCGCGGAACAGTACTAATCTTAAAGAATTCCTTCATAGTGAAAACGGGCTATTGAGGTGTTGAGGCTTTGGCGCAGTCGACCGTAAGCCAGATCACGATTCCAGAACGGAAGCTCAAGGACTTTTGCAACAGTGTCTGGATAAAGCTGGGGGTCCCGAAGAAGGATGCCGAGACAACGACTGACGTACTTGTGCTCGCTGACTTACGGGGTGTCGATTCGCACGGGGTCGCCCGGCTTCCCCGATACTATACGGATCTGAAGAACGGATGGACAAAACCCACAGACGAGAGCAGAATCGTCAGAGAGACCAAGGCGACTGCAATGATCGACGGCGGCCAGAGCCTTGGCCAGGTCGTTGGACGCAGAGGAATGGAGGTCGCGATAAGAAAGGCCAAGGAGACGGCGGTGGGCATAGTCTCGGTGCGAAACTCCCACCATTACGGAATTGCCGGCTACTATAGTCTCATGGCGCTGGAGCATGATCTCATAGGGGTCAGCATGACCAACGCCGCACCCCTCGTCGTCCCTACTTTTGGCAGAACCGCGATCCTGGGAACCAATCCTATCAGCCTGACCGCGCCAGCCTCTAAGGAACAACCGTTCGTCTTGGACATGGCAACCTCCGTTGTACCTCGGGGGAAATTGGAGGTGTACGATCGTCTGAAGAAGACTATGCCCATGGGCTGGGCCGTTGACACGACGGGGACGGGGACTCCGGATCCCCATATAGTTCTCGACGCACTGTCAAGACGGCTTGGCGGTGGGATCCTCCCACTAGGCGGCGAAGGCGAGGAACACTCAGGGCACAAGGGCTACGGGCTTGCTTTGATGGTTGATGTGCTCTCCGGCGTCTTGAGTGGTTCTGCGACGGGTCTCGGCGTGGATGTTGACAAGGCGAAGCCGAACGTCGGGCACTTTTTCATGGCGATTGATCCGGCCGCGTTTCGTCCTTTGGATGAGTTCAAGAGGGGTATGGATCGTCTTGCGCGGGAGCTGAAGGACTCGCCGAAGGCACAGGGTCAGAACAGGATCTATGTGCATGGTGAGAAGAGCTTTGCAAGGATGGAGAAGTACAGGCGGGAGGGGATTCCGCTCACCGCCCCGGTCGTGGAATCGATGAAGAAGGTCGGCGGCGAGATTGGGGTTCCCTGGCCAGTCTAGGCTCGATGTCTACCTGTTCCGTGCGGGAGGGATTTTTCCCACCCCCCGGGGGGGCCGATAAAGCATGCTTATTTCTGGATGGGAAATGTAGTTTTTCGTCTTGCTTCGACGTTTTGGCGAGGACTGCGACGTTTTCAGAACGTTCTGTATGATTGGCGTCGGGCGTCGTAGGTCTGGGGATGGTCGAGCCGGGTGGGTTTTTGGGCTAAACTCGATGGTTTTTGGGGCGTTTCTGAGACTCTCGTGGATATCGTCGATGGTTTGGTCGTAATCTGGATATAGGATACTGGCTGAGGTCGGGTATGGTGATGGATACGGTGGAGCCGTGGGACGTTGCTATCATCGGTGGCGGGATTCTCGGAACATCGGTCTCCTACTGGATCGGAAACCAGCACAAGGGACGGATAGCAGTCCTCGAGAAGGAGGGGGACGTGGCGGTTCACACGTCTCGCCGGAACACTGGCGTTGTCCATCGTCCATTCTACTTGGACCCTGCAAAGCGGCGCGTGTTCGCGAGGTCTTCTCAGACCGCCTATGGGATGTGGAAGTCGTACGCGAAGGAGAGACATCTCCCATGGGCTCCTGTTACGACGCTGGAGGTTGCGACGCGGCTTGAGGACGTGAAACGGGTTGAGAAGTATCACCACTGGGGGCTCGAGAACGGGATGGGCGAGGATGAGTTGGAGGTTCTCTCGCCTGAGGAGCTTCGGAAGCTTGAGCCGCACGTCCGCGGCTACGGGGCGATCTGGTCAAAGACCGACACTGCCGTGGACTATCGCGCATTCACAAGATCACTCCGAGCAGATGCTGAAGGGGAAGGGGTCAAGTTTCTCACGAGGTTCGATGTCGCCGCGATCAAGAGGACTGGGGATATGCTCGAGGTTCTTCCCAAGAACGGCGGCGAGCCAGTTCAGACCCGGTTCCTGATAAATTGCGCGGGAGGAAGCTCACTCCGGATCGCCCACATGCTCGGAGTCGGAACGGAGTATTGCGATCTCAACTTCAGAGGCGAATACTGGGAGGTGGGAAGGGAATGGGCCTTTCTGGCAACGAGGAACATCTACACGGTCGCTCAGCATCCCGAGCTTCCGTTCCTGGACCCGCACTGGATCGTCAGGGCTGATGGTAGAAGAGAGATAGGACCGAACGCTGTGCCCGTGGCGGGACCATATACCTACAAGGGATTCTTCACCAGCCCCGGACAGGCGATAAGGAAGATTCTGGAACAGCCGGTGGCTAACAAGCTGGCTCTATTATACAACCGAGACTTTCTAGAGCTCGCCGGCGCGGAGTGGCTCTCATCTATCTCGAAGGGCGAGATGGCCAAGCGGGCCCAGAAATTCATCCCCGAACTAAAAGTAAGCTATCTCCTCAGACCGGGAATAGCGGGCGTGAGGGCTCAAGTGATAGACCGGAAGGGAGACTTCATGAAGGAAGCGATCGAGTTTGAGACTCCCCTCTCCTACCACATAACCAACTACAACTCTCCCGGTGCCACGGGGTCCCCAGCGTTCGCCGCCTTCCTGGTCAACAATCTCGGCGAGAAGGGCTTCCTCGACCATCTTGGACAGTCCTCGGTCAAGGGTAATGGTGTCTGGGACTTTGAAACGATTAGCGAGCAGGTCAGTGCCGCCTGATCATAAGATCGCTTCGGGCCCAGATATCTGAATATCGGCGAGTGTTTTGAAGATCGGAGTGGGCTTGGATGATTTCTTGTCTAGGGTTGGATTGTGAATGAGAACTGGTTGTTGTGGGACGTGGCAAGTGTGACTGTGTAGACGTTCCCTGACTGGAACGTGAAGGGAGCGCCTATCCATGTGCAGTATGTTGACGGCGGCGACGGGATTGTGAGAGGGAGTATCGCAAGCTGTGTCGGCGAGTAGGGTCCCTTCGTCCAGCCGGTCGTCTTGGCGCACTGGTTGCCATTCAAGTCTATAACGTAGTAGCTGACGACGGTTGTGACTGCTGTGCCGGTATTTCTGAGGTAGAGGGTCACGTTGTTTGAGCCGCTAAACCTCGCGTTTTCTAGAACAAGAATCTCTTTTCCGTTTGACGAGGCTGGTAGGATGGATCCGAATACTCCCATGGACCAGGAGTAGACGATGACGGACATGACGACGACTATGACGACGAGTAGGAGGCTTGCGAGGATGGTGTCGATCCCTTTCCGGTTCCATCGTCTAGTGTGCATGCTGGTCCCGGCTCTCGAAGAGATTGGCTCCTCTGCTTCTGAAGCGTGTGTCGTCACTATGTTAGGAGACCCGGAGTAACAGGACCTGCGCTGATGCGAGAATCTGTTCGTAGATGTAGAAGGGAAACGATTCTCCGGCATCGGGCACGTGGCCCCAACGGGGTGATGGTAGTCTCTCTCTCCCTATCGTACGTGGGCCCCCCGGGGGGAGGGGGGTCAGATGGCGGATTGTTCCGATTCGGGACCGTTTTCGCGTTTTAGGCCCATTTCGACCCGCAGATCAGCTCTCAGCAAGGTGGCGAAACGAGCAGGAAGCCCAAGAGAAACGAGCATTCGCTCAGGGATTCCGCGGCCAGGGTGGCGCGAATTAGTCCCATCAAAATGAGTGTAGAATATCGCAGAAGAGACGAGTTTCGTTAGCCTATGGATCGAAGTCTAGATGACTTGCCACATTTCATGCTCTTGAGGTCAATTGATCACTCTCTGGAATAGAGATTGTTCGATTCTATTTCACAGGAAATGCGGTGGGTCCGCTAGCTCGAAAGAACTGCAGGTGTCGACAGAGCGGTCCTTGGCGTCGGATTCCAAGCCAGAGCAAGAACTCCGCCCAGAATCCCCAAAACCAATCCTATCATGAATCCTCCCATCCCGCCCAAAATGCCTAGGATCGAGAAAGCGATAATGACAACCCCCCAGATGTCCTTCTCGAATGGACGACTGTAGAGCATCACAGCCCCCAGAATTACGAGAGCACCGGATGCTAGACCGATGATTGAGAAGATTGGATAAACGCCCATCATTCCCGCGATCCTCATTCCCATACCCATCTGACCATTCATACCTCCCATCATCCCGCTCATTGAGTTGCTCATCGAGCCGACGATATTAGGCGATCCGAAAGTGAACATGGAGGTTATTATCGCTCCGAGAAGGATGAAGACTCCGCCTATGAGGCTCAGAACGAAAGGAGCCACAGTCCTCGTCTCAGCGCTCATCGCCGATCGCTCAACCAAACGATTAGTGACGACCGCCTTAGATAAGCCTGATTTGACACCCGACAGGCCAGCCGATCGCTATGCACCACGTCTTTTTGTTGGCTGGCTAGCACTGGACAATAATGCTGTTTCTATTGTCCCATTCGATTCTCGCGGGTCTGGCGTCGCAATATCTTACCAGCAGGGTTGCGAGAAATGGCTGCGCGCTGGATTCTTCTAATCACCTAGGGTGAGAGCGTCATGATGATTTTCTGGCCGTCCTTGAGAACTACATCTCCTGTAGTCGCCTGCTGGACACCATCCACAGTAAGAGAAGTTACCCGATGGCCATCAATGGCGCTCCCGTCACTGGGCTCACCCCAGATCGCGAGAAACTCGTGGAGGGTAAAGTCATAATGGGATGTTCTGGCTTCCACATGGATGGTTCCTGAGGTGTCATGAGTATGCAGAGGTGCCATCCCTTCTCCGTACTGATCCAATGAGTGATCCTTCCACAAACTCGGATCTATCCCTATATCTTTGGGTACCGTGTAGGGGCTTCCGTTTAGTGTCACGGACAGATTAGGATGCCAGTGAATCCCTCTGTCATAGCTAGCCGCCGCTACTGACACTCCAATGACTACTAACGCCAAGAGACCCAGAATCGCGAAGTTTCTCTTCTTATGGCTCCTGAAGACTGGAACAGACTTCACGACTAGTTGTCTTTCAGAGATAGACCCGGCTCGCTTCGGGTGCACTCGCTCCAAGTGTCCTTTCAGATTCTCTTTTTTGACAGAGGTCCCGCAGACGAGACACTTCTCGGTGTCCAATGCTACCCCTTGACTTGGTTCGAGTTCCCAAAAAATATATCGGCCAAGGGTCCTGTTACGTCTTCTTCGAATGAATCGGAGGGTAGCTGTCGTCGGTTAGTGGTTCAGAATACTCAAATACGATCTTAGCTATCCTGAAGACGTGCCACACAAGATAGAGGTCTTCTCCGCCGATTGTCCTCTTTGCAATAAGATAGTCGATGAGATAGAAGCAGGAAAGTGTGCTGGATGCCAGCTAATCGTCCATAACTTATCGGAGAACTTAGAACTCGCAAGAAGCTACGACGTAAGGGTGGTTCCCACAGTAATCATTGACGGCGAGGTCAAGATTGAGGGACGACCGGACATTCCCTTCATATGCAGCGACGAAACCTATGCTCACTTCAAGGAAGTATATCCGCTGACCATCCAATTGACACGACCGTCAGACCCGGCCAACGACCATTTACAATGACCTAGAGTTAACGGAAGTTAGTACAGAGAGAGTGTTGCGGCTTCAAAGCAGGAACCTGAAGCGGGGATATCTCCTTAGGATGCGCCCATCTAGACCTCGTTGCATTCCAGCGCGGACAACCATGAGCCCGGCGAACATGGCCATGTAGAGGGGGGCGGTGCCAATGTCTGTGGCGCCTTGGGTGAAGACTCCACCGAAAGCTTCAGCGGTACTCCAGATGAGGAAGCTGAAGACAATTCCTGCTATTGAAGTAAGTTTTGTGAAGAGTCCGATGATGATCAACACGGCAATGACGGTTTCTGCCACGGCTATTACGTAAGGGAAACCTGGGGTTGAATTTGTTATATCAGCCCAGAACTTTATCCATGAAGCGACGATGCTCGGTTGCCCTGCTGCGGCACTTGAAACTAGGTCCCGGTAATCTATTCCCTGAGCTATCAGGGACCATTTCAGGTAGGCGTCCGCACCCCAGAAGAGTCCGAAGATGATCCTCAGACCTACCCTCCAGTTTCTCCGGATTAGACCTGCGTCCTCTGGGGGAAATAATTCGGACGAACGGTTAACCCTCGACGTCATCTTCTCCTCTGGCATTGTTCTGTCCTGATAGATCATTCTGTTCTGCACATCATGCGTACGGGACCATCTGTATAGACTATACGCGGGCTCGAACCAGTGTCTTGGTTCTCGCCCATGCATCGAGGAGCTAAGAAATGCAGGTGCGGGGGTGGAATTTCAGGACACAATCTGCTGGTACATGTGAGCGGTCAATGTCGCCTGACGAGTAGGACGCCAAAACCTTCGAGGAAAGCTTCGCATTGACCGAATCCTCCAAAGGCGAAAGAACAGGTGTTCGGATTTAATGTCTAAAGGTATGGAGCGATTACTTAATATTTGAACAGTTATGCAACTAATCCCATGTCGAAGACCACCACCATCGTCAGGGAAGGCGAGTCTTGCGAGGTTACCTGCATCAACCCTAGCAAGGTCAGGTCGCTTGCTCGTTCTCTTCCGAGGACAAGCGCGGTTGAGCGGATTTCCAGCACCTTCCAGACCATGAGCGACCCTAGCCGTCTCAAGATCCTCTACTGCGTATCCCAGGGAGATGTCTGCGTGTGCGACCTTTCGGCGGTTCTGGGGATGAACGTGTCTGCCGTTTCTCACCAGCTCCGACTGCTGAGGACTCTCAACCTAGTCAAGCCGAGACGCGACGGCCGAATAGTGTACTACTCACTCTCGGACGAGCACGTAGGCGAACTGATGCGAATGGGCCTCGAGCATGAACTTGAAAGCTGACTCGTCGGGTTGTGAGCTTTGCTCCGTTCATGCTGCGGAAGATTCGGAGTCGGTCTGGGAGAAGCATAGGGTCCTCGTCGTAGCTGCTTCAACTGCCCTGTTTGGCACTGGTTTCGCCGTCGAGTACTTGACAAAGAACGTACTGTATGGCCATGCAATCTTTCTTGCGGTCATTCTTTTCTCAGGCCGGGAGATAATCGGGGCCGCCTTCAGCTCGGTTATTCGTAGAAGGCTGGACGTCAACTTTCTCATGACGGTTGCGGCTTTCGGGGCCTTCGCCATTGGCCAGGCGGACGAGGGAGCCGCGGTCATGTACCTCTTCTCCCTTGCTGAATACTTGGAGGACGTGGCCTCTGGCAAGGTTAGGAGTTCCATCGCTGGACTGCTCAAACTCTCGCCTAGCTCCGCCACTATAAGGGTCGACGGCGGAGAAGTTGAGAAACACATTCACGATGTGCGTGTTGGAGATGTCGCAATCGTTAGGCCTGGACAAAGGATACCTGTCGACGGTGTAGTAGTGGGCGGGTCCTCATCGGTCAACCAGGCTGTGATAACCGGCGAATCCGTCCCCGTGGACAGGGAAGTGGGAAGCGAGGTTTTCGCGGGAAGCATCAACGAAGAGGGCTTCTTAGAGATCAGAGCAACAAGTCCGCCAACTGAGACTGTCATCTCGAAAGTTGTCAGGCTCGTTCAGCAGGCTCAGTCCGAGAGGTCCCCGACAGAGAGCTTTGTTGAACGGTTCGCCAAGTACTATACTCCTCTAGTTGTGGCAGGGTCCATATCCGTGGCCCTCGTTCCCCCACTCGTTTTGGGCGCCAGCTTCACCACGTGGTTCTACAGAGCCTTGATCTTGCTTGTTGTTTCGTGTCCGTGCGCACTGACCATATCGACCCCAGTGTCCATGGCTTCCGCCATCACGTCCGCCGCCAGCAACGGCGTGCTCGTGAAAGGAGGAAAGTACCTAGAGAGTCTTGGAAGAGTCAAGACATTCGTCTTCGACAAGACGGGCACCCTGACTAGAGGAAAGCTCGAGGTCACGGATGTGGTTTCTTTCAGCCCTTCTCCCAAAGAGGTTCTCCAGCTATCAGCCTCGTTGGAAACAATGTCGGAACACCCGGTCGCCAGGGCCATCGTGGAGAAAGCCAAGGCAGAGAAGCTAATTCTGATTCCTGTCGGAGAATTCAATTCGATTCGTGGAAGAGGAGTCGAAGGCATGGTCGACGGCAAAGACGTAGTGGTTGGGAAACACGAACTCTTTCAGAAGATCCCCGACAAAGTCCTTGACAAAGCTAGGGAACTCCAAGCCCAAGGCAAGACCACCGTGATGCTTGGGGTAGGAGACGAAGTTGTTGGACTCATCGCTCTAAAAGACAGAGTGAAGGACGCCGCAGCCGGAGCCATAGAAGAACTGAAGGACAGAGGTATTCAGTCCGTAATAATCAGCGGCGACAACGACGCGACCACCGCCAGTATCGCGAAAGATGTTGGTGTGAACCACTACCACGCGGAACTTCTTCCAGAGGACAAGTTAGAAGAGATTTCGCATCTGAAGGAGAAATACGGGAGCGTCGCTATGGTGGGCGACGGAGTTAACGACGCGCCCGCTCTCGCTAAAGCGAACGTCGGTATAGCCATGGGCGTCTTGGGAAGCGACGTTTCCATAGAAACAGCCGACATAGCGCTAATGCGGGACGACCTGTCGAAGGTCCCGTACATACTTGACCTCAGCCGGAACACACTGAGAGTCGTCAAACAGAACATAACAGCATCGATACTTGTCAAGGCCGTCTTCGCCCTTCTAGCCCTTCCAGGTCTCGTGACCTTGGCTCTTGCCGTCGGTGTCGGAGATATGGGGCTGAGCCTAGCGGTCATTCTCAACGCAATGAGACTAAGATTCGTCCGATAACTGGGGTTCCCCTTGAACAGTCAAGGTGTGGCATTGGTTCCTGCTTCTCAGAAAGAAGCCTCTAGTTGTCTAGAATTCTCAGCAACTTGGAATGTGGCAATGTATGGAGAGGCTGAACCAGGCTCTTTCTGGGGCTGGATAGAAACTTCTGATCTGCCAATCAAAAGCATCGACGCGTGTAGGGGCTCGGGGCAAGAAAGCCAGAGTAAGTACGATCATACTCGCCCAACTAGGAACGGACTTCACTCAACACAACATCCTCCGCGACTTCTCGCAATCACGACGACGAGAGACGAGAAGGCTGCCAGAATACATGGATGATCGCGTCTGTAAGACTGACGGCAGTCAATTCAGATCCCCTAATGCACATTCAGGGCTCAACGTTGAGTTGCCCCTTCAACATGACTTGGTGAATAGTACAGAAGATGTTGCACTGTACCGTGAAGCTTCCAAGTACGTTGGCAGTGAACCTAACATCGTAACACTGGCCAGGTGCCAACCCTGACAGTCCATTTATTCCCTGGTCGAAATAGTGGATTACTTGGAAACCATGGGGTTCTACGCTGTCGTTGTTGATGACATGAATGATAACGTTCTGCCCAAGTGTGACATTCATTACTGGCCATGGGACGGCCTCGTACTTACTGCCATTGAATCCAACGTTGACGCCTTCATTTGCCATGACCACTGTGAAGATCGCTGTATTCGGCGTGCTTGCAGGTCGTCTCCAGCAGTCTGTCGTTTGCCCCCCGAAGAGATGCAACGCGTAAGCCGCTGTGAACAACCCCGTCAACGTTATGACGACGGCAATGGTCGCCAAGAGATTGCGTCTAGATCTTAGCCATTGACGATTGACTATGCCTAGGCGTGATGAGTCCTTGTAGTTGATCTCGCCTACGGACCTCCTCGACACAGACTAGACCACCTAGGCAACATAGTCAGGGAGGGTAATGAACATGCGCAACCCACTCGTTGATTCTCAAGCACCTCATCCTTAGGACGGATTGTCGTTAGGAATGAAAGAGCGCTGCGATGTAGATGACGATAATTCCGAGTATCCACGCCACGGCGACCTTGATCGTCTCTCTGGCCGTAGTGACTCCACTGGGAATGAACAGTGGCCCTGCAAGCCTGAAGATCGCATAGATCGAAGTGCCAGTGCCCAAGGCGAAGAAGTATGTTGTGTCGAAGCGAGCTAAGTATCCGTTAGGCGGCCCCAATACAAAGTATCCTAGCGGAGTCCCGGTGAGTGAGGGAATCGCAAAGGCCAGAGACAATACGCACACGTCCTTTACCCATTGGGACAATGGTCTGGCCCTCCAGTTGGAGTATACGGAATAGCAGGCGCCTATCATCATAGGCTCAAGACCCTTGTGTAGGACATATGCCACGCCTGCCGACACACCGCCGAATGCGTCGAGGAGCGATGTGCTCAGGGTAGCATATGCGGTATAGCCAAAAGCTGTTCCTTCGCCAAGCCCATGGATTCCGACAGCGATGGCAACCATCAAGGGTATGGTCAGGCCATATTTTCCGGAGGCTGACTGCGGCGATAGTATGTCTCGTTTGCGGTCGACCCAGAAGAAGAGTAGATAACCAATTATGAAAAGAGATACCACCGCGACTTGAGCTATCCCTCCTCCGAATCCGCTGTTAACATGGAGAACTGCGGAGCCGCTAATCGTGTCTACAAAGAACCAGAACATGATCCCGAAGGCGAAAGCCACTATGTACTTAGTCGGAACCTTCTTGCCGGCCCATGTGATTACAAGTAGCCCTGCAAAGGCAGGGATGATTGTAGCGGCCAGCCAAGTCAGGAAGCTCTCCGCGAATCCTATCATGACTGTTTGTCTGAACATGAAGGTCTTGAGGATTGTGGATCAAACGGCGAACATGAATGCTATTGCAGGGGATTCTCGGCAGGGGACGGACTCAGGAATAGTCGAGGAGCGTGGTCTTCTTCCTTCGTTGCCTCACTCCTCTACGTTTCACGGTCGCCAAGTACCGGTGCATCTGTTCTTCTTTTCGTCTGCTCGTCCAGCAGTACGCCTCGTCCACTGTGCCTTCAGTCATGAGGACTGTGGTCTTCCCTGGCCTCGTGCGGCCAGTTCGACCGCGTCGCTGGATCAATCGGATCTCTGACGGTACCGCTTCGTAGAAGATCACGTGGTCCACGTCGGGCACGTGCAGTCCCTCTTCTCCGATGCTCGTCGTCACTAGCACGTTGTACTTGCCATCTCTGAAATCCTCAAGAATCTGCATCTGTTCACCCTGGGTCAATCCGAGATCTTCCTCACTCCTACTGGCCTGGCCGACAAATCGAACTGCTTGGACCCTTTCGATTCTGTTCAGATTCTCGGCGATAGTTTCGACCGTGTCTCGAAACTGGGTAAAGACAATAATCTTGGCCCCGGGATTTGACTTCAAATCGTCTGACACAAGTTCTCGAAGCTTGGATTCTTTCGGATGCGGAGTCTTCTCAAGGGACGCGGAGAGCTCTTGTGCCTGAATTATCTGGGGATCGCGAGCTAGTCCGCGAGCTGATTTTGTCTTTGCTCTCTCAAGCCTCGAGAGGAACCTGGTAGCGCTGTATGCTCCCTGGGTCTCCAGCAGATCAATTGCATGCATAAGAGACATGGCCTGCGACTGCAGCTGAACTGCACCATAAAGAGCACCCGCGCCTCCTCTCCTCAGGCTATTATGGAGCCTCTCCCCAAGTTCCAGAAGCATCCGTTTGCCAACTCTGACATTCGCAGGTAGTTGATGCATTGATCTAAGCTTGTTCACTCTCACGTCGAGTGCTGCATGCAAGACCTTTGTCGCCTGCTTGTAGCCTTCAGGGAGTGGCAAGCGTAACCAGTTAACTTCGACATCTTTCACATAATCCGCGACGTCAGAATCTTTTTCCGTGCGGGTCTCTACATTGGCTATGGCTAGTTTCTGACATATCTCTTCAATACGCGTCTTCTTGGCACTGGGAGACGCGGTGAGACCCAGTATGAGCGGCTGGGCAGCTTGCGACTTGTACGCTTGAGCGACGTCGGTGTAGGCGTAGTCGCGGACGCATCTGTGAGCCTCGTCGAATACGACAAGCGACACGTTACGAAGGTCATACCGCTCAGCTTCAACATCATTTCGGATTACTTCAGGGGTTGCAAATATGAGCTGAGCAACGTCAAAGTCCAACGTTCGCGATGTCGGCGGGGTCTCACCAGTCAGAGACACAGACCTTGCAGACTTGTCGGGATAGTGTTTGTCGAAGAATCCAGCATGCTGAAGGACAAGGGGTCTCGTCGGGGCGAGAATGAGAGCCTTGCTCTCGGGATATTTGGCAAGCCGTTCAGTTGCGACGAGAAGAGCTACCATCGTCTTGCCCAGACCTGTCGGCAGAACCACGAGCGTGTTGGCTGCGAGGGCAGAATTGGCAATGGACCTTTGATACTCTCTAGGCTGAATGCCCACTGGGCTCAATGCTTGCATTAGGGAATCTGTCCCGTTTGTCTAGCGCGGCTTGGGTCCATAGTCGAGAGGGGCGTGGCGTAGCAGGAAGAAATGTTTTCGCCCATACTTCGCCACTAGAAGAATGCTTACTAGCCATGACCCTACGGAGGCGGCTTCTACTATCATTCTGACAGGTCGGTCGAAGAAGAGAAAGCCGGTTAACCCGAATAGGATTCCGAGAAGCGCTAGAAACTGATACCTATCAACGAAACGAAAGTCGTGGAGACCAGCTCTCCAAGACGCGAATAATGTTACAGTGTAGAGGGCAAGACCGCCTCCTGCCGCTATGGCGAACGATATCATGTCCCAGTACGAGAGCTTCAACAAAAGCAACCCGACCTCGTCAGCTGCGAGTCCAACACCAATACCCATAACCAGAGCGCTGTCCCATCGAGTTCTCGCATCCGCCGCGTAAAGCATGACCCCTGTAGCGACGACTACAAGGATGAGACCATAGTACATGTGGTGAAATCTGAACCCTGCGACCCTGAGGACTGGACAGTGTAAGGTGCAAACGGACTCAAGAATTACGAAGAGCCGGGCGATCGTCACTGATACAGTGTAGCCTAGCGATATGAAGAATAGGCCCACGGGTCCAAGAAAGGATCCCACCCGCTGCATTCCAAGCCAACGAATTCAATACCAATCTCTTTAAGCTATCCGCTCGCGTTATGTCCGCGATTCATCTGAGAAGAAAATTTCATCTACAAGCTAAGCAAAAACAAAGTTCTAAGGCATAAGTCGCATAATCGTCCTACACTAGCAGTGAACATGTCCGTGACGATGGGGGTCTTTCAATGAAGTGGAAGCAGCTCGTACACAACGGGGTTGCATTTCCCCCACCCTACCAGCCAAAAGGGCTCCACATCATCACAAACGGAGAAAGGGTCCCGTTGTCGTCGGATGCCGAGGAGCTTGCCTATGCGTGGGGAAAGAAACGGACAACGCCCTATGTTCAAGACCCGGTATTCCAGACCAACTTCCTCTCGGACTTGTCAAAACTGCTCCCGGCAAAATTTTCAAATGTGAAATACTCAGAGATCGATTTCACTCCCGTCTACGAGTACCAGCAGAAGGAGGAACTTTCCAGGGCCGAAAAAGACCTGAGAAAGAAGTTGGCCGCAGAGCGAAAGGAGCTTCGTCTTCAACTCAAGGACAAGTACGGCTACGCGATCATCGACGGGACGAAGACCGAGTTTGCAAACTACATGGTTGAACCGCCAAGCATCTTCATGGGGCGCGGCAGCCATCCCATGCGTGGCCGCTGGAAACCGAGAGTGTATCCTGAAGATGTTGTACTCAATCTTTCAGAGGACGCACCAGTTCCTCAGCCTCCAGTTCCAGGAAACTGGAAGAGCATCGCTCATGACCACAATTCCATCTGGCTTGCCTACTGGGTTGACAAGCTCAGCCAGGTACGCAAGTACGTCTGGCCCTCGGACATTTCGGATCTTCGACAAGAACGGGACAAGATGAAGTACGACAACGCGAAGAAGTTGCGTGGGCGGCTCGCAGACGTACGCCGGTTCATCGAGGAGAATCTGGAATCGACAGATGTCAAGGCCCGGAAACTGGCGACGGTATGCTACCTCATCGATAACCTGGCTATGAGGGTTGGTGATGAGAAGGAGGAGGATGAGGCCGACACTGTTGGAGCCTCAACCCTGAGAGTCGAACATCTAAAATTCCTCCCCAAAGGCATCGAGTTTGACTTCCTCGGCAAAGACAGCGTGCGATGGGAGAAGACCCTCGAACTGGACGGTGCTGATAGTCCAATCAGACGGAACCTCCAAGAATTCTCGTCCGGGAAAAAGCCGGAGGACCTCGTCTTTGATGGGATAACATCCGAGGGCGTCAACCGTTTTTTTGGAAAAGCGATGAAGGGACTGACAGCTAAAGTCTTCCGAACGCACCATGCCACGGAGACGGTGCAGACATATCTCGGCCAGCACAACGGTTTCAAGCCTAAGGACCCCGCGTTCGTCAAGCTGTATCATGCGAGGGTCGCCAACCTTGAGGCCGCGATCCGGTGCAACCACAAGCGGACCCCGCCGAAGACATGGCAGAGTAGCCTCGACAAGAAACAGCAGCGGCTCGCCCAGCTGAAGACCCGCGAAGGCAAGACTGAGAAGCAGAAACAGCGTTTGGAGGAAAGGACGAAGAAGTTGGAGCTTGATGTCAAGCTTCAGCAACGGACTCGAGACTATAACCTGAACACTTCACTGAGGAACTATATCGACCCAAGGGTCTACAAGAACTGGGCTAACAAGGCAGAATTCGACTGGACGAGCGTCTACGCGAAGACCCTACAGAGAAAGTTTCTCTGGGCTACCAGGGCAAAAGCCTAGAAACAGTTTGGTCGTCAATAGGGTTCTCGTCCGGATTAGAAGGTGGATCTTGTCATTTCGATGATCTTTCCGAACTCTTCAAGAGTACTCGCGTAGCCTGCAGCAACGCCGGACCAGACGTGGCGTTTGCCAGCAATAGTGCTCTTCGCTCCTGCGACGGACATTCCCGACTGGATAAGATAGGCAGCAGCACAGGTAGGACTGCGACCCGTCCCTCTGAGACAGTGGAGAATCACCTTCTTGCCTGAATCGACGTTGTCACCGATGACGCCTGATGCTACCTTCAGCCGGCTCAGTGGGATCGCTTCTCTATTCTCCTCAAGTTTCGGGGTTCTTTCATCGTAGGTTATGCCCAATTCTTGGCACCATGCTTTCTCATCTGCGATGCCGACTAGATCCATAATCACGAGCTCGGTCCCGTACTGACGCTTGAGTTCTATCAGGTCGCTCTTCGAAGGAGCAGCCCCAACCCAGAGCCTCTCAGGAATAATCTCTGAAAGATCCAATCTGTCAAGCTCGTCTATTCTATCAGTTATTAGCATGACGCATTACCCGAATGCTTTACGATGACAACCTCTAAGCCCAATCTACTTGTGGGCACAGATGTCGTTGATAGAAAGAATATCGACAGACTCTCAGAATATTCCACCGTCTACACACTCGCAGATCTGATGGGAGACCAGCTAGCAGGGATTCTGCCCGTGATCGACGTCCTCCTCGTGTTTTCCTGGCCCAAGGAGTTAACGCCTGAGAATCTTCAGAAGATGACCAGGCTCAAATTCGTTCAGAGCATTCTCGCAGGCGTCAACCACATACCTTTCGCAAGTCTGAACAAAGGTGTCATCGTTAGTAGCAACGCAGGTGCTTATTCGGACGAGGTCGCCGAGTACGCGTTGGCCTTGCTACTCTCGGCTGCGAAGAGGATAGTAGAACTGCATGTCTCCCTCAGAGAGGAGAAGTGGACCCTAAGACGGACACTCGACGCTGGGACAGAGGTCACCATTCTCAGAGAGAAGGTACTCGGCATACTCGGGTTTGGAGGAATCGGGACCTCGGTGGCGAGGATGGCCCATGGTTTCGGTATGCGCGTGTACGCCTACTCTAGAAGGGCAAAGGCGGTTAAGGGTGTGAAGATATTCGATGGCGAAGACGGGTTATCGAGTGTTCTGAGGGAGTCTGATGCTGTAGTCCTGGCTCTGCCTCTGACCAATCAAACGACGAGAATCATCAATCGTGAGAGATTGTCAGTTATGAAGAATACTTGCATACTGGTCAATATTGCTCGCGGAGAGCTCGTGGATGAGAAAGCTCTTTACGATCATCTTGTAGCCAACCCGAATTTCAGGTACGCGACCGACGTCTGGTGGTACAGAGAGTCGCGGGAAACCCTCAAGACGGATTATCCGTTTCTCTCTCTGCCCAACTTCATAGGGACACCCCATGTCTCGGGACCTTCCGGCCTGGCCACCGGACGACCCGTTAAGCTAGCCGTTGAGAACACGATAATATTCCTGAAAGGCCTCCGACCAGAGAACATTGTAGATCCGAGAGAGTACGTGACTAGCTACCCGTACTAGGAGGCATGGCTGACTGTCACTTCTTGTGACAGCAAGCGGCGCATCAGATCGATCGAAACATTTCCACCCGAGATAACCAGAACGACACGCTTTCCTAACATCGACTTGTCCCGCTCACTCATTAGAGCCGCCAAGGGTGCGGACCCCGACGGTTCAGGGAATATATGAGCTTCGCGAACCAGCAGACGCATCGCAGACAAGATCCCATCATCAGATACACTGAACATTCCATCAACATTCTTTCGACAAGCCTCAAGCGTCAGTTCGCCAACTGAGGAGGGGATCAGCCCATCGGCGATAGACTGGGGAGCCTCAAGCTTCACGAGTTTGCCTGCCCTAAGGGACAATTGCATCTTGGTCGCACCAACTGGTTCGACACCGAAGACCTTGGACGAGGGTCTCAACGCTTTTACTGCGATGGATATTCCCGAGATGAGTCCGCCTCCACCGACGGGCACAATGACTGAGTCGAAGTCCGTCAACTGTTCAGTAATCTCAAGCCCGCACGTTCCTTGACCGGATATTATATCGGGGTCGTTGAAAGGATGCACGAAGGTGGCGCCCGTCCTCTTGCAAATCTCGGCTGCTTTCGACTCCCTGTCTGAGTGATACTTTCCAAATCTTACAACTTCTGCTCCGTACTCCGCGATCGCGTCGGCCTTTTCCCTGACCGCCGTTTCAGGAATCACAACAGTAGACTGCTTCCCAAGTAGACGTGAGCTGTATGCAACAGCAAGACCGTGGTTACCGGACGACGCGGCCACAATCTTCTTCGAAGCCAGTTGGGAAATCTTGTTGTATGCTCCTCGGATCTTGAACACGCGGATTGGCTGGAAACATTCCAGCTTGAGATAGACTTCGCGTCCGAGAATCCTTGATAGCGAGGGCGATTCGACTAAGGGTGTCTCTGATGCGACTCCGTCTATTCTGCGTGCTGCAGTTCTGATATCTTCGATGGTTGGAAGTGTTGTAGTGTCCATTATTGGCACCTTCACAGTTGCGCTCTAAAGAATTCTTTCAAACATGGTTCAAGAAGGAAACATGGAACTTGGACGAGTGTTCGGAAGCTCTTTAACCTGGCAGCAGAAACCCTTCAAACGTTTCGCGAATTGCTTCCCACCGCCGGGGTTAACAGGGTGTTCGGTCTCCTCGACCTACTGCGGGCGTACAACGGGAAGACTGACGTGGCCAACCTGACGATAGACCTGAGAATCGCTTTGGACGAGCTGCTCCCCATCATTGATACCGCAGAGTACATGGGTCTCGTTGATGTCCAGCAGGGAGACATCTCGCTCACAGACCTGGGCAAGAAGGCGCTCAGCGGCAAGATTCCAGAAAGGAAGAAGCTAGTGCACGATAGGCTGGTTGGCCTTGAGCCATTCGCTGACGTGCTTCGGATAGTTCACGAGAAGAAGCAATTGAGCAGGTTTGAGCTAGCACGATTTGTGAGCTCAAAGTACGGCTACACTACTGACCTCCCGACAATCGTCAATGTGATCATTAGCTGGGGCGTGTTTACCGGATTATTCAGATACGATGGTCAGTCGGAGAGCCTACTGCCGAGGGAAGCTCCGCGCTAACTGATCTTTGAGATAATCCTGTCGGAATAATCGAACATCGCCGGGTCCCGCTGACTTCGAGGCCGCTCTAACGTAATCGGAACATCATCTAGAATCCTCGCCGGCCTGTGGCCTAGAACGATGACCCGGTCTGCCATGTAGACAGCCTCCTGTACGTTATGAGTTACCATCACTACACAGTTCGTCGCATAGACAGGGTCTCGCCAGATTTCAAGAACCTCCCTGCGGAGGTTCTCAGCTGTAAGAGCGTCTAGACTGGAGAAGGGCTCATCCATCAACAACACTTCTGGCTGCAGCGCAAGTGCTCGTGCAATTCCGACACGCTGCTTCATTCCCCCCGAGAGTTCCTTAGGATATGCCGTCTCGAAGCCCTCCAAGCCCACATCCTGAACATACTTCTCGGCTATCTTCAATTGTTCCTCCTTTGGGATAGCGGAGCCGGAGAGGGCGAGTTCGACGTTGCCGAGAACAGTCTTCCATGGGATTAGTGCGAACGTTTGGAAGATTACACCAATCTTTGGGCTGGGGGCGGTGATGGGTTGTCCGTGAAAGAGAACTTGGCCTGAGGTTGGCTTGTCTAGCCCGTCGATTATTCGTAGGAGTGTGCTCTTGCCGCAACCAGAGGGGCCGACGATACAGAGGAATTCCTTTTGGACCTTGAAGCTGATATGGTCTAGTACCGTCGTGTTCTTTCCCTCTCCCGGGTAGGTCTTTGTAATGTCCTTGATCTCCAGGAGCGACTCGCTGATCTGGGTCAGTGACTTTATGCCTCGAACTTGTACTTGTCAGCTTTCCGTAGCATTCTTCTCCAGACGAGTCTGTTAATGATGAGTACAGTGGCAGTCATGACAAGCAGGGCGGCGAATATTTCCACGTTGGCTAGGGCGACTAGCGCTGGGTTCGCCTCAAGGTTTGTCGCTTTCACGAGAAACGATCCCAGCCCTTGAACATTAGCGTCCGCGCTGACATATTCCGAGACTATGAGAGCGTTCCATCCCCCACCCCATGCCTGTATGCTGCCAATTAGAATGGCAGGAAACGATGCAGGAACCAGTATTTCCTTCACGAATCTGCCTCCTCGAACTCCATAGGCATGGCTCGCCTCCAACAGATCGTTGGGAACACTGTTTACCGCCCCCACGATGTTGAACAGCAAATACCACTGCATACCCGTGAGAATCAGTACTATAGAGGCAATGTTCAGCGTCAATCCCAGGTAGGGTGTATTTCTGAATGGGTCTACTAGAAGGATAATGACCAGCGGAAAGAGGGCTGTGGCGGGAATGGATTGTCCGATGTCGAAAATGGGGACCAGCCACCGGGAGAGCCTAGAACTCCTAGCGATTAGAATTCCTGCACCGAGCGTCCAGGCCAGGGCGATACAATAGGCAGTGGCCAAACGGGAAACTGACAGCAACGTGTTCAGGAAAAGGTCTAGGGCAGTTACATTATTCGCCAGCAAAGAGAAATTGGTTGCGATAGCATTCTCTATTGATTGAGACTTCGGTGGGATGATGATCGCGAGCGCAACAGCGACCAAGCTTAGGAAGATTGCGTAACTGGCGAGTTTTCCCCAGAGGGGAATTCTAGTAATTCGTTCAGGAAACCGTAACCTCTCTCTCGCGTGCAGCAGTCGCCTGAGTCGAGTAATCTCGACGACCCTATTGAAGTAGGATTTTTCCGACTTGAGGAATGAGGTGACTGGTGAAATGAGGCGGCCCTCATATCTTCTCATCCCCTCCCCAACGATGCTTCTCTGGGTCTCCGTTGCTGGCGCGGCGACAGTTTCATACTTGTACTTCTCTGCTCGCCTGCCAAGCGGCCGCCAGACTAGCTGATCAATCGCGAAGATTATTCCGACGAGGATGATGAGACCGAAAAGAGCAGAGGCGAGATCTGGCTTGCGGCCAGCAATTGCAATGTAAGAGCCCAATCCTGGGAGATTGACCGTTCCAGGGATGTACTCCTCGATGGGTATCAGATACCATCCTCCTCCCCAGGCGAGGATGCTGCTCCAGATCAGTTCCGGATAGACGGCCGGAAGAACGATCTGGCGAAGATATTTGAATCCGCGGACGCCATAGGCTCGGGACGCTTCCTTGATGTCCGCAGGAATCGCGTTCACTCCGGCTATGACCCCGAAAGTTGGGGCCCAGGCCATAGCTGTAAAGATCATTATGATCGAGGCCAGTTCTTGGCCAGGGGTGCCGGGAAGCCTGTTCAAGACCAGAAGGAAGACAACAGGTAGGAATCCGAGAACGGGGACCGACTGGAAAATGTCGAGTAGGGGCAACATGACGTGAGAGGCGCGGTGGTTCATTGCGGTAAAAATGCCATAGGCCAGCGCAAACGCAAGGCTGAGACCATAAGCAATTGTCATTCTGGATAGAGTTCTACCTGCAAAATAGGGGAGCATCGAAGTCTGATTATTTTCGATGATTGGAGTTGCAGCCCCGGTCAGAAGTATCACAGTGATCAGAAGAGCCAGCGCAACTAAACCAACCGCAGCCAGAATAAACCTCGTAATCACGACAGCAGGCTTGGCCGCGGATGAAGTAAACCGATCTCTTCTGAGAGGCAGTCTCGGCAGAGGTACTCCATCCCCTGATGACTTGTGACCGGACCCTCATCTCATATTATTAAAGGACAATCGAAGAAGGCTCCGAAACGCAACTAACACACCGGGTCAGGTGTTTAACCGACTCATTGATAACCCGGTCCGATGACGATTCAGCGTAGGATTCCCTTGGCTAAAGCCCTCAGCGATGTCGACACAAGGCAACGTGAGATTTCGGAGTACATCGACCGAAACAAGGATCGGTTCGTAGAAAAGCTGAGAATCCTCTGTCAGCAACCCAGCGTATCGGCTCAGAACCTGGGAATGACGGAGGCAGCTCAGCTCGTAGAGAGGTTTCTCAAAGAGACAGGATTCACCACAGAATCCTTCTCGCCTACCCACGGACCCCCCATCATTTTCGGCGAACTCACATCTAAACGGGGGAGCAGGACACTGTTAGTGTACAACCATTATGATGTCCAGCCGGTAGAGCCAGTCGACTTGTGGACCCATCCACCGTTCTCGGCTGCCGTGGAAGATGGCAGAATCTATGCTCGGGGTGCTAGTGATAACAAGGGAAACATCGTCTCCCGCCTAATGGCGATCGACGCTTGTCAAAAAGCCGGAGGAGACGTTCCATGCCATATCAAGTGGGTCATTGAAGGCGAGGAAGAGATTGGAAGTCCTCATTTCGCCGAATTCATCGCCAAGTACAAAGGTCGACTTAGCGGAGAATCCGCTATCTGGGAGTTCGGAGGTCTAGACTATGATGACAGACCCTTGGTCACCCTTGGTCTGAAAGGAATGCTCTATGTCGAGTTCAAAGTCCAGACTGCCTTGAAGGACTCGCACTCGGCCCGGGCAGCGGTTGTAGAGAACCCTGCTTGGCGGCTGGTGAGGATGCTCGATACGATTCAGGACGAGGATGGCAGAATTCTGATAGAAGGATGGTACGATGATGTAAAACCATTCACACCCGAAGAGCTTGAGGTAATACGGAGCATGCCTCTAGAGGAGCATAGCATCCGGGACGAGCTTGGTATCAAGAGCTTCCTCTACGGACTCACAGGTTTCGAGTTCAAGAAAGCGTTCTACGGAAACCCCACGGCCAACATCGCCGGAATCTGGTCCGGATACACCGGACCCGGACACAAGACCGTCCTTCCATCCGTTGCCAGAGCGAAGATGGACTTCCGCCTAGTACCGGACCAGGATCCGGCAAGGCTTGCTGGCAAGCTGAAGCAGCATCTCGCACGTCACGGGTTTGAAGACATCGAAGTCAGCCTGCAGGCTGAGAATCCCGCTGCCCGCACTCCGATCAGCTCACCAATTGCAAAGATGGCGGCCAGAGCAGGCAAAGAAGTGTTTCACAAAGAGCCGGTGACGCTGGTGACTTCGGCCGCCTCGGGTCCCATGCACTATTTCACAAACACACTACGGCTGCCAACTGTCGCCATCGGTTGCAACCATCCTCGGAGCAACACTCACGCGCCTGACGAGAATCAGAGGATCGATGTCTTCGTTCAGGGAGCCAAGTGGATAGCCATGGTTATCGAAGACTTCGCGAAAAGCTCGGAATAGGCTAAGACGCCTCTCCCAAGAAAATGCGAGCTTCGTCAATCCTTGGCGCTATGTGCCCTAAGAAGCTGAGCTATTTTCTCGTCCTTGCGTTCAGTTGCCACCATCAGCGGGGTCTTCCCCTGAAAGTTCTTGGAGCCAATATCAGGCTCAGCGTTCTCAAGGAGCCATCGAGCGATTTCGTAATTACTGTTCGCAACTGCATTGTGCAGAGCCAGAGTTGTACCGGACTTTGCGCCATGACTGTAGACCAGTTGGACGAGTTCGAGCTTGTCGCTCCAGACCGCGTGCGGTAGGAGTGGTATTCCATGGGCGCCGGTAGCGCTGGCGCTTCTAGGGTCCTCCTCGAGTCGGCGTTCGACCTCGTCACGCTGGCCAAGCATGGCGGCAGTACAGATCTCGAGTGGCGCTCCGTTATCGAGTAGATACCTAGCGACTTGAGCGTTGCCTACCTGGGCGGCGGCCTGAATCGCGGTCTCCCTATCATTGTCGTTCCACTGATACGAAGCATTCAGCAATTGTGGATTCTCGGCCAGCATCTGTCTGACCCTCTCTAGGTTTCCATGGCCCGCGATAACAAATTCCCGAATCTGCTCAATTGAAGGGGGTTGGTGCTGCGTCTGCACGAGTTCCATTGGTCAGGAGAATCACATAACCCTTCTCTCTGATGAAGGGGTTGGACCCGTAATTTTGACTGCCGCACTCTAATGCTGATTACAGATGAATACGTGCGTACCCATCGAATTGTTAGTGCTTAGACAGGCTGGCATCCTGTCGTTCAAAGTAGTGCCTGCTAGGTAGCTAGCCGCCACGAGTCCTCTTGAAGGATCTGAAGTGTTACTGGTTTGCGCGTTCCTTTATTCGTCTCTGCATTTCCTCAGGCGGCACATCCTCGACATGGGTAGCGATTCCCCAAATGTTACCGACCGGATCCTTAACGTTGGCATTTCGATCACCGTAGAACTGGTTTGTTGGTTCGCTGATCGATGTCCCACCTGCTTCCAACGCTTTCTTGTACACCGTGTCAACATCGTCAACATAGACGTAGAGCTGGCTTGGCATTGCCCTATTCTCCGAGGTTGCATCAGCCATCATAATGACGGAGTCTCCGATTTTCATCTCGGCGTGAGCCACGCGGCCTTCAGGGCCGCTCATGAAGTCCTTCTGTTCCGCGCTGAAGACACGTTTCAGGAACTCCATCACTTTCGGAGCTCCCTCGACGATCAGGTATGGAGTGACCGTATGGTAGCCTTGCGGCACGGGTCTCACTTTTGTAACAGATTGCATAGGATTTACTGGCTAGACTCGCCTGAGATAAGAGTTGCTGATATGGGAGAAAGTAGTCGAGCCCCGGAGCGTTCTGATTAGCGGACTCGCTGCTCCTGACCGGTAGCGGCGAATTCATTGGTCTCGCGATGTTTCGAAAATCATACGGGAGCTAGGGGCAACAGTTGTTTCCTCACCAAATCAGCCACCGTCAATCCAAAGCGTTGATGCTCTTCCGCGTCCCAGTGTACACCATCGGTCTCGCTTGGGACCACGACCCTAGCCGCGTCAAGGAAGGCGACTCCGCTACTTGTTGCCACTTGAGCATAAAGCCCGCCCAGCTCTTGCGATTTCTCGATCGCACCTTCAAACTCGTCATCCACAGACATCGTCACTAGTGATGGAGAGATCAACAAGACTTTGGGGATAGTCGAGTCGGGACCAATGTTGCTCTTGAGGATCAAGCGGACTAGCGTTTCAGTTCCAGCGGCAATGTCCCGAGCTCTCAGCTCGAAGCGTTGTTTGAGATCGTTTGTCCCAAGCATGAGAATGACGAGGTCGAGTGGCTCGTGACTCTTAAGGCATGGGATCAGGTAGTCCCTGCCATTCCGACAAACGCCCATCGGATCATCTCGTACAGTTGTCCGTCCGGAAAGCCCTTCTTCGACGACCCAGTACCGGTGGCCTAGTGCATTGCCCAAGACGCCGGGCCAACGCTTATCCCGATTAAGCCGTATCTGAGTCACTGGGTCCCAGCCCCAGGTGTTCGAGTCACCGTAGCAAAGGATCGTCTTTTCCATCAACAGCCAGCTTGAACGCGGATATCTCGGGCCACGAAATTCATTACTACCTTGGTGGGGCCGGTGGGATTTGAACCCACGACCTCTGGCCTCGATTTCTCGAGGTCGCCAGCGCCCCAGGGTCACCGTCCATGATTGGACTCTGGTATCCTCTGGGCGGGGCTAATCCCTTGACCAAGCTAGACGACGGCCCCTGAACAGAGCGGGCCGGAAGACCTAACGCTTTAGCTCTTACGCTCGGCTCCATCGAGTCGCGACACGTATTCAGGTCAAGAAGAGTCTCGCGAAGAGGTTCAAACGCAGCCTGTGATCCTTGGAATGAGTAGTTAGCAAGAAGACGTTGAGGAAATATCATCACGTACCGATCGACGTCGACGTTGGGACCGAGATAGAGGGGTACAGGGTTTGTATAGAAGAGCTAACGAGATTATGACACGCTGTGAAGTAGATCTTTGTCGCTGGCTTGGGCAACATCATTATTATCTTGCCAGACTTGTGGCTGTGCGCCGAACTCCTGCGCAACATGTCGCACACCATCCGATTGCTCTGAATGTGCTTCTTGTTGTTGCAACAATACGCATCAGTCTTGGAGGCAGATGAGGATAGGAAGGGGTATCAATGTCGAATACTTCAGCTCAGCATGGATGACCATTGAGGTCATTGGCTCGGTCTGGTCCGGTCTGGTCGCCGGAAGCTTTGCACTCCTAGCTTTCGGAGGTGACAGTCTGGTGGAGCTGTTGTCTGGTTTCACAGTATTGACGTTTCTTCGAAAGAGTCCGAGCCGCTCTAAGACAGACGCGAGACGGCTTACAGAGAGGATAACAAACGGCTTACTCTTCTCACTGCTTCCTGTGATCGGACTGGGCGCAGTCTATTCATATCTTACCGGACTCAGACCGGAGGCCTCACCGCTGGGCATTGCAATTGCGGTAGGCGCGGTAGTCATCATGCCCTATCTCTGGCTGGAGAAGAGAAAGATAGGTAGAGAAACCCGTTCCTCTATCCTCTCGATGGACGCCGTCGAATCTCTGACGTGCATCTTCATGTCGATTTCCCTGCTCGGAGGACTCCTCGTCGAATACTTTCTCGGACTCTGGTGGGTAGACTATCTAGCCACCGGAATCATACTTGCGTTCGTTGCGAGAGAGGCTGTCGAGTCTTACCACGAACTCCACGAACAAGAATGAACTCATCGACGCTTGGTCAAAACACATGGAGATTCGGCAAGAGCGTTCAGCTGAACCCGATTTTCCGGCTCAGGCGATAAGTCGTCAACCCGCCGAGCCCGCTTATCAGAAGGAGGGCTGCGATTGGAAAGACGGGAACTACCAGTAGAGTTGAAAATATTCTATCGGTTGGTATGCTTACCGTTCCAGTGTAGAAGCTTGAGAATCGCAACGGCAGCGATGTGAGGTGATCCGCCCTTGCAGCATCTGCCAAGCCGCTGGAGTAGTACACTCCTATTATGAAGGTTCCGAGGGAACCGAGAATGTTGACGGTTCCTCCCGGCGCGGTGTACGTTGCTAGCATTAGTCCGCTGCCCAATAAGGTGATGAAGGCGAGGCCGACTTGGAGGAGCATGAGGCTCTGCGATTGCGAAGACGTGACGTCTACGGCACTCGGAAGATTGTAGCCGAAAAGAGCCCATTCAATGGCTAGAAGGCTGGCAAAAACACCCAGTCCTCCAGATAGCAAGGCGCGAGCGTGAGCTGCTCGCTGCACAATCTTCTGAACGCTACCAGATGACATTATCTTCTCGGCTATTGCCGAGACCGACCGTCCCAGCAGATAAATCTACCAATTTTGATAAAGCGATTCGAGGAGGCTTCTCAGAGTCATTTTTCTCCTCTTGGCTTCCTTCAGCAGTATCTTCTGAACGCCGCTCGAATATTGAACCGCCTTCTTCGGCCTGTTCACAACCGCCTCTGGAAGTTTCCAATCAGATGCAAGCCGTCGAAGAATGTACTTTCGCGCAACCTGGCGCCCAACTACTCGGAGCTTGAGTGAGATTGGAAGCTGGAGAGCATACCGAACTATCGGTAAGAAAGCAAAGGGACATCGAAGCTCCAAGCGATGCGAGACGGCCAGCTTATCTCCCGGCTCAAAATCATTCTCTGAGGCCGCCAAGACACTACTCCACACCTCTTCTCTAGCCTGCCGATGCTTCTTCTTCGCTGCCAGCTTGTCGAACCTTCCATAGCCTGCGAAAAGTTCGTCGCTGAGCTGGCCTGCGAGAATGCATCCCATTCCCATCTCTTCCGCGACCTCGCAAACGAAGTAGAGGGGGACGGAGACGCCAACGAGGGTCGGGTCGCTGCTCTCGATAGTCTGTACGACGTCCGGAAGCGAGTCCAGAACCTCTGACGCTGAGAGTTCTCTCACCGTGAGGTCCAGGCCGAGTTGCTTCGAGACTGTTCGCGCATGATCCAACTCAGGTTGACCCTTCAATCCAACCGTGATCAGCTCTGGTCGGAGACCGTTCTCCATGGCCGCCTGTGCCACAAGTGTACTGTCCAGTCCCCCCGAGAATGCCAGGGCAGAATCCTTGGGAACTCCATCTCCTAGCGAGTCGGCCAGCAATTCGTGTAGTCGTGTTGAAGCATCATGTTCTGACACTCTGATCTCTTTGGGTCTAGTGAGGGACCTATCCGCGACAATGGACGATCCTCTCTTGGATACAGCGACAAGCTGACCAGGTTTAACTGGATTGATGTTAGTGATTCCGATCTTCGTCAGGGCTTTCGTGAGGCTAGCAAAGGCAACAGTCCCGTTCATGTCCTCTCCGTAGTAGAGGGGTTTCTGTCCTACCACGTCTCTGAGCGCGAGCAGTCTCCCGCCCGAGATAGCGAGAATCGCGAATGCTCCTGGGACTTGGACAGTTTCGGCGAGGGCCTCTGTGTTGGCTTCTCCACCTATCTCTTCGAGCTCTAGGTTTTCCGGGAGCGTCCCGTCGATGATGGTGCTAGTCTTCTCCGCATTAGTCGTGGAGGATTCTTGACCGGGGTGGGAGCAGGACCCGATGTTGACGATGCCATCTTCTCCTTTGATGCTTGCGGATTGTTTTATCGATCCGCGGCTCTCCATAGCGCTGAGCAACGTTTCTAGCTTGAAAGTCGGGTCTGCTTCTTCGGGTCCGAAGATGCCCGCTATTCCTGTCAATGTCTATCGCTCCTCGCTCGCAGTTGTTTAATACCATGACATGCTCGACGCGTTCCTGATACGATTGCCCATTCTCCCGATCGACACTGGACGATACGGAAGTCCGGAAATGAGGCATATCTTCGATGAGGAAAGCAAGCTCCAGAAATGGCTGGACGTCGAAGCCGCCGTAGCGGAGGCCGAGGCGTCTGTCGGAGACATTCCCAAGGAGGCCGCGGACGATATCGCCGAGAACGCCAACACTAAGACGGTGACGTTGGCTCGGACGAAGGAGATCGAGAAAGAGACTCGCCATGATCTCATGTCAATGGTCATGGCCCTGACGGAGGCTTGCAAGGGAGAGGGGAAGAAGTACGTTCACTATGGCCTAACCAGCATGGACATTGAAGACACCGCAACAGCTCTCCAGTTCAAGGAAGCATTCGACATCATCGATAAAGAGCTGGACCAGTTGGAGACGATTCTGGCCTCCATGGTCCGGAAGTATCGAGGCCTGCTGATGGTTGCGCGGACCCACGGAAGACATGCTGGAGTCATAACATTCGGATTGAAACTCGCCGTCTGGCTCTCCGAGATAAAACGCCAGAAGAAACGCTTGAGACAGGTCCGAGAACGGGCTCTCGTTGGAAAAATCCTCGGCATTGTCGGGACGGGGGCTGGGCTTGGAAAGAACGCGTTGAAGATCCAGGAGAAAGCACTAAGTCGTCTAGGACTTAGGCCGGCTGGTCTTGTAACTCAGGTAATTCAGCGTGACATCCATGCCGAGGTCGTAGCCTATCTCGCCCTCCTCGGTTCCAGTCTAGACAAGTTCGCTACTGAGATCCGGAACCTTCAGCGGAGCGAGATCTCAGAGGCTCTAGAGCCTTTCGAACGGAAGAAACAGGTAGGAAGCTCGGCCCTGCCCTCGAAACGAAATCCTGAGCTCAGCGAGCGGGTGTCGAGCCTTGCCAAACTTCTGAGAGGACTGACAATCCCAGCGCTCGAGAATATTCCTCTCTGGCATGAACGAGATCTTTCCAATTCAGCCAACGAGAGGTTTCTGTTCCCAATGTCATTCATACTAACCGACGAAATGCTGCGCCTAGAGTATCAGGTTCTGAAGGGACTCGAGGTCATGCCACGAAGCATGGAACGCAACCTAGAGCTATCCCAGGGAGCGGTCCTAGCTGAGAGGATTGTCAACATGCTGGTCGAGAAGGGAGTCGCACGACAGGACGCTCATGACAGGGTCAGAAAGATCTCAATGAAATCCATCGACACCGGCGCTCCGTTCGTAAAAGTTCTCGGAGACGATGTATTCGTGTCAAAGAGGCTAAGACCCGGAGAGATCAAAGCGGCCCTCGACTATACAAGCTACCTCGGAGTGGCTTCTCAGCTCATCAACATGGCTTTGAATGAATGAGCGGATCGAGGGGATGGCCCATTTTTTCTAGAGAGCAAGTCTTAATTCTGTTCCAAATACCATCCCCGATAGTGAGAATCCATGCGCGAAGCGATGCTCACGATCGGGACTCTCCTACTCTTCGGCGGAGGCCTGATGGCCATTGCCGCTACGACCCCGATGGGGGCCGGAGCTCTGATTACTGAGGCGCAGCTTGTACAGATGGGCTGGTCGATAGCAATAGGGACTGTCATCGCCTTCATCGGCGCGGCTCTGATAATGCGAAACCGCTAGCAGGGCTACTTGAGTTCCGCGGATAGCATTTCGTTCAGCTCGTCCTTGGCCTCAAGCCAAACTGCGATCTGTTCGAACTTCTCTGGGCTATGCTCGTAAGCGAAGCGGATTAGCGGCAGGTACAGCTGTTGGGCTCGACGCGCCGAGACGTGGCTCTTCTGCCCGATCGCCACACCAACTCTCTTTCTCAGATCTCTGCTCATTCTCGTTCGTGACATCGAGCTTATCCTCTGCGGGAACTTCATCGGGACCCAGCCGCTCGTAGGTGTCTGTTTCGCTACTGCCACTCCTGCTGTCATCAAGTCCAGCGCGTAGGATAGCAAGTGCCAAGACTGGGTCTTCCTTATCCTCGCAAAGTACATGTCTGCATCCGCCAGAGCCGATATCGCTCGTTCAAGTTCATCAGGCTTCGGTATCTGATAAGGCGCATTCTCGAAGATCCACTGGAACAACATCTCTTGGTCGAGATCCGATATCGAAAGGGCTCTCCTTGCCGCGGCGACTGTTCGGCTGTTGAAGATCACTCGCAGGACTTCGAAGACGGACTCCGTCCGATCTCGGCCTGAGAGGAGGTTGACATCATCCATGGTAAGCGTCCGGTTTCTGCCGGATAGGAGTTGGATGTCGTTGAGGATGGATCTAATGTCTCCGCGGTCCTTGTCGATTATGAATCTAAGTGCATCATCAGTTGTCTTCACTCCCTCTTTAGAGAGAATGCTCTTCAGCAGTGGAAGTCCGTCCCGGACTCCCAACCGCTTCAACTCGATCTGAAGACAAGCCTCGCGTAGAGGGCGGATCTTCGGATCCCAGGGATCATTTGCAGTCAAAACCAGCGGGTACTGTGTGTCCTTGATGATCTGGAGTATTGTCGTGATGGCGCCGTGATCCTCTCGAAGGTTGACTCCATCAACCTCGTCGAGCAGTATGAGTCTCCCCTTGCTGAAGAGGGTTGACTGTGTTGACGCGAGCCCGGCGATCTTCGAGAGAATCTCGCCGCTCCTCTTGTCAGAGGCGTTGATCTCGACAAGGTCCCAGCCTCGTTCTTGTGCAAGCGCCTCGCTGACAGTAGTCTTCCCGACTCCGGCTGGACCGTATAGTAACGCTGCGCGTTTGGTGGGTCTACCTTCCGACCACGAGTCTATCCATTCTCGGAGCTTCTCGATAGCGGTCTTGTTGCCAGCAACATCTCTGCTCGTTCCCGGTCGATATTTGACCGTCCAGGGCTCAACGGTCAAGTCTTGCGCCCGGGCTAGGCTTCGGAGGCGAGTTTCGCGAGTAGCGCGCTGAGCTGGACCTCTTCGTCCCCCCCCTGTACGAGTCGAAAGTCTATCTCTCCTACCGCCTCGACGAGGTCGATCCTCTTCTTCTCCGGAATTGCGAGTCGGAAGATTTCGGAGTGTATCTGCCTGACTATCTCTGAGCCTGAAAGGCCATACCTGACGAGCAAGTGACGGAGCTCTTCGCGGGCCTTGATGAAATCCCCCTTCAACGCATGATTCAGCATCTCATGAACATCGGTTGGCTTCGCCCTTCCGACTACCTGGTAGACGCTCTCCTCGGTTATTCCCTTGGACATCGATGAGGCGGCCTGAAGCGTGTTTATCGACTTCCTCAGGTCCCCCTCCCCCACCTCTACGATAGACTTCAAACCCGTCTCTGTGAACTTCAACCCCTCATTCTTCGCGATACGATGGAGGTTCTCTACGATTTTTTCGTCTGGTAAGGGGGTGAATCGGAAGAGGGCACACCTGGACTGGATCGGCTCGATAATTCTGCCTGAGTAGTTGCAGCAGAGTACGAACCGGCAAGTGTCAGTATACTTCTCCATCGTCCGTCGTAGCGCGGACTGCGCGTCAGAGGTCATGTTATCCGCTTCATCCAATACGAGAATCTTGAACGGGACAGAGCTGAGCGAGGCCATCCTCGCGAACTCTTTCACTGTCGTGCGGACGACGTCTATTCCTCTCTCGTCGCTCGCGTTCAGCTCCATGAACACATCCTGAAATCTTACTCCAAAGAGATCATGTGCAAGACAGAGCGCGGCCGTTGTCTTGCCCGTGCCCGGGGGTCCCGCGAAGAGACAGTGCGGCATCGCCGCTCTCTTGACAAACTCTTGGAGGCGAGAGACGATCTCTTCCTGATCTATAATCTCGCCGAGTGTTTTGGGCCGATACTTCTCAGTCCAGAGAGCCGGTTCCATCAGCGTCAACATTTCACTGCCGTGGGACCGGGTCTATTACTAAAGACTGTTTCACTCACCTCTACACGAAATATCCTGAGGATCAGATCGCTCTTTCTGTTCAAGAACAAATATAGTGGGGTCTCCGAACCGTCCAACTCCCTCCAGGGGCGAACAGTCTGCACGAAGAACCATCAATAGTCACGATTGTCGACACGGAATTCGAGAATTCGCCCAGCCGGATCAATCTTCTAAGAGAATTTCCCGAGACGCGGATGGGAGACAGGGTCCTAGGCCCCTACCGGCAGGGCCAAGAGGTGGAGCTTCCGCTGTGGATCGCGACCCACTTTGTCCAGATGGGATATGCCAAGTTCAGAGAAGAAGACCAGCTCACACTCAACACGTTATCTACCACTCACTACAAGGAGACCCTTCCAGGCTCACGACAGATACCGAAACTAGCCAAGAACTTCTACTTCCAAGTCCGCCGACTCATCAAGGAGCTAAAGGCGCTAGAGGCAAAGGATAGAGCAAAAGGCCGCGACCTGGACAAAGCACTCTCACTATCGCGAGACATCGTGAATATCCGGATCAAGAAGATAGCCTCCCTGAGCGCCTCGGGGGAGCAGCCTACCGAGCTGACTTCTAACCTGACGGCTGAAGAGCTGGCCCTCTACCAGAGCATCCGGAGCTCGATAGATGCGTGGAAAAGGGACATTCTAGGGCGTGAGGCGAGTTGACAGCAGTCGTAAAGACAGCGCTTCCAGAGGAGGTCTTCCAGGACTTTTTCCGATCCTACCTGTCAGACGGGATGGGCTCAAAGTACCGGAAGCGGCTCGCACAGGTCTCGGTCTCCAACGGTAAATCTCTCATCATAGACTTTGACGATCTCATCTCGTTCGACCCCGCTCTAGCACGTAGCATTGTGGAGAGGCCCGACGATTACATTACGTATGCTAGCTCGGCTGCCACTGCCCAGATGCGGGTCGAAGACCCCGAGTACGCCGAGCATGTTGGAAAGATCTTCGCACGGTTCCGACGCTTCCCCGAGAAGACTGCATTGCGGAAGATTGGTGCGGAGCACATCAAGAAGCTGGCCCTCGTCGACGGGATCGTAGTACGATCAACACAGGTCAGACCAACTATCGTCAGTGCTGTCTTCCGCTGTCGGAAGTGTCTAGAGACGATTGTCCAGGATCAGGAAGGAGAACTGATCAGAGGTCCCGGGAGCCACTGCCCCTTCTGCAAACAGAGCACCTCGTTCGAGCTCATCGAGGAACAGTCCAAGTTCAAGAACACCCAGGAGGCCCGGATACAGGAGAGACCTGAAGATCTTCCGCCCGGTCAGCTGCCGAGATACCTGGACATACGATTAGAAGATGATCTTGTCGATTCTGCACGCCCGGGAGACAGAGTCGCGGTCACATCGACGGTTCGGGCCGAGAAGCAGGCTGTCGGGGAGAGAGGAAGACTTCGAACCTTCAACATCTACCTGGAGGCAAACTTTGTCGATGTGGTAGGAAAAGAGACCGAGGTCGTCGAGATAACTCCAGAGGATGAGAAGCAGATCCTCGAAGTCTCGCAGGACCCTTGGGTGCACAGGAAGCTCATCATGAGCCTGGCCCCGTCCATCTACGGCTACGAGGACGTCAAGGAGGGAATCCTCTACTTACTCTTTGGCGGGACAGCAAAACAGCTACCCGACGGTATCAACATCAGAGGCGATGAGAACGTATTGTTAATCGGGGATCCTGGCTGTCTGATCGGAGACGAGCGAATCGTACTGGGAGATGGTACGATCGCCAAGATTCAAGATCTAGGTCAGAATCATCTCGAAGAAATAGACGTTCCCGTCCTGATCGGAAGTGGAGGTGCTAAGAGGGATGTTGCAACGCGATTCCACGTGTATCGCAATCAGCCCACGATTGAGATTGTTACAGAGACTGGTAAGAGCATCCGGGGAACCTACAACCATCCTCTACTTGCGGTCGAGACGGTGAATCGGACCCTCGTCCGTCGCTGGAAACGCCTAGACGAATTCAAAATTGGAGACAAGGTTTCCGTCGTCACGGGTTTCCCATGCTACATTCACAGTCAAGTCGATACGGGGTTCCGACCACTGCCATACAATCTTGGACCAAAGTTTCGAGGACGCCTCCCGGAAAAGGTCACACCCGATCTCGGAGCATTTCTCGGCTACCTGCTCGGTGATGGCTGGGTCCAAAGGTACCGAGTAGGCTTTCTAGTGGCGGAAGGAGAGAAAGATCTACTCGAGCCTCTCTGCGCGAACGCTGAAAAACTCTTCGGGATCAGGCCAAAAGTAAAGGAAGGAAAACGCCCAGGCCGAAAGGTGCTGATTCACAATGCTGTGATCGGTAGCCAAGACGTGGCATCGAATCTCTCATTCTTGAGAGAAAAACGGGTGCCAACTCTAATACTCAAATCCGGTGACAAAGTCGTTGCTCAGTTTCTCAAATGGCTTTACGAAGCCGACGGAACAGTCTTCTCGAGCAGGCGCGGTTGCGGTGCCATCGGCCTCAAGGCGAAAAACATTGAGCTTCTCAGAGATGTTCAAGTCCTACTATTGCGGTTTGGAATACACTCTCGAATAATAGAAAACGCCCTTCTGACGCGACGAGGAGAGAGTATTCTCAAGTTCGCTAGAAAAATTGGCTTTGCCTCGAACAAGAAGCGAATACGCTTGGCTAACTTGGAGGCACGCGCGAAAAGACTGAGGCGTCTCACAGGACAGCGCAATGAGCGAATAGTGGCAATCTACAACCGTGAACCCGCAGATGTGTACGACATAGAAGTCCCGAGGACCCACAGATTCATTGCGAACGGTATCGTCTCCCACAACACTGCCAAGAGCCAACTGCTGCAGTACGTTTCGAGGATCGCTCCGAGAGGTTTGTACACTTCCGGTCGTGGTACGACTGCCGCGGGTCTCACGGCAGCTGTCTTACGTGAGAAGACTGGTGGGATGGTGCTTGAGGCAGGCGCCCTAGTACTTGCTGATAAGGGAGTGGCTTGTATCGACGAGCTTGACAAGATGCGGCCGGATGATCGGGTCGCGATCCACGAAGCGCTTGAACAGCAGACCGTCAGCGTCGCGAAAGGTGGTATCGTAGCAACTCTGAATGCTAGGGCGGCAGTGTTAGCAGCAGCTAATCCTGCTCTTGGCAGGTATGAGCCTCACCGGAATGTGGGTGAGAACATCAACCTACCAGTCACTATTCTTTCCAGGTTTGATCTGATATTCATAATCAAGGATCAGCCTGAAGCGGACTACGATGCCAGGATGTCGGAGCATATTCTTGCGCTTCACAGGAGCAAGACGAGTCCAGAGACCGCTCCCTTCGCACCAGACTTTCTCCGCAAGTACATTAGCTTCGCGAAGAGGATCATCCCTGTCCTCAGCCCTGAGGCGGTTATCGAGTTGCGCGATTTCTATCTCAAGATGCGTTCGAAAGGGGGTGCTGAGGCTGCGGTTGCTATTACGCCTAGGCAGCTGGAGGCTCTTGTCAGGATTTCTGAGGCGAGGGCTCGCGCGTTTCTGCGTGACCGGGTGACGGTGGAGGATGCAAAGAGCGCCATCCGGATAATGACCGTTTCGCTGTCGGATGTAGGCGTCGACGTGAAGACAGGCGCGATGGATATTGATGTTATAATGACGGGTAAGCCTCGGAGCCTCCGCGACTCGTTCCAGAGAGTGATCGAGACGGTCGCTGAGCTGGAGCGCGAGACGGGAACGGTGGAGGAGACGGTCCTCGTTGCGGCCTTGGTCGATAAGGAGAAGATGGAGGAGCGGGAGGCTCGCCGTCTCATCGGCCAGTTGATTAAGGAAGGAATACTCTACAGTCCAAAGCCTGGACGGCTCAAGAGAACCGCAGGCTAGAAGTGTAGAGTGTCTTGGAACTGGTTGGAACATGAGACTTAGAGATCTCTCACTGGACCCGCAAGTGGTCCAGTTGCTGGAGGGCGAGGGTCTCGACCAGCTCTACCCGCCACAGGAGGACGCGATAGCGGCAGGGGTGCTCGACGGCAAGAACCTGGTCTTGGCAAGTCCTACGGCGAGCGGGAAGACGCTCGTGGCCGAGGTCTGCATCCTAAAACAGGTCCTCGAGAAGAATGGGAAGGCGATCTATCTCGCCCCGTTGAGAGCGTTGGCGAGTGAGAAGTTCAAAGAGTTCCAGAAATATTCTTCGATAAAGAAGCCGAGCGGCGAGCATCTCCGGGTCGGAATCTCGACCGGCGACTATGACAGCTCGGACCCCTGGCTCGGACGATACGACATCATCATATCGACAAACGAGAAGGCGGACAGTCTCCTCAGACACAGAGCGCCGTGGATGAATGAGCTCTCGCTCGTCGTCGCCGACGAGATCCATCTCCTGACTGAGCACGAGAGAGGCCCGACCCTAGAAGTGGTCTTGACGCGGCTTACCGAGATCAATCCGAACATCCAGGTCCTAGCACTAAGCGCAACGGTGAGGAATGCTGAGGAGGTGGGAGAGTGGCTGCACGCCGGCTCGGTTACGACAGAGTGGCGGCCCGTTCCATTGAAAGAGGGCATCTATCACGAGGGTCAGCTCCAGTTCAAGGACGGGTCCAGCAGAATAATCCCGGGCGGGACGAAGGCTCCGGTGCTGGATATTGCTCTGGATGTCTTGGCCGCCGGTGGTCAGGCGTTGATATTCACTGAGACGAGGAGGTCTGCTGTCGAGATGGGACGGAAGGCCTCGGTTGCAGTGAAACCGCGGCTCTCCAAGATCGAGGAGCGGTCCCTGAATACAATCGCTGAACGGATACTATCAGCAGGAGAGAAGACGAGGCTGGGCGAGGCCCTGGCCAGCCAGGTGGCGTCTGGGGCGGGATTCCACCACGCTGGCTTGACGGGGGTTCACAGGGGAATCGTTGAGTCGGCGTTTCGTGATGGGAGGATCAAGGTTCTTGCCGCGACCCCGACCCTCGCGGCCGGCGTAAACCTCCCTGCTAGAACGGTCGTAATCAGCAGCTATGAACGATTCGAGGCTGGGCACGGGCGATATCCGATCAGCGTTCTAGAGTACAAGCAGTTCGGCGGGAGAGCGGGTCGTCCCAAGTACGACAAGTACGGAGAATCGGTTCTCATCGCGCGGAACCAGGACGAGGCTGACTGGCTGATGGAGAACTACGTGATCGCGCAGCCTGAGAAGCTCTGGTCGAAGCTGGCGGTCGAGAAGATTCTGAGACCGCATGTGCTGTCGACGGTGGCTGCGGGCTATGCCAAGACCGAGGAGGGCTTGTACGCGTTCTTCGGCCGGACCTTCTATGCCCACCAGTATGGGCCGAGGTTGATCAAGGGCAAGATCGGAGAGGTTCTCAAGTTTCTCGCCGGCCAGGAGATGGTCGAGATGGACGGACGCGAACTGGTGGCCACCAAGTTCGGGAAACGGGTCTCGGAGCTGTACATTGATCCAATGTCCGCTGTCATCATCCGCGACGGGCTCTATAATCGGGCGAAGAAGATGACCGACTTTAGCCTGCTACACCTCATCTCGAAGACGCCTGATATTGCTCCAAGGCCCCGTCCGCGTGGGAGCGAGCTTGACAAGCTGGGAGTGTTGGCGGCGAGTCACAGTGACGAGTTCATGGGCGAGGTGGCTAACCAGTTTGAGGATCCTATCGCTTATGACGAGTTCTTGTCAGAGCTGAAGGCGACCCTTGTCTTGACCGACTGGGTCAACGAGTTTACTGAGGATCAGATCCTTGAGACACGGAAGGTTGAGCCGGGCGATCTTCTCCGGCTGGTCCAGGGGACGGAGTGGCTGGTGTTTGCGGCGCAGGAGCTGGGCCGGCTGTTCGGTCATAAGGATCTCTTGGCCCCGATGGAGATGCTCCGGGTCCGGGTTGCTAAAGGTGTGAAGCAGGAGCTGGTGAAACTGGTGGGATTGGAGGGCGTCGGGCGGGTCCGGGCGCGTATGCTCTACAATTCGGGGCTCAAGAGTATCGACGATATCAAGGAGAAGAGTCTGACGGAGCTGACGAGTATACCGACTATTGGGCCGTCGCTTGCGAAGAGGATCAAGGAGCAGGCCGGCGGATTGATCAAGGCCGACGAGTGGGAGAAAGCGAAGTCGGCCAAGTCTACGGATGCGGAGCAGCAGCAGGTCGTATTGACAGATTACGAGGATACAGAATAGCCCCGGGACGACGTACGGGCTCTCCTAGGCTTATAATACGACGGCGTGGGGGGCGGTCGGGGGACGTATCGTAGATGGGAACGATCAAGGTCGCACTCGCCGGGGTCGGAAACTGTGCAAGCGCGCTGATCCAGGGCATCCAGTACTACCGGAAGAATCCTCCGAAAGAAGACGGCCTCATCACCGGGCTGATGCACCCAAACTTCGGACCCTACAAGGTCGAAGACATCAACTTCGTAGCCGCGTTCGAAGTCAACAAGAAGAAGATTGGACGGGATCTCAGCAAGGCGATCTTCACCGAGCCCAACTCCGCGCCAAAGATCAGTGATGTGCCGGACATGGAAGTTACGGTGAAGCCGGGACCAGTGCTCGACGGAGTGGCGCCACACATGAAAGACGCGTTCCAGGTCTATAGCAAGACTCGGACGAAGCCGGTTGATGTGGCCGCGGAGCTGAAGGATTCTGGTGCAGAGATTCTCGTCAACTATCTACCGGTCGGTAGTGAGAAGGGCGCGCGGTACTATGCGCAACAGGCGCTTGATGCAGGCTGTGGTTTTGTCAACTGCATCCCCGAATTCATAGCCTCGACGGAGAGCTGGGCGCAGAAGTTTGAGGAGAAGAAGCTGCCGATTGCGGGGGATGATGTCAAGAGCCAGGTCGGAGCGACGATCGTTCATAGGTCCCTGGTTGACCTTTGCCTCAAGCGCGGCGTCCGGGTTGACGAGAGCTACCAGCTCAACCTGGGCGGCGATACGGATTTTCTGAACATGACAGTCGAGGAGAGGCTTCACTCGAAACGTATCAGCAAGACGACCGCTGTTGCCAGCCTGATCCCGTACCAGGTTCCGACCCGGATAGGACCCTCGGACTATGTGCCCCATCTCAGGAACAAGAAGATCTGCTACATCTACCTGAAAGGCCGAGGATGGGGAAACATTCCCCTGCAGATTGATCTCAAGCTCGCGGTTGAGGATTCGCCGAACAGTGGTGGAGTTGTCGCGGACGTTATCCGTGCTGTCAAGATCGGCCTCGATCGTGGGATAGGCGGACCCTTGACCAGCATATCCTCCTACAGTTTCAAGTATCCGCCTGTCAAGATTCCTGATGGCCAGGCGCTCCAGTGGGTAGAGGAGTATATTCAGGGAAAGAGAGATCGCTAGCCGCGTCGGCCCTTTCTAGTCGGAGTCGTCGGAGCCTCTTCCATCCAGTCCGCATTCAACGGTCCCCTCTGCTTCCACTCCTCATAGTGCTCCATGATCCCGGTGAAGAGTAGTGGTAGGCCGATAGTCGCGTCCACGTGGACGGTGCACTGCTCCGCGTTGGGATGGAGCTTTCCCCACGACTGGCTCTCGGGTAGCTCGCAGCCAGAGAGTCCTCCAAACTTGGGATCGTCGGTCGTCACCTGTATCGCGTACGCGTGCGGGGGTACGGGCCAGCCGGCTATCTCCGCCATCGGGACGACCTGCTGGATGTAGTTCTTCGGCGTGCCTCCCCCGATGAATATGACTCCCGACTTGGGGAACTGGCGTTTTAGCCCCATTATCTCAATATTGTCCATTAGCGCGTCGTAGATGGCAGGTGGAGCGTTCCGTTTCATCTTCTCGTTCTTGTAGACTGTCAGCGCCATGCCGATGCTGCTGTCGGCGAGTGCCGGGACGAAGACGGGAAGCCGCTCCCTGGCGGCGGTTGCTAGTATGCCGTAATCGTCGCGTATCCTCTCGCCCATGAGCTGGAATATTTCCCGGCTAGAGTAGGAGCGGGGCTCGAGCGTCTCGGCGAACTTCTCGACGAACTGGTCGGCCTCTGTGAACTTGACATCGTCCGCGTAGGTGTCGTAGACCCGGTCGATCCGCATCTCGCGCAGAGTCGGGTCGTCGATGTGGTGGTGGGCCATGTAGTGGCGTCCACCGAGAGACTCGTAGAGGTCGTGGCTGAGATTGGCGCCCGTCGAGACGAGAACATCGATGGCGTGGAAGCCGATGAGATCGCGGATGATCCGCCGCATTCCACCAGGGATCATGGCGCCTGAGAGGCCGAAGAATATCATTGGCCTCTCGGGATCGTTCAGCATCTTGAGCCAGATCTTGTACGACTGGCCAAGTTTCCGGCTCTGGAACGAGGTCGCGTTGAACGCTTCGAGCACCTCACTGACGGACCGGACCTTTGCAACATCGTAGTGTTGCACAGGATGTTTGAACGCGTCACCTCTCGGGGAGAAGCGGATGCTAGAGGATGATTGCGGAGAATATTCCTTCGCGTGCGAGTTGTGATTTCTTACCGTTCTCATTTTATCGAACTTGGACTAGCTGAAATGTTGCTGTTTCTATATTAAAACTAGCCTTGCCCCTAAATTATCACTTCTCTGTCAATACAGAATCGATCAATGCGGGAGAATTTTTCATTCGAGAAGCTCTAGCTCGTTCATTATCCGCTTGTAGTGTGAGTTGATTACTTCCCACATCTTGTCCCGGTTCACACCAGTAACCGTCTCGCGTTCGAATGATAACGCGAGTGCTTGCTCGGGGAGTTTGAAGCCGTCGATCTTGATCTGTGGCAGGTTGAGCTTAGACAGATCCTCGTTTATCGACTGCTCGAGCTCCATGAGCCGTTTAGGAATCGACATCCCAGATGACAGCGGGGATTGTGAGCGAGAGTTCGATATTTAGCCGCTGTAACTATCAGTCCTGCTCTGATGGATTGGCCCGATTCTTAGGATGAGCCTTGGCTCTGGACACCTATCTCCTGCTTGAGTTCCATGTAGGCGCGGCGTACTTCCTCGACGGACGCCTCGTCCTCGAGTGTTGTCACGTCTCCGATCGGCTGTCCTATGACGACGGCGTGGACTACTCTGCGCATTATCTTGGCGCTTCTCGTCTTGGGAAGCTTGGAGACGATGAAGATCTGTTTCAGGCTGGCGACTGGTCCGACGCGTTCGCGGACCCACTGGTGCAGCTCCTTTTCGAGTTCGGGTCTGGAAGTCTGGCCTGCTCGTAGTATGACGAAGGCGACCGGGACCTCGCCCTTGACCTCGTCCGGGACTGCCACTGCCGCCGCCTCCGCTACGGCCGGGTGCTGGATAAGGGCTGATTCGAGCTCGTAGGTGCCCAGGCGGTGGCCTGCGACCTTGATGACCTCGTCCGCCCGGCCAAGCATCCAGAAGTAGCCGTCGTTGTCTCTGACGGCATAGTCGCCCGCGTAGAAGCTGCCTGGGAACCGGGTCCAGTAGACGTCCTTGTACCTCTCAGGGTCCTTGTGGATGGTCAGAGGCATGCCGGGCCATGGGTTCTTGATGACCAGGTAGCCTCGCTCCAATGGTTTCTGCTGCTGGCCGTGGTCGTCGACGACGTCCGCGTCTACTCCTGGAATCGCGGGTCCGTTGGTTCCAGGCTTCATAGGGACCATGTATAGTCCGGGGGTGTGGCTGACGAGTATTCCTCCTGTCTCCGTCATCCACCATGTGCTGCCGAACGGGACCTTGTCCCTGCCGACGTGTCTTAGCATCCAGCGGAAGGCTTCGGGGTTGATCGGCTCGCCAACCGAGTGCATGAGCCGGATTGTGCTGGTGTCGTGCTTCTTGACCCAGTCTTCGCCGTTGCGCATGAAGCTGCGGATGGCGGTGGGCGATGTGTAGAGTATGTTGACTCGGTGTCGTTCGATGATCGAGACCCACCGGTCGGGCTCGGGATAGTCCAATGCGCCCTCGTACATGACGCCTGTGACGCCTTCCATTAGGGGTCCGAAGACGATGTAGGAGTGGCCGGTCACCCAGCCGATGTCGGCGGTGCACCAGTAGACATCGTTGACCTTTACGTCGAAGACCCAGCGCATCGTCGCGTGTAACAGTGTGAGGTATCCGCCGACATCGTGGACCTGGCCTTTGGGCCGGCCGGTTGTTCCGGAGGTGTGGAGTATGTAGAGAGGATCTTCAGATGCAACCTTCTCAGGCTCAACATAGACGTTGCTTGGGACATCGCGGATGACATCGTGGAGGAACGCGTCGCGGTCATGATCCATTGCTACTTCGTTGCCGACGTGCTTTACGACGATAACCTTCTCTACGCAAGGAGCGTTCTCGACCGCCTTGTCAGCTATCTCCTTCAGCTTGATCATGTTCCCTCTACGCAATCCAGCGTCGGCCGTGATGAGGAGCTTGGCGTCTGCGTCCACGAGCCGTTCTGCTAGAGAATCTGCGCTGAAGCCGGAGAAGATTACAGTAAAGCATGCGCCCAGTCTGGCTGCCGCCAGCATCATCATCGGAAACTCCGGGATCATCGGGAGGTAGAGTCCGATAGTGTCGCCCTTCTTGATCCCGTAGTTCTCGCGGAGAACATGCGCGATCCTGTTCACCTCGTGATAGAGGTCGCCGTAGGTGAGCTTGCGGACTTGTCTGGGTCCGTCCTTGTCGACGGGCTCGCCCTCCCAGATCATGGCCACCTTGTTCCTGCGCCACGTAGCGAAGTGTCGGTCCAGGCAGAGCTGGGACGCGTTGAGTTGTCCGCCGGTGAACCATTTGTAGAAGGGCGGGTTGGAATCGTCGAGAATCCTGCTCCAAGGCTTGTACCATTCCAGTTCCTGGGCTACACCGGCCCAGAACTGTTGGTAGTTGGCGACGCTGGTCTTGTGGACTTTGTGATAATCGTCTATGGAGAGAAGATTCCGCTTGTCCTCGGGGACTATCTTCTCGTCAAATGGAAGGGTCCAGTTGACGGACATTGCTGAATCATTACGGGATCGGTTCTAATAGGGATTCTTGATTATCGGACCGACGTCGGGGCTACGGATCTTTCCTGGCTGGCGTGTCCTTTGAGGTGCAGGACCGCGTGCCAGCACCACGCCGCCGAGGGTTAGCCGGTGACGGCATGGACAGTGTCCTGAGACGCTGAGAAGACAAGACCTGATCATACAGGGGGTTCTGGTCTGGTCAGCTGTTGAAATATCGCGAGAGTTGTTTCGAGCCTCGCGTTCTCCATTATCCTCCTCCTACTGACTCTGGTGTTGGCCAGGATTGCTCTGATATCGTCCCGGTCAGTTAGGCTTCTCTCTCTTGGGATAGTCGCTTTGATCATTCTGAGCTTGGCGAGGATCAGCGACTCTGGCGATTGAAAGTATGTCTTGACTCCCTGTACTGTCCCTTTCTTTCGCTCTGGAGGCTCCTTGACTAGGATGAGGTCGGCGGTGTGCGGTGAGAGCCTGTCCGCTACAGTCATGACGTTGTATCCGGATTTCAACTGTCGACGTATCTTTTGCAGGTCCACTCTTACGCCTGTTGCTTGTATTCCTTGGAAGAACTTGTTGATCTCTCGAGGGAAAATGTGGACTATGAAGTCGGCGTCAAGGGTTGTCCTTGGGATGCCGTAATAGCTCGCAGCTATGGCTCCAGTAATCGCGTAGTCGGTTTTTTCTCGGTTGAAGTACTCGACGAGGGCTTTCACGAATTCTTGGAAGCTGCGGGTTTTCAGTGGGTTCGACGTCCGGCTTGGAATCGTTTTCGAGCCTTTTCTAAAAGTCTGGAGGTTGAGATGTGCGGGTTCTGATTCTTGATTGATTCCAGGGTAATGCTGGTTATCGAGCTGGATAGCTCGAGGGCAATGTCTACTCGTTGCTCAGGGCTCATTCTCCGGAATCGGAGATTTCGGCGAGAAGGTGGAGCCCTGTACTCAACGCCTGCCGTCTATCTTCACCGTCGGATAAAACCGCGAATCCAGAATAAAAGATGCATCATCGAGATGATCTGAAACATGCCCACAGGTAGCGACAATTCGGAGTAAGGAGAAAGTAGTCTCGGAAATTTCTCAGGCAGTGATGGTTGTCCGTTGTCTTAAGTATGGACGGGAATTTGGACATGGTTCATGGTCGGATGGGGTTTCGCTTTCGGTAGGGGCATCGTCATACTTCTCTGGAGCATTGTCTGGGCGATCGTCGCTGGAATAGTCGCAGTATTGATCACTGGTGGCACTCTTGCTGGGGTTATTTCTAACCCGGCGGCCGTAGCGTCGAATCCTGCAGCTTTTCTGGCCGCGTTTTTCGTCGGGATCTTTCTCAGCATCCTCATTGCGACTGTCGGCCTATACGCCAGCATCGTGAAGGTGACTGTTGAAGGGGCGATCTCGCAGCTGGAGAGGTCTGGGCTGTCGACGAGATCCTCATACTCGATGGGGTCGCAGCCGACATTGACAGCGGCTCCCGTGCTGAGGAAATACTGTCCGAACTGCGGCAACAGCATCCCGGGAGGGACCCTGAAGTGTCCCAGTTGCGGGGCAAGACTCTGACATGAGGTTTCGGGTGGCGGGGTTGGGTTGTTGGCGTTTTCTTGACGTGCTAGGGAGTGAATAGTAGGGAGCGGATCTCTCTGACCTTGGCGAGTTCGCTGTCTGTAGTGAGGAGTGTCGCCTTCAGGCGTTTGGCGAGGCCGAGGGCGTAGCAGTCTGCGAGGGAGAGCTTCTGTTGCCGGCATTTTTCATGCCCTGCCATTCTTGAGAGCTCCTCGTCTGTCTCGATTATTCTGAGGCTTGTTCTTCTGAGCTGGTAGTAGCGGATATCTGCGACCGGTTTGCCCAGTTTCTGGCATGTCTTGTAGTGGAATTCGGAGAGGTTGACGGAGGAGACGAAGCCTTGCTTCTCTTCGTCGTCTATCTCGTCGAAGAACCTTTTGACTTTGGGGTTTGAGATGAAGTGTAGGGCGAGGACTCCGGCGTCTAGGACTAGGTTTTCGTTCAGGTCCGGGCTTCCTCTCTGTGCTCCCGTTCCATTTCTTTGATGGCTTGCCGGATGATCTTCTCATGCGACTTGAACGCGCCCCTCAGCTCGCGCAGGGTCTTGACGGGGACTAGGAGTATGCCTTCCTCGGTGTCGATGAACTCGAGCTTGGACCCCTGCTTGAAGCCGTACTTCTGCCGTATCTTTGCAGGGATGGTTATCATGCTCTTGCTGGTGACTGTCGCGACCTGGCCCAAAAATCAGCCCACCATGTGAATGGCCGTAATACCATGCAGTTAAGCGTTTCGCATTGTTCGATGCGTTTTGGGCCTAGCTGGGCTGCACTAGTTTCTTGTCTAGGAACTCGACTACTGCTTTGTACTGGCGGGCCAGGTTTTCTGTCTTCTGGAAGCCGTGACCCTCGTCCCAGACGACATTCATCTCATAGTCCTTGCCGAGCACGTTGAGCCGGTCGGCGAACTTCTGGACTGGCTGTAGTGGGCAGCGGCTGTCGTTTCCCCTGTGCCAGATGAGGAGCGGGGCTTTGATGTTGTCGGCGAAGTTGATGGGTGAGCGGTCTGCGTAGAGCTGGGGGTTGTCTTCTGGTTTTCCGAAGTATCGTTCGATGAAGCTGCGGAAGGCCGCGTCTGATAGGTCGTACATTTCTCTCCAGTCTGTGATTCCGACGATTGCTGCGGCTGCGGCCCAGTAGTCGGGGAGTTTTGTGGTTGCGAGGAATGTCATGAAGCCGCCGTAGCTTGCTCCGACGAGCGCGATCCTGGAAGGGTCTACGTCGTGTCGTGTTTGGACATACTTGGCGGCTTCTTCGACGTCCTTGAGGTCTGCGCCTCCGCAGTCGTGTATGTTGAGGTTCTGGAACTCGACGCCGTAGCCGGTGCTGCCGCGGATGTTCGGCGCGAAGAGCGCGTAGCCCGCGACGAGGAAGGATTGGATGGCCGGGTTCCAGGCGTCAGGTACCTCCCATGCAGGTCCTCCGTGTATCCAGAGGACGCAGGGACGGCGGCCTTCCATTTGTGCGGGTCGTAGGAACCATCCGTGTATGGGACGACCGTCGAACGAGCCGTAGACCACGGGCTCGGCGCGTCCGAGTGGTAGGTCTGTGTAATGCTCGTGGAGAGTCTCGACTCTTCCCGTCTTCATCTCATATCTTGAAAGGGTGGGAGGGCTGGAGAGCGAGGACCAGGAGAATACGAAACGATCGCCGGATCGTGCCGCCTTTACCGAGCTGCCGAAGAAACCGGCATGGTAGCCGTCTGGGAGAGGAATCTCTCTCGGGGGTTCGGAGGTGTCGACGGGTTCGATGTAGAGCCGGGTCCGTCCCTTGTTCGAGGCGAGGTAGTAGACTGATCCTCCGTCAGGCATCCAGGAGAAAACGGGGAAGTCGAGGCCGAGATCACTGCCCTTGAGATAGGTCAGCTCTTGGGTCGCCGTGTTGTAGAGTGCGAGTTCATACTTGCCTCTGGCGTCTGTCTTGAACAAGACCGTGGGCTGTGAGGGGTGCCATCCGCCGTTCGTATTCTCTGAGGTAGGCTTTGGAGTGTAAACCAGTGGCTCTTGTCCTCCTTCAGGGGCGAGGAAGACGAGTTCCGCGGCTGTGGGATGCTCTGTCGTCTTAGCTGAGACACAGATCCGGGAATCGTCCCGTGACCATTCGGGGCTGAACACCCAGTGCCGGTTCTGATAGACCTGTGTATGAGCGCCGTTGCTAGAGTCGACGATCCAGAGACCGTTCGCCTCCTTTGTCGCGCCTGCGAAGGTTAGCCGGTCGTCGCCGTTGGACCAGTTGAAGTCGAATACCCTGGTCGGGGGTAGTTGTGTGAGCTGTTCCTCTTCTTCGCCGTCTTCTAGGGGTATTGTGAAGAGTTGGTGTTCTTCTCTTCCGCCTAAGTCTCTTGAGAAGCAGACGGTCTCCGAATCGTTGGAGATGCGGGCCCATGCCACCCGCTCCTTTCCGTGGGAGACAGGTCGTAGCGGGCCTCCTCTTGTATCGACTGCAGCTAGCTGGTATGAGCCGGTCCGGTTAGAGAGTACGAGCGCCGTCTTACCATCTTTTGAAAGGTCGAAAAGCTCGAGGTCCGGAATCTCGATAACGCGTTGAACATAGGACAGCCTGGGCGGAACAAGCAGAGGCTCTGTCAAGGTAGACCCAACCTATAGCAGAACAGGTATTTATCGAGTACCAACCGGAGGCTGACACTCAGAAGAGCCTGATAGAGTCCATAGAGACTAAAAAAAGCGCTAGCTTCCTCGGCTTGTCGCGGAAAAACATCTCAAACTAGTGTACGAAATTAACGAGTGGTGGAACACTACTCTCCGGCTTATAACGAAGACCTGGTCATGCCCCACCCAAACTTGTCCCATCCAGCAACCATGTCCAAGGCTCTCAGTTCTATCGAATCTATCGACGCCTGAACCCAGGTTCGGCCGAGAAGAGGACGGTCGGTTCGGCACTAGATAAGCCGAAACAGAATATGATGGCAGGGGACAAAAACATCGTTCCAATATAGCACCGTCATAGGTACGTGGGGCCCAAACGCTCCCATACCACCAACAAGTCTACGCAACAGTCCCTTCGCCCTAGCGTTTTTTCATCGCGAGGCATCTTGAGTAACTAAATAACCGGCCTTCCTTGCTCATCATATCCTTGATGTCTCAGGAGCTTGTTCGGGCGAAGTGCGTTCCCTGTCGTGGAGGTGAGCCGGCGTTCACCGATGCAGAGATTGCCGAGCTCCGGCCTAAAGTTCCAGAATGGTCTGTCGTGGAGAGAGATGGAATTAAGCGGCTCGAGAGGATGTTCAGGTTCAGGAATTTCGCGGAGGCGCTAGCCTTCACGATTAAGCTGGGAGGGCTCGCCGAGTCTGAAGGTCATCATCCGGCAATGCTAACCGAGTGGGGAAGAGTGACCGTCACCTGGTGGACCCACAAGATAAGAGGCCTCCACAGGAACGATTTCATCATGGCAGCCAAGACTGACGAGCTGTCGGCGGGAACTGCTTGAAACTGTCTTTCTATCCTAGGAATTTCTGATAGACCAGGATCTTTGCGACCTTCTCGAACCCTGAACGCTCGAGGGCCCGTACTAGCGGTGACTTCGATGGAAGGAGGATTCGGAGCTTCCCACGCTTCTTCCGAAACATCAAGAACCGGAGCATTCGAATCAGCTTCCCAACATCGCGTGGCCCTCCCGCTACGAATCCCATTGTCAAGACTTTGTCTTCGTCGAGCAGGATGCAAAAGGTGCTCGGTTGTCCGTTTCTAGATGAAATAAGGACGCGGCCGTGGACCACATGCTCCTTAAGGGCTTGAAGTGTCAGAGGGTGCCAGGTCCATCCGTCAGAATACATCGCACGGTTCTCGGCAAACTCGGGACGCGAGCTCAACCAGTTCCAGAGATCTTTTGTCGAACGTCTTGGGCTGGTGACACTTGCGGGCTTGACCCGGAGTCCTCTTGTCGAGTCTAGCCGTTGGAAGGTCTGAAGGAGCGGGAACCGTATCTTCTCCAAGTGTTTCTTTGACGCCAGGTTTGAGCTGCCTGTGCAGAGGCGTGCAACCCTGGCTCCTCTCCGTCTGGCCCATTCTACGAGTGCTCTGTTCAGTTTTCCAGCGATTCCGAGGCCGCGGTATCCTTCGTGGACCCTCACGCCTTCGAGCCAGGCGACGTCGGGCGTCTGGAGGCTGGCGTGGGCGACGCCTACCGTTCTTCCCTTGACCGACGCGACGACGAGTCTGCCGTCCTTGTCGGCGAGCCATTCGTCCCAGACCCCGGGCAGATAGTCGTGGCCGTTCCAGATGTTCTTGCAAATCTCTAGAATCGGAGCCTTGTCGGCCTCAGCTGCCTTCCGAATCTTGACATAAGCAGCTTTCAGTTTCTTTGTCGAATGTCGGGCGGGCTGCAAGAGTCTCTAGAGCCAGCGAGCAGGAAGGCTCATCTTACTTGTATGTACCTTTTCACCTGGCGGCCGCAGTTTCGCTCTCGTGTATGACCAATGAGCCTTTAGGCGCGTATGACTAGGTCGAACGTTCACAGGATCATTTTGGAAGTACTGCCGGAGGATCTGTAACAGTCGTCCGATAACGCTTGAAGAAAATCAGGTATCTTTCCAGCGAAGAGGTAGAGTGGTTCCATGATCGAATCCTTGAATTGACGGGAGGTGAGCGCGGCGATCTGGCGAAGGCCAATCTTGAGTTCGTTCTGGAAAGGGTAAAGAACGTTGGAGAAAAGCTAGATCGCGACAAGCCTATCGTGAAGAAAGCGGCCTCTCTACTCTACAGCCTCGTGATTCACCATCCTTTTTCATAAACGGGAATAAGAGGACGGCATTCGAAGTTGTAGAAGCGTTTCTAGAACTGAATGGGTACGTTCTTCGAGCCAAGACGGATGAGACATACAGTCTATTGTCCGATTTGGGGGCTGGCATAGCATCCCAAGCGCAGGCCGAGGACTGGATAGCAACGAATTTAGCCAGGAGAAAACAGGGGTCTAAGACAGAGTCATGACCCAACGGCCTAGGAAGAAGAAGGGCGTCGAAAAAGTCAGTATAGATCAGGAGTTCAGGAGAATCGCGGAGAAGAATCTCCGTAAAGATCGCGAACTCCTGGAAAAGCTTGCAAAAATCTAGGCTCTAGAAGAGACCATCTTCAGGAAGACCTGGCGTGCGTCGCAAGAGGCTAGAGAGACTCTGGCGGCTGTCAGAAAGAAGATCCGGGAGCTGAATGTCACCCGTGAGGTCGTTTCTAGGGAGATTCGGGCGGTGAGGAAGGAGGGAGCCAGGCGGGCCCGTTGAACCCGCGAGTAGTAGTCGACACTAGAGTTTCGCCTTTGGGAACGCAAGCTAGGAGGGTTGACTTTGAAGACGCCGGCGAGTTGCGAGGAAGAAGCGCTCCCGGCGGTCTTAAATAATACGTGTATTATCAGTAATATTGGTGTCTGATGAAATGGCTCGTCGGGGTACGGGTTCGGGGAAGATGACCCGTACTAGTATTAGCCTGCCAGGTGCGCTGAAGCGGCAGATGGATGCTGCGGGAGTGAACTGGAGCGCCTACCTGAGAGAAGTCATTTCCCAGCGGATCAAGCAGGAAGGGGAGAGGAATGTGGCCGAGGCTGTTCTCTTGAACGAGAAGCTCCGGAGAAAGGCTCCAAGCGGCTGGGAGAGTGGGAGGGTGATCCGGGAGTGGAGAGGCAGAAGGCGGTAGTGGACGCGTCGGTCTGCGCGAAGTGGTTCCTGGACGAAGACTACTCCGAGAGTGCCAGGCTTCTCCGAGACTCGTTTGTAACCGGAAGACTCGGTATATCCGTCCCCTCCCTACTCTTCTACGAGACGCTGAACGCACTCAGATACAGCGGGCTCTACGACGAGAGAGAGCTAGGACTAGCGGCCGAGTCCTTGTCCAAGTATGGCTTCGACGTATGGAGCCCAAGGGGACAGGTCTACAGCGAGACCGCTCACGTGAGCGTGGGGCATGATGTTTCCGTCTATGATGCATCTTATGTCGCATTGTCCATGCTTCTCCATGCTCCCTTCTATACCGTGGATCGTGAGCTGCTGGAAAAGTTTCCACGGCTCGCACGACACGTAAAGAGTTTCCAGTAACTACGAGGAGGTCGAGCAGTTTAAAGTGCCCATTTTTGCCGGGGACCGCTAGGCCGGACGACTGTCCCCTATACGGTTCACAGGAACGGATACCATCTCATCGTCGACTCCGTCCCCGGATCGCTCTGCAAGCAGTGCGGTGAGACGTATTTTGAGGAGGATGCGGTCAATAGGATCCAGAAGGCGGCCAGGACACTTGAAGCGAAGGTTCCTAGGCTCTATCTTCAGAGAACGGAAAGACGCGCTTCTGTGAAGCGCTAAACCTCCAGCCAATGCCGACACGAGCAGGTTCACGAGGATGGCGCGGCCTTGGGACCGATTCGATTCTACCATGGCGTGGCTCTTATCGATTCCTGAGTTATTGTTAGGCCGGACAAGTGGACGAGTGCGGCGCTAGAGTTCCTTCTTTGGGAACGTATGCTAGGAGGGGTCTGCTCCATGGGTGAGACTTCTTGGCTCGCCTGTAGACTTTGAGGGGGCTCTTGCCGGAGCGACGATCCGGTCGCCGATTATGACGACATGTTTGCCAGCGTAGCGCCTATTGATCTCGGGAGCTTTGGAGACGTAGAATCGAAACTCTCTGCTACCGGCCGTCACAGGTTCCCTTTGCGAACTTCGCGTTGAAGCCAATGCCCGATCACCACTGGATTTGTTGAACTGCTATTTGTAACCATTGAGACAAGACAGAGCGAAGAGGAGATTGACGACCTCTTCTATCACCGACCAGTTCTTCAATGCGGGTCTTACAGCCTCCATGAAATTCCGATGATGGTGTAGCTGCTCTTAGTTTAGAGAGCTCCCGGAGTGGCCTAGGAGGCCATCGCTTGCTATCCATTGTCACAGCCTGTTGAGGACATGAAAGCCGAGGGCTCCAAAATGTGCGTCGTAGGAGAAAATGTCAGAAACGAAATGTTTCTTCGCCAAGAATGCAATTGTGGAATCGGTGAAGCTCAGGGCCACGTCTGATCTCTGCTTGTAGAGATCCCAGGCCCCCATCAGCGTTTCATCGTCTGTTTTGAGGAGGATTATTGTCTTCGATGCGAGGATGTCTGTCCCGAGTTGTACTGAGAGCTTGTGGTTTCGTGTTCTCGCCCTCAAGAGTGTGACGGCCTCGTCCATGACGTAGTCTGAGGTGTAGAGGCTTCTGTACGCTGTGTCTCGTTTCGCGATTTTTCGGAAGGTCTCGACAGCGGATGGATGGTCTCTGTCGCGCTTGTTGTAAAACGCTGAGAGCGGTCCAGTATCGATGAAGAGCCTCAGCTAGGGCTCACTTGTATAGTGTCTCGTCTACTTCTTTGGACGCGTTTTCTGTCCCCTTGCCCCAGTCCTTCGCCCTTCGCCTGCCCAACGCGATGTCGAAAATGGGATCGTTGGGATCTATTCCAGATTCTTCGTGGACCCACAATCGCGCAGCCTGCCTCAAAGCCTCCTTAATGGTCAATCCTTTCTTTTCAGCCGTCTTCGCAAGCGTCTGATACTCACTCGGCTCCAGCTCCGTCTGGGCAACCTTGCGTTCCATGTTCCTCGCATGTCACAATGCATGTAGCGTACATGTAAAGCTTCCGCAACGACGACAACAGACCTTGATCGAGCCGAATGTAAGCGAACCACTTGACGGTTAGGAGGAAGGCTGACGACCTCTTCCATTACGGACCAGTTCTTCACTGCGGGTCTTGCAGCCTCCATGGCGTGATGTAGACAGCGCTGTTGCTCTTAGTCTGGAGAGCTGGCTGACAATGAGCGGAATGGATCCGTCAAACCGGTTTCATTCTCGTGTCTGGGCAATAGCCCAAAGACAGCTCAAAGTGACAAATGTCGGGTCAGCGGAGCGACTGGCGCCGACGACTGCACGCTAGCCCTTCTCGCATGGAACACCAACTCGCAATCAATCTACAAGACAAACAAATATCCTACCTTACCCAAGTCGACATTTCTGTCACTATAGCCGACTTCTACTTCCCATTGGATCCTAGGCCGTTGCTGGTATTTGTTGATGGCCAGGTCCACCTCAAGACAAGCCAGACCATCAAAGACGAAGAAACACGAACACTACTACGAAAGAGAGGATACAGAATCCTAGAACAACAATACGACAACTACAGCGGCAAGAAAGAGACCAACCATACCAAGAAATACTCGACAACTTGGGATAGGACATCCGGGTCTGATAGATAATCGACTCCGGGCTGAATGGGTTGGGAGAAGAGAATGTTTTTCTTGAAAGTCGGCTGGACTAGAAGGGTAGAGAGGATTCTGGGATGGATAAGAACGGGTCCTCGTTCGATGACTGGACGGAAAACCATGCTTGGTTTAGGACGAACTATGCCCGCCTTGCACGCCGGTTCGATCACCAGAACGTTGCCGTGTATGGGAAGAAGGTGGTCGATCATGATAGTAGCTTGTCCAAGCTTCTGAATAGGGTTCGAAGGAGCTACCCGAGGGACAGAGTCGTGGTCGAGTACGTTACTCGTAAGAAGCGAGAACTACTACTGTGAAGCTCCCAGGCTATCTCGACCCGAGCTTCGTCCCACCCGCACCATCCATCTACGCCCAGATAGAATCAGGAGTTCTACAGGGGAGAGGAACAGTTGCTTTCCTAGTCGATACCGGCGCCTCGGTTACGACAATTATGGATCGGGACCGTGATAGACTTGGGATAGACTGGGACCGGCTCGACAAGACAAAGAGGCCGCTCAGCGGGATCGGAGGGACCGTCGACACTCGAATCATCAGGGATGGAATACTGCTCTTCAAGACTGATACCGGAGGCACAGTCCGAGAGAGACTCCGGGTTCACATTGCGAAACACGATACCGCGAGAATGGACCGTCATGGAAGAGAACTTGTCCTGCAGCTTCCCTCGCTAGTCCGGGGCAGTTCTGCGTCGCGAGACCAGCACGCATACCCATTTTTTCTAGATTACTGATCGCTAGCAGGATCTTAACATGGTCCCATCAACAACCCCATTCGCCGCTCTTTATCGTCCGGCTGATCTTATCATCGATCTGGACCTCTAGGCTGTTTTCCAGGCGTTCTCCTTGGCACCCTCAGGGTCAGCAGCGTCTCCAGCCTCGGGGGTCTGATATCTCTCCGCCACGGAGATTGGTTACAGCATGCTGATGCATCATGACAGGGGAGGGATCCAGATTGGCAAGGATTGAGCGAGATCGTCCGTGACCTGGTGCGTCAAATGCTCAGACTGCACTTCGACGACGCCACTATAATCTTCCACCTCAAATCGGCCAAAATCCGCAACGCCCAGAAGATCCTCGACGGTGTACTAGCAGAGGCCAAACAAGAAGCAATAGCCCAACTATCTTCCAGAAACCGCTAGCTCAACGGATAGCGTCTTAGCACTCAAATGCCAAGCAGGTCATTGAGACAGCAGAAGCCCAAGAGATCGTCTGCCGAGAATTCCACGAACAACTCTACGAAAATACCTCGACGCAACACGCGTGAAATGCGAAACATGGATCATCGACGGCGACCCTACTGCACCCACACGATCCCATGAACCTAAGGCAGGTTGAACTGCAAGAAGTCTCGGAGATTGGGCTCGGAGACCTGATTCTCTTAATGGCACTATCGCGACGATTTTGCGTTCATCACTGTGAGGGGTGTTGTAAAGATGATGTGTCAAGCATTTCCTGCAATGAATCCACGCTCCACATTTCCAACATTTCACCCACTGAGATTTGCCTTCTTGTGGCAATGGTTCTGAGGAGTGTCTCTCCGATCGTCCGGGCATCGAATCTATACTGCTTTACCGCAAGGCTATTTTCGATTTGCTTTCGACTCGGCGAGGAGGTTCGCACGGAAGAACCTCGCAGCCCAGATCATACTCGCGAACGAGCGGACCCGGGACACGCTTCCTCCGTCCCGGGTCCAGACAGAGTCTCGAAAGATCACGATAACCGAGAGAGGCCTGCAAGAAATCAGAACCGGCCGATACGGAAGGGTCCAGCTACCCAGCCAGGAAGAGGCCCGCTACTGGCTCCAACAATGGCGCGAAGCTGCTATGCCCAAGGAAGAGGTTGCCGTGCGCAAGAACTTGGTTCGGAGAAAACCACCAGAGGTGAGAGAATGACAAAAAACAAGACCCGAGAAGGACCCCTACCTCCGGCCGGCAAGGGAGTCAATGATGCGAGACCCGGACTGCCAAATCCAACAGTAGGAAAACCGGTTACCTGGGTGCAACCAGAACCAACGACGTCAGACGTTACACGACCTCAACAGCTGAGCCCAGACACAACATGGGCCGAGCCCAGTGTCGCCGAGTCCAAGCTAGCAAAAGGATCCCCAGGACTCTCAACCACCCGGGACCAGACAAAGGAGTAGGTCCCGAGCGATGGCAGGATACAAGTACATTATTCGGTTGTCTTGTAGTTTGATTGCTAGTTCTTGTTCCATTCGTGAGGGGTTGGCGTGCAGTCGTTCGCGCCGGTCGCTCCGCTGACTCGACATCTGTCGGGTTGAGCTACGTTTCGGTTATTGATTAGATACGAGAGCGAAACTGCTGGTCAAACACGTGAGAAAACTGAAGCCTTACCTCGAAAGTCTCAAAAGGACAAAGTTGGTCCCGAGGTTCATGAGCAGGGTGTATTCGGGCCGATTTGGTGTGAAGGAAGCGTATCGGGGAAGAAATCGATAAACTTGCGAGTCGAGAAGAGTCAGGCGTTCTTGCTG
>Ga0209156_10000118_pt1 | contig 59126 bp, 49 predicted proteins | sample GraSoiAngelo_124_FD_185881 | JGI IMG/M metagenome (GOLD analysis project Ga0209156, IMG submission 185881) | Grasslands soil microbial communities from the Angelo Coastal Reserve, California, USA - 14_0927_05_20cm (SPAdes) (version 2) | ecosystem: Environmental > Terrestrial > Soil > Grasslands... | reverse complement strand
ACAGCGGCTGCGCGGGCGGGGGTAGTGAACAGGAATATCTGCAGAACGAACATTACGGCGAGACCCGGTGGCAAAGGACGTAATTTGTGGCGCGATGGTTTCGCGAATGTATTTTGCGCGGTCAGCACAACAGTTCTCTCCTTGCGAGAAGGCGGACGCTGAGGACCCGCCTATTCTGACGGAGAAAGCCGCGACAAAGCTCTAGGGTATTTTCCTGCATTTTAAATGCAGATTGCACCTTATCGACGGCGGGGCTGGTCACCCCTACGCTAGAGGCGGGACGTGCCTATTGAAAGGTGGCGGTTACCCCCCAGCGGAAGGATCTGCCAGAACCTGCGGCGGCGGTCCGCCGGAGTGGGAATTCGCAATGCTCATTTCTCATGTTGGCAAGATTTTCTGACTTGACGAACCGGAAGGCCGACCGTCTCGCCGGGGCTGCGCTATTTTGTTCCCTGCTCCCGAGGTTCGAAAGTCTGGCCTTCGCTGTGGATTTTGATTTGCACGCAGCAAACTGCGTGCAAATCACAGCGAGCCGAGTCCAGAGTCCTGCCTTTGGCAATTACGCGGGCATCATCAGTGGCTGCGAGCCGCCACAGGAAGCCATTCCCGGCGTGGGCGCGTTCGCGAAAAGAGTCATCGACGTATTGCTTTCCTCGATTGCCGTTCTCCTTCTATGGCCATTGATGCTGGCAATCGCCGTTGCCGTGAAGCTGGAGTCGCGCGACCCGGTCATTTATCCGTCGTGGCGTGTGGGAGAGAAGGGCGTTCCCTTCCCTTGCTACAAATTCCGCACCATGGTCCCCGGAGCAGATGGCCTGCGGAAAGAATTGGGCCATCTGAATCAACGACGCGGCCCATTTTTCAAAATGGCCAACGATCCGCGGGTCACGCGCCTCGGCAGATTTCTGCGCAAGTACAGCTTGGATGAACTGCCCCAATTCTGGAACGTGCTCAAGGGAGAAATGAGCCTAGTCGGCCCGCGCCCTCATCCGCTCGAAGACGTGGAACAGTACGCCCCAGAACATGAGCAGCGCCTCGGCGCGAAACCGGGCATGACCGGGCTATGGCAGGTGCTTGCGCGAAACAATCCTTCCTTCGATGTGTGCCTGCTTTTGGACGTTGGCTATATCCGGCACTGGAGCTTGCTGCTGGATTGCAAGATTTTGCTGCGAACCCTCCCGGCTGTCTTCGCGGGAGAAGGCCAATAAATTGAAGTTTGCGAGGTACGACTTGCCCTTTCGACTGTTACTTCCTAAAGGCAAAACTTCAGCAGTGCCGAAGGCGTCCACTTGCTTGATCAGAGATCAGGCTGCGCCGGAGTTAAGCGGAGAGCCGGTTCGCGCGGCTGGACCACCAAGTCATTCGAACTCCTCACCTCCACGCGCGCGCATTGCTCACAAACACGCTACTCTTGCCGCCGCCACGTTATTTTTGCTTATGTTATCAGGGCCTCCGAAACTACGGTTTCGCGATCTTGATGCTTCGCTTAAAGGTGAATTGGATTGGGTTGTCTTCGTCCATATGGGCATTTGGGTATTAGCGGGACTCTGGATTTTGCTGCAAATTTGCAAACGATTTCAATCAAGAGCTCCCCTACTCCGTCTGCGTCTGCCCCAGATTCTTGGTCTGCTGTTAACGCTTTGCCTAGCCATTTCAATTTTGACCTCTCCTGCTCCATCCCTCACCGCCTTCAAGGTCTACCAGATGCTGGTGTCGCTCTTATTCACCCAGATCTTCATAGAACGCTTCGGGGCGCAGGCGTCGTTGCAAGCAATGCTTTGGGGAAATGCTCTCCTTTGTATCGCTATCGCAATTTGCGCATTTCTAGCTCCCGACATGGTTTGGACAGTCTCGGAAGCCGATCCCGAGCTGCCCCGCCTGTACGGGGAACTCATTGCCTCGACCGGGGTAGTCTCCATATTGGCAATCATCCTTTTGCTGACCAGCGTTAAGCGAATTTGGAAGCCCATTCCGATTTTGTTGCTCGCTTTGTTTTTCAGCCTGCTCGTTCTGTCTCTCATGCGAACCGCCTACATAACGGCATTGCTATTCTTCTTACTCGTTATTTTGAAGCGCCCGAACATAAGACCACTGCGCCGATTGGCTTACTGCTTCTTTATATCCCTAGTGACTTTATATGCCTGCAACTGGCTTCCAAGCATGAGTCAGTATAGAAGCCCTGAAACAATCTCGACATTGAGTGATCGGATTGGATTGTGGAGCCATCTCGCAACCGTGACATTCGACCAATCGCCGTGGTTCGGGCTGGGATATTACGCCGCTTCAAGGATCCATGGGCCGGAGCACAATCCGCTGCTCGGGACTGCCCACTCGATGTTTTTTGAAGTACTGGCAGGCGGTGGACTGCTCAGCTTTGCGTTGTTTATAGCCCTTTGCCTCACACTCTCCACCTATGCAGCCCGTCTTCTTTACTTGAATGGAGATCGTTTTTCATTCGCATTTTCAGCCTTATTCACGGCATGCCTCCTGCTCGGATTTATGGGGGAGACTATCGATTCCGGGCCGGTCGCAATCGCCTTCTGGTGCTCAGCTGCGATCCTTCCTCGGCTTCACAAATGGTCTTCAAAGGCGCTTCCGTCACTCCGAGAGGCTACGGTCGATGCAACGGCTTGACGCCAATTCAAACCACGCTAGCGCTGCGGACACAGTGGCAAGAGCTACCCTCCTGAACATGACACCGCGCAAGTGGTGCTTGGTTCGTACATTCGAAGCTGCAGCGAGGCTCTTTTTGGCCCCAATGATGACACAGCAGACTATCAGGCTGTCAGATCAGGCATCGGTGCGTATCCTCGTCGTCGAATACTGGAATTTAGGCGACCTCGCCATTCTCGTACCTTTTCTGAGGAGCCTCCGAAGAAATTTCCCAGGTGCGAGAATCTCGCTCCTCCTTAAAGCCGGTCTCGAGTCTTTTCTGGAGGGCCAGGGACTTGCGGATGAGTTCATTCCTGTGCAAGTACCTTGGGCGAGGCATTTTCATCGTTGGAGGAAATACAACCCCTTTTCCCTCGACTGGATTTCGTTGGCGCGTACGATTCTCGCCGTACGGAAGCGTCAATTCGACTGGGCTTTTTCGGGCCGCATGGATGTGCGTGACAACTTCTTGCTTTGGCTGACTGGCGCGCGGAGGCGAATTGCGTACGGCATTGCTGGCGGGTCCTCCTTTTTGACGGACCAGATCACGCCAAATTTATCTCGTCCGCACCGCGCTGACCTGTGGCTTCAGTTGTTGAAAGCAGTCTGTATATCGCCAACCCCCGAGCCGGGCGGCTTCCGGCTAACCAGCACAGACGCTGCGTTTGCTCAGGCGTTTCTCAGCGAGCGAGGTATTCCCCGCAACGCTTTCCTTGTTGGCATCCACGCAGGAGCGCGGATTACCACGCGGCGATGGGGCGACGGACGTTTTGCCGAAGTTACCCGCCGTCTTTTGAAAGAAACCGACGCGCATATTCTATGGTTCTCGGAACCCGGTGCGTCTATACAGGCGCCTGAGTTGGAACGCTGTCACTCCGTGAGCCTGGATTTTCGGCGTTTTCTCGCCGTGCTCTCTCGCTGCAGGCTTCTCGTATGCAATGACAGCGGTCCAATGCATCTGGCAAACCTGTTAAGCGTTCCGGTCGTGGCAATCTTCGGGCCGCAACGGCCGGAATGGTTCGGCCCAAAGGGACCGCACGATCGCGTCGTGATTCGGTCGGAATTCTCGTGCCGTCCCTGTTTTGATTATTGCATTTATGATCAGCCCTATTGCCTAAGGGCAATCTCACCCGATGAAGTGCATGCCTCTGTTCAGAGTCAAATGAACGAAATCCGCCAGTCAGACTCGACAGACATTCGTCATGTTGACAGTTCTGAACCAATCTATGTTGCTTAGCGCCCGCGATCGAAGTCTCGCTGAAGCCAAAGTAATTCAAGCAAACGTGGCTTTCTATCTCCAGGTTGCCGAAAAACACGACAGCTACGAAACATACCTCTTTGACCCCGTTCTCCAAAAGAGTCTCGAAGATGACCTCGACAAAATCAGTTCGTATTTTGTCTCGTTAAAGAGTCCGCCTTCGTGCCTTGATTGTGGGGGAGGGACCGGCAATCTCACATTGAAGATGTGCAAACGAGGCTGGGCCGTTACCGCAGTGGACGTTTCCGAAAAAATGCTTGGCTTGCTGCAACAGAAGGCGCAGACCCAAGGTCATTCGCCCACCCTGATTCACGATTCAATTGAGCGATTCCTCGAAACCAGCGGTGAGTCTTATGACTTGGTCGCTTTTAGCTCCGTTCTTCACCACTTGTACTCTTACTTATCCGTCGCGGAGCGCGCTACGAAACGAGTGCGCCCAGGCGGTTTCTTTTATTCGAATAACGACCCTCTCCCATCGAAGAGCCCCTTTGGGGCCCGCGCGTTCGACTCCTTCGACACTGCGATCGCCAAAGTCTTGTTTGATCCCAAGGATGTTATTCCCGGCATAGGCCGCCGCGTGCGCAAGCTCTTTTCGCCGAGCGACCCCGAATTCGGTCGCGCCGTGGTGAGCGCCGGCGATCTGGCGGAATTCCACGTCCGAACGGGAGTGGACGACCGCCAGATACTGCAGATCTTGCAAACAAGCGGATTCTGCCTCGTGGAACACCAAAGATTCCCAGCCGGAAGAGTCAACCTTACTCGCTCCTTGAATAAACGACTTAAGCTGTTGCAAAGCTTTAAGATCATTGCGCGGCGGAATTTGATTCAATTGCCGCCGGCCAGTGCATCTTAGAACCTGACGGGAATTTCTTCTTAAGCCGCAGAATTGGTTTTTCAAAGTAGTGCCACGAAATGGAGGCAGCTACGATGGCCAGAACGATCTGGCTGGCGGACGCCAACAAATTTCGCACCACGGGTTCGGACCCGTAAAAACTCTGGGAGCTGAGAAAACGGGCCCACAAAAGAAAAATTGGGTAGTGCAAAAGATAAATTCCATAGCTGATCTTTCCTATGTAGCGCAACGAATCAGTCGAAAGGGCTCGACCGAACAGCGAGGTCCTTGCGTCATAAGCAAGAGACAGGCCCAAAAACCCAGTGAATGCTAAACCCAGGAAGGTATAGCCCACGATAGAGCTGTTCCTGTGCATCAAAAGTCGCGCGATTATTACACCTGTCAGACCGAACCCCAAAAATTGGTACGCACGAATGCGCCAGCGCACCAATGTGCAGGTCGGCGATCGTAACCACAGCGCCGCCAGAGTGCCGAGGGCGATGGCATCCAAACGCGAAAGCGTAAACTCGTGAATAAGGAGGGTCGGGGCACCATGAAGATAGCCGATTAGCCTTAAGGATAGAGATACGAGGATGAGCGATGCTGAAACAACAGCAAGCGTCCTCTTCCTTAGGAAAAACACCAAGAGAGGCCACGTCAGGTAAAACTGCTCCTCAACAGCGAGGGACCAAGTTGCGCCCAAGGCAAAAGGATAGGTATTCCGATGAACGAAAGCGATGTTTTGTACATAGAAGACAAAAGCAGGCCAGACGCTCGCCGCCGTTGGGCGCATAGCAGGCCTGAATAGCGGTACCACGACAAACGCCAGAAAAAGGACCAGGTAATACAGCGGCCAAATTCGTAGCACTCGTCGAACATAGAAGTTTCGGAAATAATTAGGGGCCCCTTTCGAATCCGCAAGTATTCCGGTGATGAGAAATCCAGACAAAACAAAAAACAAGTCTACGCCAAATCGTGCATACTCGAGCATTCGGGCGTGGGGCAAGGCTTCCAAAAAGCCAGAGTGACCAATGAGAACCAGAAGAATGGCAATTCCTCTGAGGCCGTCGAACTGAGGTATATAACCGGGGATGAAAAACGATCCAGCGATAGGCGTGTTTCCCATTATCCAGTATTAGTTTCTCCTTCCCGCTCAGACTCTGCGCGACTCCAGTTGGATTTGAATTCGGGAAATCACTGTCTAGTCCTCCTCAAAAGCCAGGATCGAATGCGATCTTGCCCTCTTCGCTGGTTAGCCATGGCCAGAGTTCACCGGTCTTTTCAATGCAGCAAAAGAACTTATTGCCCTGCTTTCGGAGGACCGGAATAGCATTAAGAGCATTTTGTGCGGCTCGCAAGGCAAACAAGAAAGTCTCTGTTCCTATGACTGAGGTAATCGCGCGAATTTTGGTTTCTTTTCTCATGGACAATTGCTCCGCGTTCAAATTGAAGTCCCAATGAGGGTACGCATGCATTCGAAAGACGTACTCGGCCAGATACGAAGAAACCGTCTTGCGTACCTCATTCGCGTTCCAGCGATAGATAAAATTTGGTACACAGGAATCTCTGACCCCTCCCGCCTCGCATCTGTGATAGACAACGGAGAAGATTTCATACGGAAACGAAAAACCGGACCACATAAGAGCTCGCATCGAGAAGGAATCGTTTGGCTCTAACAGGACAACGTGCTTGCGCGCCACGCGCAGCATCTCGCACAGGGCTCGGTGCGGGGACCGGCAATGGTGCAAAACCTCGTGAGCTAAGACGCAATCATACGAGGCGTCCCCCAACTCAATCTGCTCGGCATCGAGCGTCAACCGACTGACGTTCATGCTCGGACTCGAAAGCTCATTTCCTTCAAGATCTGACGTGAAATTTGAGAGAGTTATGTCTTTGAATCCGGCGCAAAACAGAACCTCGGCATCCTGCCAGCTACCTCCTACCACCAGCACCCTTTCTTTGGTATCGATGCGGCAAGTTCTTAGACGTTGCCGCAAAACGGCTAGGAATTGGTCCCTTCTCTTTTCGGAGCCCGCAGTCTTCAGGGGTTGGCTCGTGGCAGTGAGCGTTTCTTCCATGTTTCGAGGGGCTAGCTCGCCTCCCTGCCCTCTAATTTCCCGTGGTTCCAAAACGGATTCAATCAGGGAAACACCCTCACAGCCTGGGAAGCCATCTTAATCTCCCTACTGGGAGATGGCTGTTCGTGAATAGATATCCCTACCGTGATATATTGTGATGTGTCGGTCGGCGACCGGGCCGCTGGCGCAACGGTTTGGTCTTGCTCGGCATGCACGTTGGGGCAGACCGCTATGTGGAGCCTAACTCATTTAGAATCAACACCTACGAAAAAACGGGGGAGGGGGGTCAAATAGCCAATGTCCGCTCAGTTTCGTCCCTCGCCAGTTGTCAAAAGCCATCCCCGCTTTCTCCTTCTGGGAGTGCTCGTTGATGCGGTGCAAATCCCGGATGTCATCTCTCAGATGGAGCTATGGATTCATGAAAAAACGGGATGTCACTCCATTGCGGCAACCGGCATGAACGGCATCGTCGAAGCCCAGCATGATCCTGCGTTCAAGCAAATCCTCAACGCAACAAACTTGGTTGTGCCGGATGGCATGCCGCTCGTCTGGCTGGGCCGCCGCCGTGGGCATGTTCTGCCGAGACGTGTATACGGGCCCGAATTGCTCCTTGCCTTTCTTGAAAAAACCACCGGACAAGGGTACCGGCACTTTTTCTATGGCGCGGAGCGAGAACCGGATGTTCCCGAACTGCTTGTGCAAACACTTAAAAATCGATTCCCTGGAACGATCGTGGTAGGAACTCATTCGCGGCCTAGGCTGCTAGACCGTGAGGACGACGAAGGAGTCGTATCCGTGATCTCGCGAGCCGCACCCGACGTGCTTTGGGTAGGCTTGGGTGAGTTGCGTCAAGTCCGCTGGATGTACGAGCACAAGAACCGTCTGGAAGTTCCTGTCATGGTGGGCGTTGGCGCGGCGTTTGACATGCTTTCGGGAAGGCGCAGGCAAGCGCCGCGATGGATGCGCGAGCACGGGTTGGAATGGCTTTTCCGCCTGCTTCAGGAACCGCGCCGCCTGTGGCGAAGGTACTTGATCTACGGCACGCAGTTCATTGCTTACCTCGCGTTGGAAAGCCTCAAATTAAGGAAATTCGGATCAAGCGGAGGTACCAGCCGCCCTTGAGCTGTCTAGGTTTGTCTCGGAACGCAAGAACTGCTCCATTTCGCTCAGGTCTTTACTTGCATTCCGTTTGCAGGCTGTACTGTATCGACTCCCCACCTCGCGGCTTCTAGGCTGGAGGTACCCAGTCGTCGCTCGCTAAGTGGTGTCGATGGCTCGGAGGAAGAAGTGGGCCGAGTTCGTACTTCCACAACAGTTCTAGAGACCGCGAATTCAGCCCCTGCTCGCAAGCGAAGGGACCGGGCCATGCTTGAGGCCTTGAGAGTGTCGTTCCACTCGCGATGGTTTCTGTACTTGTGGGCCGTGTCTGGAATAGCAGGGAGTCTTCTCTACCTCGCCGCGCCTTCATTGGCCGCGCAAATTGGTCTTGCGCAGAACAAAGAGACGCCACTCGTGCACCAAGCCGCAGTCGATGAGCCTGCGAAGACTCTCCCAAACCTCCAGACGAGCCAGGAATGGAACCAACGCCTCAAGGAGTTGGTGGACACAAGTTCCGTTGCCGCTGCTGCCGGCGCACAAGACTATCGCATTGGTTTTGACGATGTTCTTGATATCAACGTCTTTGAAGCCCAAGAGCTCAATCGCGAAGTTCGCGTGTCATCAGCGGGGGAGATTTCGTTGCCCTTACTCGAATCGGTGCACGCCGCGGGCTTGACTCCGCGCGAACTGGAACTTGTTCTGGAAGCGCTTCTCCGGCGCACCTACATGAAAGATCCTCACGTCAGCGTGTTTGTGCGCGAGATGCAGAGTCACCCCGTGTCTGTCCTTGGGGCTGTCCGGAGACCAGGAGTCTTCCAAATTCGCGGAAGCAAGACCCTGCTTGAGATTCTTTCTCTCGCAGAGGGCTTAGCCGATGACGCCGGAGAAACCGTCATCATCCTGCGGGGAGCGGGCCTGCAAAATGAAGCAAGCTCTGCAGCGGAGAGATATTCGCTCACAAAAGAGGTGGAGGAGAGCGCAGCTTCTTCAGATGAAAAAAAGAATACCTCACCAGCCGAGGGCATCGTCCCAGTGAACCTCAAGCATCTTCTTGATTCCTCGGACGTTCATCAAAATCCCATTGTCAACCCCGGCGACATTGTCAAAGTCCTGCGCGCGGGAATTGTGTATGCCGTGGGGGAAGTTCAGAGGCCAGGCGGCTTCACGATGAAATCTAACGAAAAGATGTCCGTCCTTCAGGTCATCGCGTTGAGCGGGGGCTTAACGCGGACAGCCTCGAAGGCCGGCGCGCGGATTATCCGCATGGACGAGCGGAGCGGCGAGCGGGAGCAAACGCCGATTGACCTGAGCAAAATTCTGGCTGGAAAGGCGCCGGACCCCTTGCTGGAACCCAGAGACATCGTATTCGTGCCGAACAGCACCTCAAAAACCACTTTTTCCCGAGGACTGGAAGCGGCAGCGCAAACGCTCACTGGGCTTCTGATCTTTCATTGGTAACATGGGCGAACAACAGAACGTCGAACTGTATTCGCGCGGGCCACGATTCGAACGGGGCGGACGTGCCTTCCTCGACCATCGCGTCCTGGACTTGTCAGATGCATACGAAATCGTGGAACCTGAGGAGCCACTCGACTTTCGTGCGTATGCCCGCATCCTGCGTAAACGCTTCTCAACGGTCCTAATTGTTTTCTTCCTCGTGTTTGCAGTGACGCTTATTGCCACGCTCAAAGAAAAGCCCGTCTATCGCGCTCAAGTGCTTCTGGAAATCCAAAAAGAGAATCCGGACATTCCTACCATCAAGGATCTCTATGAGCTGGAATCCGTGTCCGATTCCTATTTGAAAACGCAGTACAGCATCCTGGCCAGCGAAAGCGTCGTCCGGCGCGTTATCGATCAACTCCACATCGACGCGCTCCCGGAATTCAATTCGCCGAAGTGGTGGCAGTTTCGAAAAAAGGCCTTCAAACCTCGCAACCAGACTTTTGCATTGGACCAGGAGAGCTCTGCTCGCGACCCGGAGGTCTATCAGCGAGTTCTTGAGCGCTTTCAAGACCGGCTGACGGTCGACCCTGTCAGCCGAAGCAGGCTTGTGACGGTGCGTTTCGATTCCAACAGCGCGGAGCTTTCCGCTCGCATTGTGAATACGCTGGCGGAAGACTACATCGATAAGAATCTGGAAGCGCGCTGGAAAGCCACGCAAAAGGCCGCGGATTGGCTCTCGCAGCAATTGGTTGGCGTGAAGGCAAAACTCGAAAAGTCAGAAGAGCAGTTGCAAGACTACGCGCGGCACAACGGCTTAGTTTTTCTGGAGACGGACAAAGGCGCGAGCGAGAACGTAGCCAATGAACGGCTTCAGCAGTTGCAGGAAGAATTGACCAAGGCGCAGACTGAGCGTTACCAAAAGGAGGCTCTCTATCGCCTAGTTCAAGCTGGAGATTACGGATCGTTGCCGGGTGTCGTCGAGAATAAGCTCATTCAGGACTTAAGCGAGCGCTTAGCAGACCTCAAACGCGAACTTGCCCAGCTTTCCACAAAGTTCAATGCGGAATATCCACGTGTGAAGGAGATTCAGAGTCAGATTGACGAAATCGAAGGTACGCTCAAAGAGGAACGCCAGCGCGCAGCCGACAAAATCACGAACGAGTATTTCGCCGCGCTTCGCCGCGAGAGCTTGGTCAAGGAAGCGCTGGACGGCCAACAAAAACAGGTGAACCTAATCGCCGAAAAAGCCGTTCAATACAACATTCTCAAACGCGAAGTAGAAACGAACAAGCAGTTGTACGAAGGATTGCTTCAGCGCCTGAAAGAGGCCGGGGTTTCCGCGAGCCTAAAAGCCAGCAACATTCGAATCGTGGACCCTGCGGATCCGCCGGCCAAGCCAGCGAAGCCAAGAATCCCTCTGAACCTCGCCGTTGGCGTTTTGCTGGGACTAGGACTTGGAATCAGCACCGCTTTCCTTCAAGAGCGTCTCGACGACACCCTTAAGGGCGCCGACGACGTGGAGCGATTGTTTGGCTTGCCGGCACTGGCTTTGATTCCCTCGGTGCATCACTTGGATGGCGATCGACACGGAGTTCGTAAACTGCTGGATCGGACAAACCATCCAGGGAACGGACACAACGGAACCGCAAGCAATCCTGGCGCGCGTTGGCATCGCATTGATCAAAGTGGAAAACCTCAGCCGGCGCTAGTTGAAGCTTTTCGCAGTTTGCGCGCCTCCGTGTTACTTTCCACTGCCGATCATCCTCCTGGTTCCCTGCTCGTCACAAGCACGCAGCCCGGCGAAGGCAAAACCACCATCGCGACCAACCTCGCGATCTCCCTCGCTCAACTCGGCCAACGGGTCTTGCTCGTGGATGCAGATCTTCGCTTTCCTTCACTGCAAAAGCTGTTTTGCATTCGCGAGACCCTCGGCCTGGTCAGTTACTTGACCGGCCAACAAGATTGGCGTGCCGCCGTTTGCCCTTCGGGATCGCCCGGGCTCGACGTTCTCCTCTGTGGACCCGTGCCCCCGAATCCCGCAGAACTGTTGTCCTCGAAAAGCATGGGCGCCTTCATCGCATCAGCAAAGTCGGAGTACGGATTTGTGATTCTTGACTCTTCCCCACTCCTGACGTTAGCGGACAGCCGTATCCTTGCTTCTCTTGTGGACGGCGTTCTCCTGGTGGTGAAAAGTGAGGCTACTCCTCGCGAGCAAGTCCTCCAATCTCAGTCCAGCATTCGCAGTGCCGGGGCGAGCCTTATCGGCGCAGTGTTAAACGGCGTAAGTCTTCATACCAACGGCTATTACGGCTTGGGAATTTACGGTTCGAATGGCAATTCGCACTCGGAGATAATATCTGACGCGGAAGATTCTTGGAGCACCCTCCGCAAATAACGAGCACGCGAATCCTGGTAGTGGGCGAATCCATGCGCCGTGTCATTGAAGCAGGTCTCCTCGTGGCTGTCGCTGCTGCGGTTCTTGCATTCGGAGGCACTGCCCCTCAGTTTTTCGCCATCACACAAGGAATTATCCTCCTTCTGGGGACTGTTCACCTGCTAACTGGACGAAGGTCCTCAGCAACTCTAGCCCGTCTTCCAGTGGCTGTCCCTTTTCTTCTGATTGCTCTCGTTCTTCTGCAAATCATTCCACTTCCTCTTTCTTTGGCCCGCGTGCTCGGAACCTCGCTTCCGGATCTTCCCCGCCGCTCCTACTTCACTGTTAGCGCCGCCCCTTATGACACCATTTCGCACCTGCTTCAGCTGGCGACGTATATTACCGCCTTCTATCTCATTCTCAGACTGTGCGAGGAGCAAAAAGCCAAAAAGCGGCTCGTCGTCTCCCTGCTCGCGATTGGAGTCTTCGAAGCTTTCTACGGCCTGATTCAATACTTGACCGGCTGGCAGCAGATTTTTACGTACGTAAAGAAATTTTATCTGGAAGAAGCAACGGGTACTTATGTTAACCGCAACCACTTCGCGGGACTGTTGGAAATGATTCTGCCGTTTGCCGTCGTCTTGGCTTTGCAACAGGTTTGGACTTTGCGCCGAAAGATGCGGAACGAACCAGGGCGAGCGAAAAGAATCCTGTCCAGCACAGCATTTCCTCTTCTCGTGTTCTGGATTTTCCTGGCGGGCATACTCTTCGCGGCTCTGGCTTTTTCGCGGTCGCGCATGGGCATCATTTCCGCTCTGGTTTCGCTGATCGCGATGCTAACGCTGGCGGGAACGACGTCCTTGTCAGCAAGGGGTCGCGTTGCCGTTGGCGCTCTATTTCTTCTTGGGATTGTTGGGCTCGCCGTTTGGATTGGAAGCGATCCAGTGATTAGCCGCTTCGAGACACTCAGCGACCAGTACAACCGCCCGGGACAGGACCGCCTCTCCGTCTGGCGCGATACGCTGCATTTGATTCGCCGTCATCCGGTTTTGGGCAGCGGATTCGGGACTTTCGCCGTCGTTTATCCCTCGGTGCAAACCGCTTTTCTTAACAATCTCGTGGATCACGCTCACTGCGACTATCTGGAGATCGCTGCTGAGCTAGGCATTCCTGGCGCCGTCCTCGTGTTCGGCGCGATTTTCTGGATTTTAGGGCGGACAATCCAGCGTTGCAGGAAAAGCGGCGAGGCCTACGACAATGCGCTCTCCTTCGGCTGCCTCGGCGGTATCGTCGCCATCTTGCTGCACAGCCTTGCAGATTTTAATTTGTACATCCCTGCCAATGCTTTGGTTCTTTCAATCATCATGGCGCTCGCTTGGTCCAACGCCAATCAGCACGCAAGTTCAGGGGCTACATCGGCGGCAATGACATGGAGGAAATTCGATCATGTCGAAAATGGAGACCGTACGCTGAGCGCCGTTCTGCAACGCGCCGGCAGGTTGCGGGCACGTCTCTCTTCGCCCATAATTTGAACCGTTGGTACTTCGCAAAACTTCGGCACTGTGACAAGAAGTGCGAATCAACTTCTTTACAGACATTGCCAAAGTCAGGTATCCGTAAGTTGTTCCTGGGGATGTAGTTCAGTTGGTTAGAACGCTGCCCTCTCGTTGGTTAGAATCCCACGCTGTCACGGCCACTTCCAGTCCCGCCGCTGGCGCCACGCGCGTTATGGCCTTTCGTAAGACTTCGGGCAACGTCACTCTGTTCTTGCTAAAAGCCCAACTAGCGGACCACCTCTGCGAAGCCCTTTCCGTAGTACATCTCGTCGAAGAGCTTACAGAAGACCTGAAGCCCTCGGGCTGATCATTCGTGTTCCCGCCGCCCGCGGGGTTTAGTACGTCGCGCCGCCATCTTCCGCCGACCGACGTTCGCTTCGTTCGTGAAATGAAGCATGGCGTTCCGCAGCAGCCAATTTGCTTTGGTTTGATAACCGCGACCATCAGCTTTGAGCCAGGCGATGATGTCGGAATCCAGACGCATAGTTACAGGCTTCTTCTTGGGCCGATAGAACTTGCCGATTTCCGCGCCGCTCCAATCGAGAAGCGGGGGCGCGTCGGAAGAATCAATGTCCTCGTCTCTTTTTGCGACGATGGCGCGGATGTCCCGCTTCTGTTCCCTTGTGAGCTTCCTCATAGGCCCTCCTTTCGTGCGACTCAGCTGCGCGAGCCGAAATGATACCGATGACTCTTCCCCTTGTTTCTCATAGAACGTATGCACGACGAGTAGACTCGAACCCGGCCTTATGGCTCCAACCGTTATCCATCGCTCCTCATCTTCAAAAGTGAAGTCACGTTGTGTAAGAGCATAGCGATCATCGAAAACGAGCATGGCCGTTTCAAAGCGAACATTGTGCTTGCGAGGGTTTTGTCGATTCTTCTGCTTATCCCATTCAAATCGCATGGCTGGTCGCGACCACGACAGAATATGATCTATATCCGCAATTGTCAATACATTTGTACGTACAGACATTGCATGCGAGACGAGTCGACTGGGGCCTTCGGCATATACATCGCCGCTGACGCAAAGCTGGGCTGTGGTCCCGGCAAGCACCATCACAAAGGTCCGAGCGGGCAAACCCTGGGGCTGCAGCAACGCGGAAATCAAAATATTGGTGTCGAGGACGACCCGAATCATTGCTCCGAGTTTCCGCGCCGCCGCTATCTCCGCATCAATCTCTTCCACGGAGAGCTGATCCAGTCCATGCTCTTGCGCACTTTTCCAAGAGGTCTGAAGCCACTCGGGGACAGAAGGTGAGGTCGTTGCGCGGATACTGATCTCCTCGTTCTCGGCAATGGAGCGCCCGAGCAAGCTTTCGATAACCATCTTCTGATCGGGAGAGAGGTCTTTGGCCTTGAGTGTCATTTGATCCCTAGTGGCCGTGACTTAGGCAGAGCCCACAAGGTGGGAGACGCAGGCCGGGAGATCCACTCGCAGCAGTTAGCGATATGTAGACCCGTAACTGAACAATTTTTGGCATTCCTGCCGGAGGAAACCGCCGGTGACGGGGATGGGGTGATTACCCTTCTTAAAGACGATCCGGCAGGGGATGAGACAGGCCCGCCACTTGCGGTCTTCCGTACCATGCTTGCGGCCATAAGCGGCAATGTCTTCTTGGGAAACGCCGTACACAACCGCTCCAATTCTAGACCACACGCAGGCCCCTGCGCACATGGCACAGGGCTCATGCGTAGAATAGAGGACGAAATCAGGCAGGTAGCGGCCATAGCCGCTCGATACGTATTTGAGCGTTTCCAGCTCTACGTGCTTGATGCTTGATCCCGAAGTTTTCACCCGGTTCCCTGCACTGGCAATGACCACTTCGCGCCCGCTCACAAGTCGAGTGATGACCGCGCCAATGGGATAGTCGCCTCGATCACCGGCGCGCTTCGCCTCTGAGATAGCCAGCTCCATGAACTTCTTTCGTGGTTTGTAGGAAGGAGGAATCATGTCGATAGCTTACATCCGTTTGTCGCGAGTTCTTCTCAAGATACGGAAGAACACACATCGCTAGCGGAAGCTCCTCCTAGTTCCCATGTGGACGGTTTCGCTGTTTCCCAGAGTTAGATGCCGTGGATCAGCGGAACTGCAACTAAACAACTGTGAAACCTCCCTTCATTCGCGACCGTCTATGAAATGAGGACCGACCAGGCAGTGATCAAACAGGCTCTTTTTGAAATCAAGAAGGAGATTCCGGCATGAACCCCTGGACGATATCCCGGACAGCGCTTTTCATTTTTCTGATGACCACAATGGCAGCCGGCGCCGACAAGACACCGCGCACCTATCAGAAGGGGACAATCTTAAACATCTCCAGGAACCATGCGTCTTGCGAACTGGAGGGGATCGGTATACGCAAGCTGATCAGCAATTGCGGTAATTTCCAATCAGGGCAACCGGTGGATTACCGGCTGAAAGGCGATAGGGTCTACATACGCCGGGAGACCGGCAAGGAGTACAAGTGCAGCGTAGAGGGCACGATTGAAAACGTCGCCGACAAGACCACCTATCAGCAGGGCACGATCAAGGGATGGGAAAAGGGCACCGACATCTATTGGGTCGGCGCCCATGGTGAAACGTTTCTCCGCGACAAGACCGTGTACGAATTGCAGAGCACCGACATGGTTTATCTGATTGACTACTGCGGTTCCTTCCAGGCAGGGAAATTCAGTTTAGGGCAAACCGTGAACTACCGAGTGGATGAAACTGACGAGGATGACAGGAGGCTCTACATCAGCCGCGACAACGGCGAAGAATACAAATGCAAAATAGAAGGTCAGAAGATGTTGGAGCACGGCAAAAACGATGTACCTTCCACCGCTCCCGCTCCTGCTGCTGCTCCTCCTGCGGCTGCTCCGTCCGTCAAGCCCTAGCGATCGGGACATTGACGCCGCCCGACCCGGACAGTCAATTGGCTGTGGAGTGGAGTTCTCATCATTTGAACCGACAACCTTTCGCGGCAAATTCCATATGTACGCGAACCGCGTTTCCCAGGACCTTGAGGCAGTTGGCCATCAGGAATAGGTGTCCTCCAGCGAACGCTCCCATTCCGTTGGTGAGAGTTAGAATGCATCTGGAGCACCGCCTTCGTGAATCTGCAAAATGGTCCTCTCGATAGGGGTTTGCTGGTTCTCATAGGTCCCCTCATCGTCCTTCCACCATGGATATGGATGGCGGTGCGTACTCGACATTGCCTGCAAATTATCACCGCTCATACCATCCCCATTGCAAGGCGCACTATTTGGCTGGTGAAGACGTTGGCTCTCCTTGTGGGCATCGGAGGGCTATTCGGAGTTGTGGTTCAAGTTGGCCTGCCATGGCTTCTCGCTATTTTGCCGGGAGGAATCATCGTATTTTTCGCGCTCAAAGAAAGCGTGCAAGAAGTTGTGCCACAGAAGCCCAGCCAAGACGCCGCGGCATATCAATCATCATAGGAAACCTATTGCAACCTTCGTAGCGATTTCCTGCGTTCTTGGAGGTGGGTCGGTGCTTCCGCGCTGATGCTGATTTTAGCTGTGGCTTTCGCTGACAAAATGCACAGGACCGCACAGATTGGTCTTTTCGCTTTTTGTATCGTCGCCGTTCTGTTTTCGATTGTCCGAATGGGCATGAAGCAGTTGAAGTGGCTTCGCTGGCCCTGTCCAAGGTGTGGATGTGCTTTCCGTGGTTTTTTGGAACAGGCTGTGGCTACCGAAAAAGTGCGCCTATTGTGGCCTGCCGAGAGCAGATAGCGCAAATCCCTGGCGCCCTAGTTAAGCCTAAGTCCCGATTTGTCGCGTAACCGGACAAATCCTTTTGCGCCGATCCACTTGTCAGGTAACCTCGTTAATTCAGGACTTTGAGACGATGACTCATACCCATCGGATGTACAATTTTTGAATAGTTATGCGTTCCTTGGTGTCTCATACTGCATTGATTATAGATTCGCCTTAAATGAAAATCTTACTGTACAACCCTGACAACGGCGTGACGCGCAACTTCATGCCGCATCTTTGGATGTTCCTGCTGCAAGCACTGACTCCGCCTGCCCACGAAGTGGTGCTGATTGACGGCAACGCGCAGTCCATGGATGAAGAAGGTATCGCGCGCTACGTGCGTGAACAAAACATTGGGCTCGTCGGCATCGGTGCGATGACTAGGATGATCGCCAAGGCTTACCGCATGGCAGATGCGGTGCGCGCCGCGGGAGTAAAGGTCGTCATGGGCGGCCCTCACGTTACCGAAATGGCTGATGAGGCGCTCGGGCGAGACGGTGGCTCGCGCCATGCCGACGCGGTCGCTCTTGGCGAAGCGGATGAGACATGGCCCAGAATTGTGGAAGATGCCGTGCGGGGCACGCTCAAGGATGTCTACGCGCCAGTGGACGACTTTGGCCAAGAGCGCAAACCGTCACTGCAGCCATATCCGGAGATTCCCTGGGACAAAATCAAGCTGGACCAATTCAATTTGCTCCCGGGCATATTACATCCACTGCTCAAGCGAGTGGGCGCTGGTTGGGGAACGTTTCGAATTATTCCCGTGGAGTCCGGGCGCGGCTGTCCTTACGGATGCGAGTTTTGCACCGTGACGGGATTTTTTGGCGACTCCATCCGCTTTCGTACCAATGAAAGCGTGGTGAAGGAACTCTTGCTGCTAAAAGCGCGCGCGCGGAAGGAGGGCGGCCAGATTGCCGTATTTTTCATCGACGACAATTTTGCCATCAACGTAAAGCGCACAAAATCATTGCTGCGAGACATCATTGCAGCTGACGCGCAAGTGCATTGGGTCGCCCAGATCAGCGCCAATCTGCTGCGCGATGAGGAGCTAGTTGATCTAATCGCGGCCGCGGGAGGCAAGTGGATCTTCATCGGAATGGAATCCATCGATCCGGCCAACCTTGCTGATGTAAAAAAGGGCTTCAACAAGCCAGGTGAATATGGCGTGGTGCTCGATCGGCTCGCCCAGCGCAACGTTTTTGCCATCACGTCTTTTATCTTTGGCATGGACAATGACATGCCTGGAGTGGCCGAGCGAACACTGAAGGAAATTCGCAGTTGGCCTCCGGGGCTGCCGATCTTTGGCTTGATGACCCCTCTTCCTGCGACGCCCCTGTACAAAAAGCTGGAAGCCGCGGGGCGGCTCACGCGTCCGAAGCACTGGCAAGAGTTCATTCCCTTTGCGATGGCCCATACGCCGCTGAAGATGAGCATCGACGAAGCGCATAACGAGGTACGCAAGGGGTGGATCAGCTCTTACAATCCGGAGGCAATCGAAAGGGCCGTGGATTCACTGAACCACAAGCCGCTGGGTTATCGCATCAACATCCTTATTGCACGCCTGTGCTTCCGGGGAATTTATTTTCCGCAAATGGGCCGCTTCGCATGGATGAAAACGATTCTTGAAAATCGGCGCACAATTTTCAAACTCATAAAGCAAGGATTCCGAGGAGGGCTGCACGCGGCCGTGCCGTCAGTCGCAACCCAGCCGGTCAAAGAACTGGAGGACTGAGGCTGGCGTTTCAAAGATTGTTGTTCGCGAAAAGCTGTTTTAGCCCAAGGCAAGTTTTCCGCTGCAGGAGCAACCACTGAGAACGAAAATAAAGATTTGTACCGAAACGGATTACTTGCAGGCCCACCTAACGGCCATTGTGGGAGAATCTCGCCCCTGGAATCCGGCCTTCCACAGCCTAAAACAGTGGGTAACGTCGATACTGAAGAAATGGATTGGGGCAGCGAGCCGCGCCAGATCCTGGTAAGTGGGGTAACCGGAAAAGTTCCTGCTAGTACTTGCGTTTCGGCACGCAACCGGGTCCAGTCGTTCTGCGTCCAACGCTTTGGCTACAGGGTATTCGAGACGACCTTAGCACCACGACAAGATTAGGACAAAAGATTCGATGATGGTCTTGGAGAGCATTTGATGATATGTCTGGCTCTAATCATGCCCTTCCGCGTTGCGGCACCTGCGGTTGAACAGAACGCTCATCACGTTCCGGATTTTGCAGCGGGTACTCGCTGCCCGTTCCAGATGTTTGAGCCACAATTCCACCTCCACAGCCTTGATGTTCGGCAGAAGGTAGTCTCCCCAGCGCGGCACAATCCATTTGCCGAGATAGCTTTGATAGGCTCTCTTAGTAGAGTGCGAGAGGCGGGCGTTCGAACGGCCCAGTTCACGCTGGTGTAAATGATCAGCCAACTGCGCCAGTGTCATGAATTTTCCGGTTTCCTGCACCAATCCCGCCGTCATCTGCCGAGCTGAAACCATATCTCGCAATTGCTCGGCAGTGCCCAAAACGATCCGGCGGTGTACTCGGTTGCCGCTCGGCCCGGATTCCCACCATCGGTAGCACCAAACGTCTGGCCCCAGTTTTCGGTGTTCTCGAATCACACTTCCCTGCTGCATATACTCCTCCTTTAGCTTGAAATGCCGACTTACTATAACGGGCCATTTGATCGTACTAACGCGGCATTGGTCAGGGGGAAAATGTGACGCGAATTCTGCAGAACCGTGAGAGCACATCCACTGCCGCCGCAAAGCAGTAACAACGAAGCGATCACATTTCATACGACCGGAGGCGAGAGTCTCGTTCTGTCTGCAATCCGCAGTGAGCCCCAATAGAGCTTCCAACTTCGTACAACGGAGCTTATGGCCAGCCTGATTCAAATTGACGGGAACGCTGTTATACGTCCGAGTGAATCATTTCAGAGTGCGTCTTGATACGGGCAAAATCACGAGAGGTGAAGTCAGTCGGCGGCAAAGGAGGTCCTTCTACGCGTACCCCACTACATGACGAGTGGCCCCAGGAACACAAGTCCGTCGGACTCATTTTCTTGGAGGCCCTTCATAAATCATTTTGCCTGGTGCCATGCCTTTAATTTCGGGGCCTTCCTGCACACGCGCGCCGGGTATTCATGCGGCTCCCTGTATTTCCAACGGGAATACGGTGTCCATAATCGAAGCGCCTCCATCCACGTAGAAGATCTGGCCGGTCATCCAACTCGATTCCTCCATGCAGATGAGCATCGTTGCATTCGCGACGTCCTGCGGGGTCCCAGTTCGCCGCGAGGGACACCATCCGATTTCATGCCAGGATTTAATCGCTTGCTGCACCTCAGGTGGGAGACCAACCAATACACCGCCATCGACCAGGTTAGCTGCACCGAAGATGACGCCAGGGCTGAGTGAGTTCACGGTGATACCACGCCTGGCAAGGGCGACGGCGAAGTAGCGCACCAGAGACTCCATGGCGGCTTTTGCCGATCCCATCCCCACCCAGGGTTGCCAACTCCCCGACCGCGCCCCAGGTGAATGAGTGATGGCGATGATTCGGCCACCTCTTCCCATCAAGGGAGCCGCCAATTGGGCCCCTAACAAAAAAGCAGTTGCCTGCGAATTGATGGCTTGCTGCCACTGCTCGACTCGAATCTCCAGGGGCGGCTTGTAGAACTCGGGAATTTCTGGCCGGGCGTTACTGACGAAGATATCGAGTTTCCCGAATTCACTCTTCACATGATCCATCATTCCCCGAATGTCATCGGTCCGGTTTACATCCGCTTGAACAATGAACCCGTCAGAGCGGCGCTCCCGTACTTTTGCGAGCGTGTCATTCGCGGCGTCAATGTTCTTATAGTAGTGAACGCCAATCTTCGCGCCGCATTCTGCCAACTTCAGTGCTATGGCCCTGCCAATCCCCCGAGAAGATCCCGTGATCAAGGCGTACTTGCCCTTCAGCGACATACCGTTTGGCCCTCCTTTATGCGAAAGTCAACATGACCAGACCCTGCTGACCGGCCGTCGGAAAAAATGAAGCCGGGATTTCCAATTTGACTTCTCGGCCCGACCGATAACGTACACCCGCCCTCGTCAGCATACAATGCTCCATGAGTGCAGAGCCTGTCCGGAGGCGGAAAAATCGAAAAACTAACACTTCTCTAGGCATTCCTCACACATTTTCTTTCCCTCTCCTGCCCACCCATGAGTGTAGAGCTGTAAATCTGCATATGATGACTCTGAAAATCCTTTTCCACATGGATGTAAAGTGCCGTACTCGTGGCCGGCCCGATTCCGCGACGGACTTCAGTTGTCCACAATCGCCGTTTACCAGGCGTTGGCCCTTTCATTTCACAGATTGCCGACTGAGATTATTTCTGGTTAGCAGCCACCCGGCAACAATGCCCGGATTTGTGGCGCGGCGCGGGGTAACCGGTCAACCCGCTGGAGGGATGTTTTGATTCAAGCGGAAGAGATTCGTCGGATCGTATTTGGTTTTTAGAACTGCCAATCGCTCAAATTTGTGCGGACCATAGGCGGCCTTCACTTTTTCGAGGCCGGTTTCGGCTTCATAGTTGACGTAAAATCCTCCTGAAGCAAAGGGTTGCATCTTTTCCCAGAACTGGCGGACCCAGCGAATGTTTGCTTCGTCCCCCGCAGGTTCACTCCACATGCCAACGATCAGCAAAGCATGGCATGCGTCCCGGAACCCGACCGCGGTTTCATCCGCGGCGACCCGCGCCACGGCACCCCCCAAAGTGTAGAGAACCACATGAGTGTTTGGGCTGGGGACGGTTGAGTAGCATTCCACCATGACCTTGATCGCGTCATCCGTCAATTTCTTCATGTACAGGGTCTTCCAGTAATTCCGAAGGCCGCGTGGATTAAAATTCTCTACAATGCCTTGCACCGCGGTGTACGGCATAACGGATACCTGGTCCGCGATGGGTGGACCGAAGTTCCGCAATGGCCGCAACAGCCGCTCCCCCCCGGCGGAAGCTCCGCTATAACACAACAGGGTTACCACCGCCTTGGTCCCGTCTGGCAAGGTTGCAAGGACTGCGAGCGGGCCCAACTCGTCGGGGGCTGAGGCTGTGAACTCACGATAAAACTTCAGTAAGGCTTGGGCCTGGCCCATCGGATAAATCACTAAACCTCCCAGAACAGGCCCGAGTTCGTGGAGCCGATACTCGAAAGAGGTGACGACGCCAAAGTTCCCTCCGCCTCCACGCACTCCCCAATAGAGGTCCGCGTTTTCTGAAACGCTCGCTGTTACAAGGCCCCCGTCTGCCGTTACGACATCCACAGAAAGAAGGTTGTCGCAAGCAAGCGCGTGCTTGCGCATTAGAAAACCCTGGCCACCTCCCAAAGTAAGTCCCGCAATTCCCGTTGGGCGCGCCAAGCCGCCCGTAGTCGCAAGGCCAAAAGCTTGAGTTTCAGGATCAAAGTCTCCCCAAGTGCTACCCCCTTCCGCCCGCGCAGTGCGACGAGTGGGATCGACACGAACGCTTTTCATACGGGAGAGGTCGATCATCATGCCATCGTTGCAGACGGCAAATCCTGGAACGCCGTGTCCGCCACCTCGCACCGCGACCAGCATTTCGTGCTCGCGCGCGAATGATACCGCCCTCATGACATCAGCAACACCAGCGCAGCGAACAATCATTGCAGGGCGGCGATCAATCATGCCGTTGTGGATTCTACGAGCGCTCTCATATTCATCGTCTCCAGGACGCAACAGTTCGCCATGCAAAGCACCTTTCAGTTTGTTGACATTTTCTAGACTGGGGAGCTTTGCACCAGACACGCGCTCAGCCGCATGTTGTTCTGCCATTTCCCCCGCCTACAGGTGAGTTACAACACAGTGTCAAAGGAAAAGTCGGCGACAGGCCCTGACTCTAACACAGGTGTGCTGGAGCATCCACGTAAGACTCAACTGCGACTGCTACTCTCGCTAGGTTCAAATCTTTGCCACTCACAGATTTTGCGCCGACTCGGAAGTGATTCCACATGCCCGATTAGTCGCGTTCTCGTCCATGTGACCCGCCAGCTTTCGCGACGGATTTCAAGGCTACGAGAACCGCATTTACCAGGAGTTACGCGCTCAGTCAGCTTGTGGTTGGTGATGCTGGCGGCAAACCGGTTCGACTTCGCAGCTTCAGCTTTCTCCAAGCTTTGCGCAGAAGCCAGATAAGCGGCACAATCAAAACCAGCCACGGAATGACAGCAACAATCGTGGTGATGAGTGACGCTGTACTTTCCCCCAAAATGGAACCTGATTCACGCACGGCATTCCAGACTTGAGCAACGCCCCCAGTTTTCCCAGGTTCCACGCGGAAGGAGATTTCGACGGCAATTTTTTCTGTCTCATTTGCCAAAATCTTCCCTTGTGCTGTCTCGCTATCCAGTTCCGACTGAGTATCAGTCAATTGCTTTTGGATTTCTACGAGGTCCTTTACCGTCGCCGTAGGCTTGGCAAGCATCGCCCTCAAGTTATCTCTGAATGTGGTGAGGTTCTTGATTTTGGCTTCTGTATCCACGACAACGGTCGTCTTATCTTCGCGTTCCGTCGTGTGTTCTAAGATTTTGCCCAGTTTCTCGACTGAACCCAAAAGCTTTTTCAGGTCGTCCGGCGCGACCCGCAAGGAAATGATGCCTGATGGTGGGGAACTGCCAGCCCGTGTAGTGATGCTGGAGGAAACGACTTCGCATTGTATCGTTCCGCAATAGGCAACTGTCGATTCCCAAGACTTCTGGAGGTCCGATTCCGCGGTGATGATTTCAAGCTTGTGGCGCTCCGCTATGTAACGCTGGGGCGATGCCGCGAGTGCTACCATCATGTTGCCCCCGCCCCCGTATCCTGGGAACGTGGTTGCCTTTTTGCTGCATGAGGTTGCCATTGACGTCAGAGCCGCAAAGGTCAACACAAGAAATCTGCGATTCATGGTCCCACCTAATTCATTCACGACAGCATTCCTCAAACCTTCAAACCTAAACTTAATCATTTTTTTGTGACCAGCTGACAATTCCTTCACTACATCGCGCTTGTGCCCGGTAAGCGGGGTAATCGGAAATATAAAGTAGTACTTCACATTGACGGGTAGGAGAGCGCGGGTTTCGGAAGATTCCGGTGGATGCGCGAGACCGGGTTGATAATGCGGCTATGAAAGCTGCCATACATTCGGATCGGCCACCAAACGGCCGAACTGCACAATGTGCTTGTTGGTGATGTCTGGCTTTGCGGCGGACAATCGAACATGGGCTCCCGCTGCGCTTCACGCAGAACGCGGAAGACGTGGTGAAGGTCTCCAATTATCCCGATATTCGTTTCTTCACCGTCCAGGGCCATCCTGCCTACCATCGCGCGGATGCCGTCGCAGGAACGTGGAAAATCGTTTCCCCGGAAACGGCGGATTTCGTCTCGGCTGTGGCCTTCTACTTCGCACCACGAGTTCAACATGACATTCACGTTCCGATCGGCCTGGTGGTGGCAGTCGACGGAGCGCCCGTCGAATCACAGACCAGCGAGGGCGCTCTGCGTCGGCTCCACGACTTCGATGTGCCCCTCGCAGAACTCGAAAAGCTGACCGCCGCAGGCGCGCCCAAATACGGCAACTACATTATGCACTGCTACGACCAGTACGACACCGGGCTGAAGGGAACCTGGTCTGCACCTGATCTCAACGATTCTGATTGGAAGCCGGTGCAGATTCCCAGCGCATTTTCAGGGCGTGCCGTTCAAGAGCATGCATGGGTTTCTTCTCAATGGAATCAGGTGTGTGCAGCGGAATCTGCGAGCGTGCACCATCTGATGCAATTGATGCATCATGGTTTCAAAGGCGGCGGGGAATCGGACATCTGGTGAACGATGTCCCCTTGGTCTTTTTCGTGTAGCTCGCGAACCTTCGCAAACTCCTTTTCAGCCGCGGCGGTATTTCCCATTTGCCTGTAAATCTTTGCCATTCGGTAATGTGCTTCCGGCTGCGAAGGGTCGAGTCTCTCCGCGCGCTGGAGCGCCGCGAGAGCTTCCGAATTCTTTTTCTGGCTGGCAAGAATAGCGCCCATATCGAGATAAGCGATCGGGAGATCGTTTTTTAGCTTCACTGCTTTCTCGAGAAGTGGAAACGCCTTTCCCGGCTCATTTTCCTTCATGGCGATATCTCCAAGATATGCCAGCGCCTGGGGATTTGCCGGATTAATGGCCAGCTCTTCCTGCATTGCGGCCTTCGCTTCGCTGTATTTGTGCTTTTTCCAGTAGAGATACCCGATGCCAAAGTGCACATTGGGTTCGCGCGGAGCAGCTTTTGCGGCCGCCTGAAACTCTGCAATGGCTTCCTCGGTCTGGCCCAAACCGTCCAATGCCTCGGCGGTGAGGATGTGGGAGGCCACGGAATCCGGGTCTTGCTCCTGAATCTTGCGAAACTCTTCTAGCGCGCAGGAGTATTGCTTTGCCCAGAGGCAACTTTGGGCCAGTACCTGGTGCAGTTGCAGATTCGCGGGGTCGGACTCGGCAGCGACCTTGAGGTGCTTGACGGCTTGTTCAAACCGTTTCGCTCCGTAATAGCTCATTCCCAGGAGTGTTCGCGCCTGAAAGCTGCTGGGGTCCGCCGCCAAGGCCGCGCTCAGCGCGCGTACTGCCTCGTCAAACCGCCCGAGTTTGAATTCCGCCAGGCCCAAATTGAGTTGCACGCCCGGTAATTTCGGGTTCAGCGTAATTGCTTTTTTGTAAGCGGTGATCGCCTCCTGGTACTTCTCCTCCTTGGAGAGCACAAAGCCTAATGTTGCGAAAGCGTTTGCGTCGGTGGGATTTTGTTGTACAGCCAGACGCCAATTCTTCTCGGCTTGCACAAGTTCGGATTGTGACGGGGGAGGTGACGCCTGAGCAGAAGGCAACAGGCCTGCAGACGAAGGTGTTTGGGCCAAACTAACAGGAACGAACCAAGTAAGCGTGAAGAGGGCCAATAATGAATGATTTATGGGGCTTAAGGCTGGCAAAGCGATCCCCTTTAAGGTATCGAACTGGCGAAGATGATTAGAATGCTCCAAGAAAGATAGTCTATCGGTTTCTGTTGACGAGCGTATGCGTCTTGCAAGCAAAAACAAACCCCCCGCTCGCAGGGGTGAGTGCGAGCGGGGTGGAGGAAGCACCTCCTCCCGGGTTGGGGTCAGAAGTAGATTTTCCCACCGAGCTGGAGAATTCTCCCGGCGTAGGCGGAAATGAACTGGCCGAAACGGCCATCATTCTGGCTGGTATCAACGTTTTGGAACTGTGTATGGTTCCAAGTGTTGAAGGTCTCCAGGCGAAGCTCGAAGCGGCTGCCACGGGCTTCACTGAGCGAGAAGGTCTTGAAGAGGGACATATCCCAGTTGTCGCGGCCAGGTCCGCGCAAGGCGTTGTGGCCGAGATTACCCCAGGTTCCCGGTGCAGGCGCCGTGAAGGCAGTTGGATCAAAGTACTGGATGTGCTGATTGCCGGGAAGCACGGCGCGGGCATAGGAGATTTTGCCAATCAAGTCAGGCCGGCTGCTTGCTCCGCTGCCAAGGAAGTTCGATACCCCGCTGTCGGCGGAAAGGTTAATCGGCAGCCCGGATTCGATGGTTACTATGCCCGATACCTCCCAGCCACCGATCGTCGACTTCACAAGGCGACTCGAGGAGTGGCGGAAGACCGGAATGTCGTAAATAAAGTTGGAGATCAAAGCATGGGTCCGATCGAGGCCGCCAGGACCGATGTCAAATCTCCATCCTGCATATGGGTTGGAAACGTTTGCCAGATCTCCGCTGCCACCGCCGGTCGTCGTGTCAATCGTCCGGGAATAGGTGTACAGCACGCGCAATTGCAGGTCTTTGACCTGCGAGTTCAAGTCGACCTGCAGGGAGTTGTAGTGTGAGTTGGCTTCGTTTTCGGACTGGGTAATTTGGGTCAAGCCAGGATAGGGCAGGCCCGTCGCGGTCTGATAAGGAGTTCCAACGAGGCCGGGAAGAGCACTCTGTGTCGGCAGGTTAATGTTGCGATAGTCGTTCTGGTGGCGGTTGGTGTTGCCAACGTACGCCACGGAGAGGACCGTTTTGGAGCTAAGGGCATGCTGCACACCAAGGCTATATTGAGTGCTGGTGGGCAGCTTGTAGTTGTTGCGGTCCAAACCCGTGAGGCTGGCCGCGTTAATGGGGCGATTGGCGGCGGTGCCTGTCTGAATCGACACGCTGGGGTTTGTAAATTCAACGCTATTCAGACGTACGTTCAAACTGAAAGGAATGTTCGGGCCGGCATTGTACATATCGTTGCCTTGAATGCGCTCATACATGATGCCGAAGCCGCCGCGAATGACGGTCTTTCCGTTACCGGTCAAATCATAGGCAAAGCCAAGACGCGGACCAAATGCCGCCCAATGATTGTCTACCAAGCCCTTTGGGATGCCATTCTGCCCCGGAATGCCGATGCCATTCAGGTAGAGTGGCACACCAGCGAGAATCGGATTCGGGCTGGTGCCAAGGCCGGGGCTGGCCGCCGTGCAGCCTGGGTCGGAAGAACCGCTGCAAATGTGGTTGGTGGAGTCGAAAGTAGCCGCATTGGCCGGGTTATATAACGTGGGATAAAAGTTCCCCATGCGGTTGTTGGCTTCGTATGTGTGGGGAACGCCATCCCAGCGCAAGCCGAGGTTCAGGGTGAGCTTGTGGTTAGCGCGCCAGTTGTCCTGCACGTAGGATGCCCACGAAACGTTGTTCCAGTAACCGTGATCTTGGACGGCAAGTTCTGTGTAGTTTTGAGGCAAACCGAGCAAGAAATCAGGAAAGCTGTTTCCGGTGTATGTACCAGCGCCATTGGTAAAGGTGAATGCTCCCTGGGTGGTGCCGAAGAGATCCTGGACTTTCTTGTAGATAGCCCAGCTACCGCCCATCTTGAGCTGGTGCGCTCCCTTGGTCCAGGAAACGTCATCGCGGATCTGGTAGTCATCCGCTTTGTTTTTCCACGGCCAGCTGGAGATTTGGAAGTTCGCGCCGCTATTGCCGTTGAGCGAGATATTGGGGATGCGGTTCATATTGTTGGGCCCAGTGAACAGGCGAGATTTGCTGAAGTCGCAAGGCGCGGAGCAACTCGGGAGAGACAAACTCTTTAGGCCGTTTGCGGCAACGGGAATGATGTTAATCCGGTTGCCGTTGTAGTTGAACGCAATTTCGTTGATCAGGGAAGGATCGATCGTGTGCGTGGCATGGATCACTCCACTGTAAGAGGGGTTGCCGAAGGTGTCGCCGACCGTGGGAATGTTGTCGCTGCTCCACTGTGCAGTGGCGTAGCCTTGTGAAATTTGCTCGGCAACGAAGTGACCAAACACGTTGAACTTGCTGGTGAAGTTGTGATCAATGCGCACAACCTCTTCCTTCAGACTGGTCGGAACGCCGGAACCACCCCTGAATGTACCAAGGCCATCGCCACTGCCGAGATTGGTAAGTCCGGAGCTGGGGAAGATTCCGGCGCCAAGAAGAGCCGTAGCATTTGGGTTAATCATGCAACTCGGGATCACGTTCCCCGGGAATGGTTGTCCAGGAATAATGGTCGCGGGGCTCGGGTTGACGCCGCCCGGGCAATTAGCGAACAGATACGAGGACGCGACGCCTGAGGGGACCTTGATTGGCGAGGTTACGGTACTGAAGTTGCCCCCGTAAGTTGCGGGATCAGGAACCGTCTGGTTCGAACCGGCGCCGATGACGTATCTGCGCCATTCCATGTTGTAGAAGAAGAAAGTCTTCTTCTTGTCGAGATTGTATAGATGCCCGAGAGTGACCGGGCCGCTTACGTTAAATCCGAAGATGTTCATCCTCAGCTTCGTCACTGGTCCCGGGGCCGGGTGAAAGAAGTCGCGGGCGTCAAACCCGTCCTCGCGATGGAATTCCCATGCGGAAGCATGAAGGGTGCTGGAGCCGGACTTGAGCACCATGGTCATGGTTGCGGCAGAAGAGAGACCGTATTCAGCGCTGTAGTTCGACGTCAAGGCGCGGAATTCCGCGATGGCGTCAGAGGAAGGCGCAATGCTCATGTTCCCCGAACCGCCGCGATCGTAGTCCTCGCCGCCGTCCAGCAAATAAATGTTGTGGCTCGTGCGCCTGCCGTTGAAGCTCACGTTGGTGTCGCCGCCAACCGGGACGTTGAGGAGGCCGGTGATGTTGTTGGAGGCACCGGCAGTCAACCCGGCAAGAACATAAAAGCTGCGCCCGTTGGTCGAAATCTGCGAGAGCTGCTGGTCGGTGATGACATTACTCACGTCCCCCGAATCTGTTTGCACGCGGATCGGGGCAGCTTCCACCGTGATGGTCTCCGAGGCCGGACCTACTTGCATTTGGAAATCGACGCGCGCACGGTCGCCGACCTGAAGCAGGATCCCTTTCTGCTCCGCGGCTTTAAATCCCGTGGCCTCGGCCTTCACATCATAGTGCCCAATGTGAATATCGGGCAGCACGTACTGCCCCGCTTCATTGGTTGTAATGGTGTGGAGCAAGCCGGTTTCCAAGTTCTTCGCCATGATTTTTGCGTTAGCAATCACCGACCCGCTCGGATCGGTAACCGTGCCGACAATCGTTGCTTCTTGCCCAAACGCCTGGAACGAGATGCCCAGGATCATCGCGACAAGAGCTACGACATGGCGCTTTCTCAACCACCTAGCCAGAGAGGGAATGCTTCGAACACACAAAGATTTGAGTAAAAGCATTTCTTTGCCTCCGCACCCTCGACTGTTTTTGGGCCCCTTTTTGCGCACCGGCCGCGTTAACGTACACGAAATCTGGAATACCGTCCTTCTTTTGTCAAGCAATTTTTTCGATTTTGAGAAACATAAAGTACGGGCCGTTAGAGGCTAAAAGGTCAAACTCTCCGGGGCGTGAAGCGACAGACTAGGACACCGATATTCATGCGAGTGGCTAACCTACTTATTTGGAATACTTTACGGTTGAGGCTTAGCGCAAAGGCAAAAGAACCTGCAGGGATGCCGAGCTTACAGGTCGCCTGTCTCGAACAATTCATGCGAGACCTATAGATTGGCTCGATCGATCTGGACGCACCAAAGGTTGGTTTTCTTCTTGTGCTTTCTCCACCAAAACAGAATTGCAATCAAGTGCCTTGGCTGCCCTGGCTCAGCATTCCCGCGGGAGCTGTCGAAATCCGCGAAAGGGAATCCCGCAAGTGTCCGTCACTCGCTTTCATTTCTCGAAACAGGCTCAAGTTCGACGACATCACCACTCCCGGGCTCAGGTGCAGGGCTGGAGGCAAAGGGGCCCTGCTGGTCAGGTGATCCGCCATCAGATGGACCGCGAGTTGCCCCTGCCGATGGGGTTGCTGATAGATGGAGGCCGTGATTGTGCGTTTCTGGAAGTAGGGGGCCATTTCCAAAAAGAGATCCGTGGTTATCAGCTTCACTTTTCCCGCAAGTCCTCGCGCGCCAAGGGCGCGGCAGACGGGAAGGCAATTCACGGTATTAACGTAGAGGCCGGCAATGCTGGGGACATGGCGAAGGAGGTCAAATGTCTTCTGAAAGCTCTCGTCTTCGTCCTCGTGCCCCTCGATAACGGAGATCACCTTTCCTCCTGGGCAGTGGCGTGGAAATGCTTCGGAGAAGCCGTGCGTCTTCTTACGGTGATCTTCAGCACTGAGCATGCCAGCAACAACCGCTACCTTCGAGCCTGGTGGAACGAATTTACCCATCAACTCGCCGGCAAGGCAGCCATTCAGCCGCGGCTCGACGCAAACGATACTCGATCGTTGGCTCTCCGGAGCATCCGTTGATACGCAAACGACGCGAATTCCTTTTTCTTCCGCCGCATTGATGAGAGGTGTGAGACCCTTAGGATTTCCCGCTGTGACAATGATCCCATTCACACCGGCATGTAACAGCTCTTTGAATGTGCTTGTATCCCCTTCGCCAAGCGCCTGTACTGGGCGGTGCAAGAATTCGATCCCTAGTTGCTCGACGCGCCGCGCTTCGTCCAGGACGCCTCCCCAGAGCTGATCATAGAAAAAGTGAATTTCGCGCGGGATGCACACGCCGATCCGTGCGCTGGCTTTGGCAATGGACAACGCCCGAGCGGCAAGGTTGGGCGTATAGCTGATTTGGCGGGCGATCTGCAGGATGCGTTGGCGGGTGGACTCTTTGATTCCGCCGCGGCCGTGTAAGGCGCGGTCAACAGTGCCGATGGAGACGTTCGCCATTTCGGCGATCAGATGAATTCCACGTCTCGGTTTTGTCCCCCGCTTCACTCCGCTGCTTCTCCGCTAGCGAGTTCGTCGCTGCCCAATCCTACTCCATCTTAACGCGGGCTGACGGGAACACCACTTCGAGCCTGTGGACCTCCCCAGCAGAGAGCCTGCGCTTGCAATCGATGAAACGCGTGGTAGCATAGCACGACCGTTAACGTAAACGATGAGGACCCCTAACGAATATGGCAACCCGAGACGATGTCTATCAGCCCAAGCCCGAACACAAATTCTCCTTCGGATTGTGGACTGTTGGAAACCGCGGCCGCGATCCTTTCGGCGACTTTTCGGCCAGTCATTTCGCCAGTCGAGATTGTTCGTATGCTCGCGGAAGTTGGCGCGTGGGGGGTGAACCTTCACGATAATGACTTGGTGCCGATTGACGCCACGTGCGCGGAGCGCGGCACCATTGTTTGCGATTTCAAGAAGGCCTGCAAGGAGAACGGCCTAGTCGTTCCGATGGCTACTGTCTCGCTGTTCTTTCATCCCGTCTTCCGAGACGGGGCCTTTACGGCAAACGATCCCGAAGTCCGGGCCTACGCTTTGCAAAAAACGATGCGCGCAATGGACCTTGGGGCCGAATTGGGTGCCACGATTTTTGTCCTGTGGGGAGGGCGCGAGGGCGTTGAGACGGATGCCTGCCGGCGTCCGGATGAAGCAGTGAAGCGCTTGCGGGAAGCGGTCAACTATCTTTGTGAATACAACATCGACAAGAAATATGGATACAAGCTGGCGCTCGAGGCCAAGCCAAATGAGCCTCGCGCGGACATCTATATGGCTACGATCGGCCATTATCTAGGCTTCATTCCAACGCTAGATCACCCCGACATGGTGGGTGTCAATCCCGAGTTTGCACACGAGCAAATGGCAGGGCTCAACTTTTTGCATGGAGTCGCGCAAGCTTGGGAGGCAGGCAAACTCTTCCATATCGACCTCAATGATCAAATGCCGGGCCGGTATGATCAGGACCTGCGATTTGGCTCGGTAAGCCTTAAATCGGCGTTCTGGCTCGTGAAGTTTCTCGAGGATGTGAAATACGAAGGGCCGCGGCACTTTGACGCTCACGCTTACCGCACCGAGGACTATGGAGGAGTAAAAGAATTCGCCCGCGGATGCATGCGCACGTACCTGATCTTCAAGGAAAAGGCGCGCCATTGGAGCCATTCACTGAATGGGAAAGTCAACTGAGCGGATGCAATCGAAGATTGTCCTTCTTTCTTGATGCGATTCGATGGGCAGGACTACGCTTTCGTGGAGTTCATCGCGGCCCGCTATGGATCATGTGCCCGAACATACGCTGTCTCGAACCTCGCGATTTCTCCTGATTCTGGTTGCTTTTTCCTTTTCTCCGATCGCGTCGCGCGGCCAGGACAGCGGAGCAGAAGGAACGCTCCTCCGAGGCGACAAAGCAGAAATTTCGGTCACCATTCGTGACAGCTCCGGCAGCGTGATCAAAGCGCCAGCGACGGCAAGACTTTACCGCTCTGGCGGCATTCCCGTGAACGAGTCCGCAACGGCGCAAGGGCGGGCCTTTTTTGTTGTGCCGAGTCTTGGAGATTACACCCTGGTTGTGCAAGCTGCCGGATACAAAACTGCCCAGAAGGACGTTTCGGTACGTGCCGCGGTGAGAATTGAGGCCGACGTTTACCTGCAGCTAGACTCCTCGACGCCCGTCTCTGTGCCGGACTCCGGCGTGCCGGTGCTCGCGCCAAGGGCTAAGGAATTGTTCGACGAGGCAGTTCAGGCCTTAGCCCAGGACAAACTGGACGAAGCAGAAAAATACATGGGCGAAACGCTGAAGCTCGCTCCTTCGCATCCAGACGTGCTCTATATTCAAGGCGTGCTGCATCTCAGGAGGCGTAAATGGGCAGACGCACAAGCTGTTTTGGAAAAGGCTACTCAGCTCGATCCGAAGCACGCCTTAGCTTTGGCGGCGCTGGGCATGGCGCTGACGAACCAGGCTAAGTACGAGGCAGCCATTCCGCCGCTCGAGAAATCGCTGCAACTGAATGACAAAACAGGCTACGAAGCGCGCTGGGCTCTGGCGAAAGCGTATTACCACCACGAGCAGTATGACCAAGCGCTAAAGATGTCCCAAGAAGCGTTGAGCAATTCGAATGGGAAAGCGCCGGAGATTGAGTTGCTGGTGGCACAATCCCTGACGGCCGTAGGGCGCTATGAAGATTCGGCGCAGGCGCTCCGTGACTTTCTCAAAAACCACGCTAATGACCCGCAAGCTCCTACGGCTAAACGTTGGCTCGCTCGCCTGACAGCAGACGGCAAAATTCGCTCTCAATGATTCTTTTCCATTCCAGTTTGCAATTCAGTTTGGGCGCTTTAGTCTAGGAGGGCGGCAGAACCCTGAGTGGCTGCCCATGCAGGCCTACGCGCTCCAGTCATCTACGGTTCCCCGGGCCGCATGGGCCGCATGGATTACATCCTGGAATCCATGGGGTGCGGCGTCGCCGCAACTTCTGCGCGGTTTACTAGTTTTGAGTCTAAAATGCATAGATTGCTGAGGTGGTACCAGTACGCAGAAAAGCCGTTATTCGTTCTTTGGCCTGTATTTTATACATAGTTCACCTTGGAAGTGTAGTAGCTCATCGCCAATAAAAGACTCTTCTATATCATTGAACTTCCAGCCCCTTACAACATACAAACCCGGCTTGGAAGGTAAGTTGCCCTTTCACAGCTGCGACATCCAACCCAGCTGGGATTAACTTCCTCGAAGAAAAAAAGAAAAAATGACGATTGCGTTCAAGCACCCGAGACGCGCCTAAAAGGAGGCACAAGGAATGAGGCATACAAAGTGTTGGATCGTTGCCGTGGCGAGCCTGCTCGCTTTGGCACCTTTCTCTTCCGCAAAAAATCCGAGCGAAGTAAAGGCTGAAAAGGACCGTCTTCAGAATTCGGGGAAGGTGGTGCAGGAAATTCTCAATGTTCCTGAAGACATTCCTCAAGACATGATCGACAAGGCCCGTTGCGTTGTGGTCATGCCGTCAGTGTTGAAAGCTGCGTTTCTTGTTGGGGGCAGCTACGGTCGCGGCACCATGGTTTGCCGCACAGGCAAAAATTTCACCGGTCCATGGGGAGCGCCTGCTATGTACGCGCTCGAAGGTGGGAGCTTTGGTTTGCAGATCGGCGGCGAGGCAACAGACTTCGTCTTTCTCGTGATAAACGATCGCGGCGCAGGCAGCCTGCTGCACAGCAAGGTAAAGCTGGGAGCGGACGCATCATTCGCCGCCGGACCAAAAGGACGTTCCGCCGCAGCCGATACTGACGCCTATATGCGAGCTGAGATTCTGAGCTACTCCCGTGCGCGCGGCGTGTTCGCCGGCATATCTCTGGATGGCTCGACGCTGCGGCCGGATGAACGCGCAAATCGTAAGCTTTACGGCAATTCCGCAAGCGCAGTAAAGATCATCACCGAATCGCATATTAAGGCTCCGTCCTCGGCGCATGTTCTGATCGCGGCACTGCAAAAGTCATCTCCACAACTCAAGCGTTAGTTCATGTCATGAGAGGAGTCGAAAATGGGATCCGCAAGGTGGCACAATTGCGCCGAGCTCCGCGCTGCGAACGGTGCCACAATTCTAATAAGGCATGGCGCTGCAGCCACTGAACCTTTTGGATTACCTTCCAAACTGGGCGACTTGGTCAACCCGAAACGAAACGGTATTCTCACGGCGTTGTGCTATCGTCAGCCGCAGGTGAATCACAAAATGACCAAACATACACTCACAATCTTCCTGCTGATTCTTTCCATGGCCGCTTTAGGTCTTGCTCAGTCAATTTTCCCTTCCAAGCAGGCGTCCATTTGGATCGAGCGTACAGCGGCATCGAATCTCACGCGAGGGGGCAGAGCGAGTCCCGCAAGCTGAGAAGGTCGGTGGACAGCAAGCGGGTTTAAAGATTCTGTTAGAAGGCCCATTCAAGAAACCGCCACGGCCCAGTTTGTCTGATTAAGCACCTGGCCGCTCCGAGACCACGGGCCTAGCATTTTTCTCTATACAATGCGTTCATGCCCACAGTTGCTTCCTGGTGGCAAATCAAAAGGATTTCTGACAAGCTCAGGATTGTCGCCAGCTTTCTTGAGCATCGACGGAAAATTCTAGCAATCGCCCCTCTCCTGGTGGTCGTCTCTTTCGTCTTTGTTGCCGCGTACTTCGGTCACCGTGAACCCCAGATGGGCCAGGATGAGGCCCAATGGTTCTTGGGTACAGAAACCCCTCCACCTGGACAAGTTCCCGCTTATGTGAAGTACTACAGGGTGGTGCTCGAATCTATCGATGAAACATACCAGACGGCTCACTTGCGAGCCGACCTTCGGTACGTATGGGGAACGGACCCGAGCGTGCTAATTCGAGCGCCCCTGTTTACGTTCATAGATGAATCCCCTGAGACCCACGAAATCCGTAAGAACTATTCTGCTCCCGTTCAGGTATTTTTTAGTCCGTTTGAGATTTCTGACGCCACGAACGAATTCTCTCTCGGGGTTTTCGGACCACGCGGGTGGACCAATAATGTTCCATTAAGGCATCCTCCCGCTTCCTTTTCCGAATCCGTTCCCAAGTCTACTAAGGCGGACGTTCCACTCTTGGGAGACCCATGGCTTTATCCGTTTGACAAATATGTCATCGCGGCTCAAATCAAACTCATGATTGTCGCGACACCTGACTGGAAGCAGTATTTCAGAATTCCGGACGACCGTTACACGGTTTTGCCGAAAATACCCAATCTCATGGTCAGAAACATAAAAGCAAACGACCTGGAGCACTGGGCCAAGTACTTTCAACAAGACCCCAAGGATTTCGCTCGACTCTACAGGCCTGACTTTTGGAAGGATGGCCGCATTCTCCTGGTGTTAGAACGTCCATTGTTTCCAAAGTTTTTCGCCGTGTTCTTCGGTATCCTTGCGGTCGCTTGGATTCTGGTGGTCGCCAGGAGCGCGGACCCAATGCAGTTGACCCTGAACGAGTTCGCGTATTTTCTAGCTCTATGGGCGATTCGAGCGCCGTTGGCGGCAGGTGCACCGAAAGCTCCGCTGCTGATGGACTACCTAGCAATGGGACTCTACGTCCTTCTCATCGGCGTTGTGCTGGCGAAATTCATCTGGGGATTCCGCAAGCCGTGGCAACTCGAAGAAAAACCTAACCTAAAATGAAGGCCCTATGTCTTCCTTTCCTTCTGCCATCGCGGCGCAGACCACATCACCTTCTTGTCTTTATTGAAGAGCACGAGAGACTGCCTGGTGTTGACCCATGACCGGCGGCGCATTCTGCATTTCAAGGTTACCCCCCACCCAACCGCGGAATGGGTAGTCCAGCAACTGCGGGAGGCCTTTCCCTCTGCCCAACTCCCTCGCTACCTGCTGCGCGATCGCGATGCGATCTTCGGCCATGAGTTCCAAGAACAGGTGCGAGGCCTGGGCATCTGCGAAGTCTGTCGGCACCGCGTGTGCCCCGGCTGCCCTATAGCGCCACATCAATGTTTCAGAAGCTCGTAAGCTTTGCTTATGGCGGAAGCCAACCGCAAGTTTGCCTACCGGGAGGGCTATGTTCCCCATCCGCAAGGAGGGGCTCCGCATGCGTGGCTCACACTCACCGCAAAAATAGTTGACTTAACTTTGCAGGCAGATGCCGCCGCATATGGTAGGGATTTCGATGCCTTGTTCTGAAAGGTCGGTTGCTGCAAAGCGACCCGTGTTCCCTTTCAAACAGTCGAAGCACACTTCAAAATCGCGGCGACGACAGGCCGGTACGGGAGCGTACTCGGATTGCAGTTTCTTACTACTGAGCTGCTTGATGCATTGCTTGCGCGAGCGTAACCCACCAAGGAAATCAACGAGGGTAGACCGCGGACGCTCCCGATATCTTCCAATGCCCCATGGACAAGTGAACCTAGCGCTCGGTGACGCTCAAGTCTGCATGCCCCATCAGCTCCGCCACAGGGAAGACGTCAATGTCAGATTCAAGAGAGACTCTCCTTTACCCGAGCAATGAGGACAAGGTTCGGAAGAACGCCGCGGGCGTTGCGATTCGCAGCCCAGTTCGCTTTGCTACCGCTTCAGTAAAATGCTTGGTATTGTGCGTCAATAGCCAGTCTGGCTTGCTGGCCATGGCAGAGAGAAGGACTGGGACATCCGCCGCGTGCCGGATTAAGTGGCGGCTCGAGATCACGAGGGATTCACTGGGGTACGGCACCATTTCAGGATTGGTCAGGCTCACGAGACGACGATAGTGTTCTACCAGCTTGTCAGCTTTTAACGATGGCAGGCGCTCCGCGTGGAGCAACGAATTCTCTTCCACCTCATCGCGAACAACCTCCGCAAGAACCAGTTTGCAAAGTCGAGCCGCACACAGGGACAAAGCTGCTTTGTCGAGGCCCCACGAAGATACGATGCCGCCGGTGAGGACATTCGAATCCAGGAACAGCCGAATTCTCCGTTGGCTTGTCACTTCTCGCGCTGGCCACGAGATTGCCGGCGTGAGATCTTCTTCCCGGGATCAGACTTCTTGTAGTGTCGTGCAAGAACGCGCTTTCGTGCTTCGGGCAACGTCGCCAGAAACGCCTCTGGCGTAACGCCAGCACCCGTGAGGGCAAAGCTCACCTGCTGGCAGAGATGCTCAAAGCGCTGCTGCTCTGGCAAAAGAACAAGGCCGTCCCCCAATCGCAGTACGGCAAAAGGGGCTCCCGTTCCCAAACCAAGGTCCTTGCGGAACCGCTTCGGGACCGTGAGTTGCCCTTTCTCACCTATCTTCGTGGTGGTCAGATATTCCACCGTCGCCTGTCGGCGCGCCATGAACCGCTCCTAGTAGGAATATCCTACCACGGCTTCGCGGGCCGGGCAAGTTGACGGCACGTCTTTGGCGATCGAGCGCATCTTGCAGGTCATCACCGATGTCGAGAACGTCGTGCGAGCATTCCGGTCATTGGCGGTTCCGGCAAAACTGGATTTAGGCGACATCGATGGGCATCGACGCAGGTGCGGCGATCACAATGCGAAGCATCAAAAGGTCTTAAATGGAACACTCTGAAAACCGCCGCTTATCCGTCGGTTGATCCGATCACACAGGCCTACGGCTCACTCGCTGTTTGCGGGGCAGCCGCCTTTATCCAGCCCCTGCAGCTTCTTGGAAGCTTCTGCATTGTTCTTTTCTGACGCAACCAGCAGCAAGATCCGCGCTTGCTCACAGTTCACCGGGACGCCTTCGCCCCGTGTGTAGAGGTCCGCCAGCGCTACCGCCGCATTCATGTTTCCTGCTTGCAGCGCAGACCACAACTGCTGCGGCGTCGCCGAGACCTTTTTCGGGTGCTGCACTTGTTCCGAGGAAGAATGCGCCTTCGAGGCGGCTGGAGCGGGCGCTACTGCCGACTGGCTGGCCCCAAGCGGCTGCTCCGCCTTCGCCGGCTGGGGCGTTGCCGACGGCGATGATGTGCGTGTCATCAGATCCGTGGAAAATGCTCCTGCTGTCTGCGGACCCTGCCTCTGCAGCAACCCTGTCGGCGCGGCCACGGAGACCGTCTGCACCGCCGCCGGCACCGTCGCCCGCGGTTTCGTAGCGGTCGGCTCCGAGATCGACGCACTTGGTGACACGGGCTGTGCTACTGACGCCCGAGTCTGCTCCACGCTGGATTGCGCCGCGCGGTTCGCGCTTGCAGTCGTCAGCGCCGGGCTGCCTGGCTTCGTGCCGCCGGCATACCGGAAGATGGGAATCATCACCACCGCGCATATCCCGAAGCCCACCAATACGCCGCGGAGAAATTGCCAGCGCGTCTGGGCCCGGTGCCGTTCTATGGGAACAAGTTGCATGCTTGGAACGCGCATCTCCTGCCAAATCACCAGCTTCTCGGTCGCCGCGCCGTCATCCGCTTGCTTGTCACGCTGCCGCAGAAACGCGCGCCAGTTTTCTCCACTGGATGCGGTAGAGGTCTCGCTCAGCCAAGCGTGGATCTGCTCGCGTGCCGGCGCGCTCAATTCCAAGAAGCGCAGGCCTCCCGTGCGTTTTGCCGAGTCGATCCATGCTAACTGGCCAGTGGCCTCGATCGCGCAGTTCATGTCGACCGATAAATGCAGCTGCAGCAAGTCCGTTTCTTCTATAGGCGTGAGGCTCTCAAAGCACAACCCATCTTCGGAAAGATTCAGGACGGAACCGCTTTTTTCACCGCCGAGCTTACACAACACTATCCGCTCGGGCGGCTTTCGCTCTTGCAACCGCCGGTTTGCGTTCATCGTGGTGCAGGACTCCCCTCGTAGACGTTTTTTTCGAGAGGGCCGGGTAGGCTTAAGATAGAAAACAGTTAATGATACGATAATACTGGAAACTGTGGAATTACACAATCAGGTCCATGATGGATTCTGTAATCCGGTAAAGACCTTAATACTTCGGCCCCGCGCGTACGCGGCCCCGCCCAGCACTCCTGAGCCTCGCAAAAACTCCTTCTCCATCAGTTAGAGGGGCCCCTGGATTGAATCCGACTCAACACAGCTTCTTTGCTCCGTTCAACGCGCGCTAGGTTCTACCGAACAGAAGCAACTGATCGCACGCGCGGCGGCCCTGCGCGGTTCTTCGGCAACAGACTTCATTGTTGCAAGCGCCCCAGCAAGCAGCGGCAGATACCATCAAGGACTTCGAGCTTCTCACTCTCCATGACAAGGCGCGACGTTTTTGTGAATGCGATCCTGCATCCTCCGGCACCCAACGCAGCCGCGCGAAAAAATCGTAAGAGCTTCCCGTGCAGTTCACAGTGCGCGGCTCGCCCTGCCCCGTCCATGTGATGGTCCAGCCGGACAACATATTGGCTATGTATTCAAACGAGTGGCTTTGGTCTTTGTAGTCTTCAAACTCCGGCATGGATGCCCCGATTCCGGCTTGTTGCCCTTCTGCACCGCTCATATTGCAAACAGGCGCTCCGAATTCTGAAAAGGTAGGGGACGCAACAGGACACTCTCGACCACACTAAAGACGGCCGTATTCGCACCTATGCCGAAGGCAAGCGTAAGGGCGGCGATTAGCGTGAAGCCCGAGGATTTACGTAGCGTGCGAACGCTATAGTGCAAATTCTGAACGAAGTCCTGAATCCAGTTTACACGTCGCGCGTCGCGGCATTTCTCTTTGGTCTGCTCGATACCGCCCAGGTTGAGTTGCGCGCGACGGTACGCCTCCTCTTCCGTCATGCCTTGCGCGACATATTCCTCGGTTTTTCGTTCGAGGTGGTCGTGCAGCTCGTCGACCAATTCCTGGTCCGCCTGCGCCCAGCGAAACAACGACCGCAGCCGCAGGGGAATCGTGTACAGCCAATGCTCTGGTCGCATACTCCGACCCTCCTCTACTCGTACCTCAAAGCGACCATCGGATCGACTCTTGTCGCCCGTCGCGCGGGGACGTAGCAGGCGGCAAGCGCCACGAACATTAGGAGAATCGCGACGGCCGCAAGGGTTAGTGGATCTGTGGCACTGACACCGTAAAGCAAGCTCGACAGTACCCGTGTTAGGGCGAGTGCGCCTGCCACGCCGATCACGATGCCTGCTGCGGCAAGTCGCATTCCTTCGTGCAATACAAGATAAAGCGTGTCGCTTTGCCGGGCGCCCAGCGCCATGCGTACGCCGATTTCGTGCCGACGCTGAGCGACTGACTGCGATACAACTCCGAAAATGCCAATACCGCAAAGCACCAAACCGAGCGAAGCAAAGATGCTCAACAAAAGCGCGCGGAAGCGAGGCTGGGTGAAAAACTGGGAAAGCCATTCGTGCATCGTGGTTAAATCGAGCGGAGGCAGGCTGCCGTCGAGATGAGAAAACTCGTCGCGGATTGCTGGAATAACAGCGGTTGGATCCTGCGCGCTGCGCGCAAGGATGGCAACTTTCGAATCGGGGCTCTGCGTCAGCGGAAGATAAACGCAAGGGTCACTCACGTATCCCATTTCTTTAAAGACGACAAAACCCTTCACATTGCCAACCATACCGACAACGGTAAGCCAAGGATTTTTGTCCTCTGACTTTCCCAATCTGATGTGCTGGCCGACAGGATCGCCGTGGAGATATTTACTGGCTAGAGCCTCGTTGACTATCGCCACAGGCAGAGTTTTTTGCTGGTCTGTGGCGTCGAACTCTCGCCCCTTCAAGAGAGGGATTTCCATCACGCGGAAGTAATCCACGTCAACGGCCGCTTCGCTGACATCATTTCCCAGTGCATCTTGGTACTCTCCACGCTTTCCTTCGACGCTCAACGCGTTAGATCCGGCGAAAAAGAGTGGAGCCAAGGCCACGCCTTGCACGCCGGGGATAGCCAACACGGCGCTCTTCAGCTTATTGTAGAAATTCAACCGCTCGTCGGATGTCGAGTAGGTTTTGGATGTCAGATCGATATTGGCGGTCAGGAGATGCGCAGGCTGAAAACCGAGCGGAGTCGAGATGAGACGATGCAGACTCTCGATCATCAGAGCCGCACCGGCAAGAAGTACCAGAGAGAGCGCTACTTCACTGATGACGAGATATTTAGCAGCGAAATGCGTTCTTCCGCCTTCCTTCTTAAGGACAGCATTCAGATCGAAACGCGACGCTTTCCACGCGGGCGCAAGGCCGAATAGCAGGGTACTCAAAATGGCGAGGAGAGCCGTAAATGCAAGAATCTGCCAGTTGATTGTGATGGGGTTCCCGGGCGGAAGCTCCACCGGGTTCATTGCGTTCAGGTAACGAATGCTTGCGGTTGCGAGGAGCACCCCGAACAGCCCGCCGAAAATGGATAGCAGCAAGCTCTCCGTCAGCAATTGCCGAATTGTACGGAGCCGGGATGAACCGAGAGCTGCTCGGACGCCGAACTCTCTCTGGCGTTCCGCCGCTCGACTTAGAAAGAGTGTTGCGACGTTCACACAGGCGATCAGTAAGACAAATGTTACCGCCGCAAAGAGTACGATGAGACTCACGCGCAGATTGCGTCCCGTCAGCCATACGAACTCCGATTGCAAGTCGAGAACGTCTGGTTCCGCCATCCGCAGAACGGATTCTGGCGGCGCCTCGTTGATGATTCGCGCTTGCAGCGCCTTGAGTTCGGCTTCGGCGCTTGCCCGGGTAACGCCCGGCGCGAGGAGGCCCACGACGCCGACCATCGAACTCCAGGGATTCTTTGCGTATTCGCCCTGCGGGGTAATGAGCATCCAAAGCTGCGTTCGCTTGGGATAAAAAGAAAAATCTTTCGGCATGATGCCGGCCACGAGGCATGATTCATCGTTGACTGTCAGAGTGCGTCCAACGATATCGGCGCCGCCAAGCTCGCCATGCCAAAAAGCATCGGAGAGCACCACCGTGCATGCCGTTTGGGAGTCCTCAAGGGCGAACGTTCGGCCGTGGGCCGCTTCCACGCCCAGCGTCGAAAAGAAGCCGCTGGTCACGGGAATCCCGAGGACGCGTTCTAGCTTGCCGTGCAATCGAACTGTCGGGGGCACGCGGGCCCATGTAAGTGCTGCCAATCTCTCAAAGCTCTTGCTGTGCTGCGCCCATTCCTCGAATTCTCGATAGGTGTCGAACCAGGCCCCACTTGCCCGGTGCGCGGCATCGGTTTGCCAGATAATCGTGAGCCGCGATGGATTTTTGTAGGGCAGGGACCTCAGTAAGACGGCGTCAACGACGCTAAAGATCGCCGTGTTCGCACCGATGCCAAGCGCGAGCGTCAGGATAGCGACTGCCGTGAAGCCAGGAGATTTGCGCAATATGCGCAGACCATAGTGCAAATCCTGAACGAAGTCCTGAATCCAGTTTACACGTCGCGCGTCGCGGCATTTCTCTTTGGCCTGCTCGATACCGCCTAGGTCGAGTCGCGCCCGCCGCCGCGCTTCTTCCGGTGCCATCCCTTTTGCGACATATTCCTCGGTTTTTCGTTCGAGGTGGTCGCGCAGCTCGTCGTCCAGTTCCTGGTCCGCCTGTGCCCAACGAAACAACGACCGCAGCCGCAGTCGAATCGTGAACAGCCAATGTTCCGGTCGCATACTCCGACCCTCCTTCATTCATACCTCAGAGCGACCATGGGATCGACGCGCATGGCGCGGCGTGCGGGAACGTAGCAAGCTAGCAGCGCGACTAGAATGAGCAGCCCCGCTACGGTCGCGAAGCTCGCCGGGTCCGTAGCACGGACTCCGAAAAGCAGGCTGGAGATCAAACGGGTCAAAGCAACGGCTCCGAGAATCCCTATGACCACGCCGGCAACTGCTAGCCGTAATCCTTCGCACAAAACCTGGCGCAACACCTGGTTACGCTGCGCTCCTAGCGCGATGCGCACGCCTATCTCGTGTGTGCGTTGCGCCACGGAATAATGCAGCAGCGCGAACATTCCGACGACAGCAAGAACCAGGGCCATCAAGGAAAATAAACCAAGCAGCGAGGTTTGGAACCTCCGCGGAGAGAGCTGTTCGGAAAGTTGTTCCTTCATGGTGGTAACCGAAGAAAGGATCGCAGTCGCGTCGAGACTGCGAACAAGCGCGCGCAAACTTGCGGCGGCTCTGAGGGGATCACCCGTAGTACGGACGACAAGATCAGGTGGGGCGGAGGAACGGAGATCCGCGGGCTCACACTGTTTGTACCATTGGAATACGTGAGGAACGGACTCGCGTTCCAGGCCGTTGCGGCGCATATTTCGAACGACGCCGACTGCAGTGACCCAGTCATCGTTGTGGCCGCGAGGATCTTGTCCCTTGAAGCGCTTCCCCAGAGGGTCTTCGTTGGGCCAATAGCGCCGCGCCATGTTCTCGTCAATCACTGCGACAAGCGGGGAGTTTGGGCCATCTTGACTAGTGAACCAACGGCCTCGCAACAGCGACGCACCCATGGCCTGAAAATAGTCTCCACTGACCGATTGCCAAATGAGTGGAGTCCATTTATCGGGAGGCTCGGGGACGTGGCCATCAATGGCACGCAGGCCGAGGTTGCCCACACCACCCAGTTCGAACAGATCGGAGATTGCGCCGACGGCCTTAACATCGGGGAGGGTGGCAAGTCGCTCGAGAACCTCGTCGTGCAATGCGAGAACTCGCGATTGCGGAGTACCGGCAGGCATGGTGATGCGCATGGCGAGAACCTGTTCGGGCTGGAAGCCGAGGTCAACACTTTGCACCGCAAGAAAACTGCGAACGAGCAGGCCTGCTCCCGTAAGGAGAATGATCGCCATGGCAAACTCCGCAACCACGAGCACATCCCGAGTGCGCTTCAATGAGACAGGGGCTCCGGGACCACGGGCGGCCGACTTCAGAGATTCTTGCGGGTCTCGTTGCGAAGCCTTCCACGCGGGTAGCAATCCGAAGAGGATCGCGGCAAGCAGCGAGATGCCGATGGTAAACGCCAAAACGCTCGCATCCAGGCGCGCTTCGTTAAGCCGTGGAATATCGCCTGGAGCAAATGCAATGAGGGCGCGCAAGCCAAAGGCCGCGAGAGCCAAGCCTAAAATGCCCGACGCAAGCGCCAACAGCGCGCTTTCCGTGAAAAGCTGGCACGTAAGGCGAGCACGGCTGGCGCCGAGGGCCGCGCGAACAGCCATTTCACGCTCGCGGCCAGCGCCGCGGGCGAGGGCGAGGTTGGCGACATTGCTGCAGGCGATCAAGAGCACAAAGAGCACTGCGGCAGAGAGGACAAAAAGGGCCAAGCCTGTGTTGCCGCTCAGATGAACGCCAAGAGGAGTAACCGCCAAGGGAGCACGATTCTTGTCGGGATCGGATTGATTCAATCGAGCGATAAGTGAATCGATCTCCGTCTGGGCCTGTGAAACCGTAACGGCGGATTTGAGCCGGCCGACAAGTATCCATCGCGCGAAGAAAAGGCGCGTGTTGCTCGGGTCGATATTTGTGGTTAGCGCGGCTTCTTGCCATGACCTGTTCGTGGTGATCGGTGCCCAAAATTGCTGATCTTTATTAGGAAAAGCAAACGTGGCGGGCATAACACCGATGATTTCCCATTCGGCGCTATCGATTTGCAATTCTTTACCGAGCACATCAACCGATGCGCCAAACCTACGAAGCCATAAACCATGGCTCAAGACCACAACGTGAGCGCGATGGGCCTCCTCGTCGGAATTGAAGAAGCGACCGAGCTGAGGCTGAACTCCGAGCGTGCGAAAGAATTCGGAAGAAACAAAAGCGCCTTGGACTGATTCTGGTTCACCGCCCGCTGTGAGCGTAACGCGGCAAATTCCAGAGTCGCGGTAGTAGGCAGCCATGTTCTCGAAACTTCGGACTTGGGACTTCCAAGCCTCGAAATCTTTATAGAGGAAGCCTCCGCCTTTTGGTTCCTGGCGGTCCGCAACCAAAACAACATGGGATGGCTCTTTATATGGGAGAGGACGGAGAAGCACCGCTTCGATGACGCTGAAGATAGCCGTGTTGGCGCCAATACCGAGCGCGAGGGTCAGGACGGCAACGATAGTGAACCCGGGTGATTTGCGCAGGACGCGGAGGCCGTAGCGAACATCCTGAATCAAGCCCTGAATCCAGTTCACTCCGCGCGCGTCACGGCATTTCTCTTTGGTCTGCTCGATACCGCTCAGGTCGAGCCGCGCGCGACGTTGTGCCTCTTCTTGCGTCATCCCTTTTGCGACGTATTCCTCAGTTTTTCGTTCGAGGTGGTCGCGCAACTCGTCATTCAATTCCTGGTCCGCCTGCGCCCAGCGAAACAACGACCGCAGCCGCAGTGGAATCGCGAACAGCCAATGCTCCGGTCGCATACTTCAACCTCCGTTCGGGGCCAAGCGACGCTCACGCCTCTTTCAGTTTAATAACCCGCGAAATGGCGCTCGAAAGCCTGCCCCAGTTGTCTGCTTCTTTTTCGAGCTGTCGCCGCCCCAGCCGTGTGAGCGAATAATATTTCGCGCGCCGTCCATATTCGGACGTTTTCCATTCGGCTGTAATCCAGCCCTCTTGTTCCAACTTGTGCAAAGCTGGGTACAGCGATCCGTCGCTCACCTGCAACACGTCGCCCGACACCTGCTTTAACCGCTGACTCACGGCGAAGCCGTTCATAGGCTCAAGCGCAAGAATTTTCAGTAGCAACATGTCCAAAGTGTCCTGCACGAGATCCGAAGGTTCGCTCATGTCCATGTCCTCGGTAACCGAGACTAGCACCTCTGCCCCTCGGTAAGCAAGGGGAGAAGCTGTTCGCCGCTGTTAGCTGACCGGAGCAGAGCTGCGGCGGTGGTGGGCGATCTCCTCGAAGTTGCTGCCGAACAAGGTCCTCTATGGTTTTGGTCGTCCGTTGCAGAAATTGTGCTGTCCCTTACTTGGCGTCGTCTGGTTGCGTTCCTGGCTGCGTTTCTCTGCCTTTCCTTACTGCGCACGTTTCCGATGCCGGTCCTTGCGCCGCTCCATGGCATACCCACAGCACATGAGGTTCCCGAGAACTGGGGACCATTTTTCGCTACTCTCGACATATTTGGCATGCTCGTATGGATTGCGGCGCCTTATGCCGCGATTTGTTATGGATTTCTCGATAAATTAAGCCAACTTCTTCTCGTCGCTTCTGCGATCGCCACGACAATCATTTTTTACTGGTGGATACCGGCTGTGGCCTCCACAGCTTTCGCACTCGGCATCGGAGTCCTGATTTTTTCAGTTGCCGCGGCGAAGCCGCGCCGGGCACTGCTCGCTGTGGGTGTCGCGCTTGTGGTCGGTTTCTGCGGGGTTCAATTGATGCTTCATCGGTGGCAAGAGTACCTGCCACTATTTCCGCTCTCAGCTACTGGCTTCTCCTTGTCTGTTGATTCCCTTCCGTTGTTGGCCGTGGCGATCCAAACGGCAGCCTGTGGGTGGACGCACCGGTCCGTGCTTCGAGGCGTCGCACGAGGGCCTGAACTCGAATCTACAGCCTAGGCCATTTTTTCACGCGAGAGCCAGCGTCGATCTGATGAGCGGCAAGATCTTCGAGAACCGAGGCAATCATACCTCCTCCGATTATGCACAAATTGAACCACTCAAGTGACTGCAGGAAACTGCTGCTGGCGATTGCAGGGATTGCTGCCGCCGCGGTGCCGATGATTACTGGCCGCATGAGTGCACTGGCCCAGACACAGACGGCCTCGACTCCGGTGCTGTCCTTCGAGATCGCCTCGATCAAGGCGGAAAATGGTGTCCCCTTCCCCAGACCTCCCCAGACCCCTTCTCCTGCTAGGAGATACGAGAACGCCTTTATGAAAGCGGAAACTGTGTCGGACATGCCCTCTCCAGCTTGACCCATCCAGTATTGCAAAAGTCCCGGGGGAGTGGCCGTGAAGTTCCAGTGCTGGAAATTTCAGGTCACCGAATTCCGGGCGGTCACCGAGTGGCAGGGAGCTCTGTCCTGGGCGGTCTGCATCACGAATATCGACTGGAAACATTGGCGGCATGAAAAGCCGGCGAAAACTCAGAACCATCAGGTTTTTGCGGGGCACAGGGGAGTGCGATGGTCATTTGTGGACGCAATCACGCGCAAGCGCTCGCGGAACAGTTCTCAAATTTCGGTCACGCCGTTGCCACGCACATTTGAGAGCAACTAACGTTATCCTGCTGGCTAGAGCCATGGGTTACTCGTACCTCAGCGCCACCATCGGATCTACGCGCATCGCCCGCCGCGAGGGCAACCAGCCAGCAAACAACGCTACAGCAATCAGTAGCAGTGAAACTCCCGCAAACGAGATTGCGTCCATCGGATTCAGCCCAAAAAGGATGGCCGAAAGCAATCGCGAAACCGCCGCTGACAAGGCGATTCCAATCGCAGTTCCAAGCAGCATTGGCCGAGCACATTCCCGCAACACCAGCCCTAGCACCTGCGGCGGTCGCGCGCCGAGGGCCATCCGGATACCGATTTCGTGCGTTCGCTCCATGACGCTGTAGCCCACCATCCCATAAACTCCCAGGCAAGCCAGAAACAAGCCAAGCACGCCAACGATGCTGGAAAGGATCCCGCCAATGCGTGAGATCAGGAAGTAGGGGTTAAACGACACCATCCACTCAAGGGGCGCGAGAACAACCGGTAAATTGGCGTCCACCCGTCGTACAGCGCTGCCGAGGGTGGCGAGCAGACTGGATGCGCTGCCACTAGTGCGCACCAACAGTGTGCTAGTCCAGTAGCGACTCCCCGAAAGCGGTAGGTAAAGGTACGACTCGTCTACCTTGTTCAGAAACAGGCTGCGCACATCGCGAACCACGCCAATGACCTCGCTGCTCGGAGAAAACGGCACTCGCTCCCCGGCAAAGGGAGGCCGCGCATTTGCCGACCCGATCACCAAGCGCTTGCCGAGAGGATTCTCGTCGGGCCAGAAACGCCTCGCTGTGGCCTCACTAATGACCACGACGGGAGCTTCCGTCTCGGCCTCCTGGATGGTGAAGCTGCGGCCGCTGACGATGGGGACGCCAAGCGTTTCGAAATAATTCGGCAGGATATAGCTGTAGCCAGCCGTGGGTCGCTTGTCCTCGCCCCCCTTACCGGCTGGTGGCTCTGCGTCGGCAATTCCGACCGGCACAAACCGGTTACCGCCCGAGATCGGTGCGCGAGACGCCTCTGTCACCGAAGTGACGCCGGGAATGCTTGCAATCTCTTCCATCAGTTGCCGGTTGAGCTCAAACAGTCGCGCTTGGCTATAACCGTTCGATGGCTCAGCCATTTCCAGGGACAGGTGCACCACATGTTTGCTATCAAATCCCGGATCGACCCGCAGCGCCCGCTGCGAGCCTCGCAGCAGGAGCGCTGAGTTGATCAGCAGCACGAGACACGCTGCAACCTGCGCAACAATGAGCAGGTCGCGAAGCCGCGACTTGCTCAGCTGCTGTCCGAGCACGCTGCCGTTATCTTTGAGTGCCGAATTCACGTCGGTCCTTAAGGCCTGCAGCGCCGGAGTCAAGCCAAACAACACTCCCGTCAGCAGGGAGATAAGCACGGTATAGCCGAAAATGCGGATGTCGGGAGTGACCTGCAAGGCGATGGCGCCCCAGTACGAAGGAATCGCGGAAGCAATCTCCACGACAAGGAGATGCAGCGTCCACGACGCCAGGGAAAGACCCACAGCTCCAGCCAAAAGAGCGGTCAGAGTGCTTTCGATCAACAACTGTTGTAGCAGTCGGCGGCGGCCGGCTCCCAGCGCAAGGCGCACGCCGATTTCCCGTCGGCGTGCCGCCGCTCGCGCAAGCAGAAGACTGGCCACGTTTGCGCAGGCAATCAACAACAGCAGCGCGACGGCGCCCATCGTAGCGGCTACGATGGGCCATGCTTCGGAGTCGATTTGATTAAATTTGCGCTCGCTGACCACCCTAACGCCAGAGTTGCGCTCAACCTCTGGATAAGCGGCCCGCAACTGTGCAGCCAGAACATTCAATTCCGCTTCTGCGTCAGTCATAGAGATGCCTGCCTTCAGGTGTCCATACACGATGCCTGCGCCCACACTGCGGTTCTCCAGGCTCTCCCGCGTGCCATCACCTAGGAGTGGCCGCACCGCAATCGGCGCCCAGAGAACAGGCACAGCCGAAAGTGCGCCAATGTAATCCGCCGTGGTCACGCCAACGATCGTGAAGGCCACTCGATTGAGATGAATCGTGGAGCCTACGACGTCAGGATTCGAGTGAAACTGGCTCTCCCAGAAATTGCCGCTCAGAACAACCACCGGCGGCGCGCCTGGTTGATCGTCCTCTGGCAAGAACAACCGTCCAGCAGCAGGTCGCGCCCCGAGCAACCGAAAATAGTTACCTGACACGAAGACGCAGCTCAACCGTTGCGCGCCTCCCTGCAACAATTGCGGTAGGCGAAAGCCGAGCGCGCCTGCGACACGCAGAGCGTCTTCGGAAGCAACAACGGAAAGGTCGGACGTAGTTACATGCATTCCCCCGCTCCACATCGCCAACTCGGAAAGGGTCTTGCTGTGGTCGCGATAATAAACGTAGTCAGGATAAGAAAGCGCGCCGCGATTTCCTCCTTCCTTCGTGCGGTAAACGCCCATCAAGCGGTCAGGATCTTTCACCGGCCGTGGCCGCAGCGCGAGGGCGTCAAATGCGGTGAATACCGTCGTATTCACACCAATTCCCAGAGCCAAAGCGAGTATGGCCGTTGCTGTAAACCCGGGATTCTTCCGCAGCATACGCAAGCCGAAACGCAAATCCTGGATGAGGCTGTGGAGGAAATTCACCCCGCGCGCTTCGCGGCACTCTTCCTTTGCCTGCTCGATGCCGCCAAACTCGATGCGCGCCCGCCGCATTGCCTCTTCGTGCGGCACGCCGCCGCGAACCAAATCTTCAGCAAATGCCTTGATGTGAAAGCGCAGCTCTGCATCCATCTCGCTTTCCATCCGCGCCCGCCGCATTGCCGCGCGCAACCACGACCGAACCCGGCTCCACATCCTCATACTTCCTCCGGTCTGGCTCCAAGGATTCCCGCAATGACGTCCGCCATGCGGTTCCACTTTTCCGCTTCCGTTTGCAATTTGTGTTTGCCCGCTGCTGTGAGGCGATAGTATTTCGCCTTGCGCTTGTTTTCGGACTCGCCCCATTCGCTCGTGATTAAGCCCTGATGTTCCAGACGATAAAGCGCGGGATACAGCGAGCCTTGCTGAATCTCCAGCCGGTCTTTCGAAATCTGCTGGATGCGCAGCAAAACGCCGTAGCCATGCAGCGGGCCCAGCGACACCGCTTTGAGAATCAGCATGCCCAGCGTGCCCTGCAGAAGTTCAAGTTGCCTGTCCACGAAGCGAGCTCTCCTAGATGTTCTAGGAAGATATAAAACTCTTCTCCTAGGATGTCAAGGAGAGCCGAGCCTTTTTGTGTTGCCGGGTGCGATTGTGCGCCCTGAATATTTTGAAACGAGCGTTTTGCCACACCGAAACACGGCCATGATTCGAACGTTCTATAAGCGCAAAACAAGAAGAGAGACGTTCGATTAGACAGAACATCGAGGAGGGAGGAAGAACAATCAGGAGAATTTTCTGGCAGCCTGTCCACCGGTCCATCCAGCAGGCAACTCTGAAGGCAATCGACGTTGTTCTAGGAAACTTAGAGCGCTTGGCGCAGTCGGACGATGAATTGCTCGCATGGCAAGCGCCACTTTTCAAACTTAAATGACGAAGTGGAGGGCCTATGAACTTATTAAGGGAGCGCCGCAGGGGCGTCCAATGGTTTATCGGTTGGTTCAACATCCTGGTGGTTGTACTTTGGCTCGGTTGTCTCACGTGAGCCCAGACGAACTATGTGCTAAAGGAGCAAGATCGAGCCCGCGATTTCTCCATCACCACAGACGAAGGCAAGCACAAGCAGCTTGCCGCCAAATTCGTGGGGGTTCTGCAGGTGTCACTGAATCTTTGGTCGCGCAGTTTGACCGATCAGCTGATGGCCCATAGCGAGGCAATTGAAAACATTTGCAGCGTTTGTTAACATGAATATATGTGAGCTCAAAGATGATTATCGCGGATGCGTCGGTGCTTATTGCCCTGGCGAAAATGCGCAGGCTTGACCTGCTCAACTCAGTGTATGGTGACGTTTTGATCGGGCCCCAGGTTAAAGCTGAGACGGTTGACGCCGGCAAGAGAATTTCGGCTTCCGGCGTGGAGCGCATTGAAAAGGCACTGGATGATGGTTGGCTTCAAGTTGCGCGACTCTCATCGAAGGAAAAGAGCACGGCGCGTAGCATCGTTTCAAAGGGCGGTCTCGACGCAGGGGAGGCCGAATGCCTCGTCTTAGCTAGCTTTCGCAAACTCATAGTCATCCTGGATGACAGGGCGGCCCGGTCATTTGCTGAGGTTATGGGGGTCACGTTCCTTGGAACTGCGGGAATGCTGTTCCACGCATTTGTGAAAAAGCATTTGACTCTGGATGAACTCGAGGATGCGGTTGAAGCGTTGAGCCAAACAATCTGGCTTGCGCCGGCCGTTGTTGCAGATGTATGGAAGAAAGCTCGGGAGGCTGACCGATGAAAAAGGAACAGATGGTGGGAACAAGGCTGCCTGGCACAGTGGTTCGGGACCTCGAAGCAATCGAACAAGTCGAGCAAGCCGACCGCTCGACAACTGTAAGAAAACTCCTCTCTCGGGCAATACAGGACTGGAAGCTGGACCACTATTCGCGTCTGTATGGCAGCGGCAAGCTCACGCTGGCACGTGCTGCCCGTGAAGCGCGAGTATCACTCTGGGAAATGATGGATTACGTGAAAACCAGGAAAATCACTGCACAGTATGACCTTGAGGATTTTCAGCGAGATCTCAGAACCGTCGTGGCCGGTGAAAGGCCGTAGGCGCGAAAAACTGTAATTACCGAGATAGCGCGGGATTCGGTGCGCGCGCCACACTAGCCAAGATCAGGAGGCAGCTATGGATCAACGGAAGATGGCACGAACCGTTTTCTTGTTTGCGGTTCTGAGCGCGATGTTTGCCGCCAACCTGTTTGGCCAGGGCGGCGGAAACGCGGCCATCACAGGAACGGTCACCGATCCTAGCGGAGCGGTCGTGGCCGGCGCGCAGGTGACCGTGACGCAACAATCGACATCGGTCAAGCGTTCCGCGACAACCAACGCAAGCGGCAACTTCACGGTTCCCTCGCTTCTTCCCGCGAGCTACAGTGTGACGATCGAGGCTGCGGGCTTCAAAACCGTCGCGCAGACCGTCACCGTTTTGGCCGATCAAATTCGCGACCTCAATGTGCGACTGGAAGTTGGCCAATCAACCCAACAGGTCATCGTGGAAGCGGCTCCTGTCCTCGTAAATACTATTACGCCGGTTTTGAGCCAAGTGATCGAGCAGAGCCGAGTAGAGGGCATTCCTTTGGTTACTCGCAACGCCGCGGACCTGACGCTTCTCGTGCCGGGAACCACGAGTGCCAACGGACATGGCGTCCAGCAAGGAGACACCAAGCAGATTGCCGTGGGGACCCGTTCGGTAGCGGAGTCCATTGCGGTCAACGGCGCGCGCCCGGACCAGATCAGTTACAACCTGGACGGCGCCAACAACGAAGACCTGATGAGCAACACCAACAATCCTTTCCCATTTCCCGACGCGCTGCAGGAATTCAGCGTACAGACCAACAGCTTCGATGCCCGTTACGGGACGAATGCCGGCGCGGTCGTGAACGTAGTTACGAAGTCTGGGACGAACGTATGGCACGGCGACGGGTTTGAGTTCGTCCGGAATAAGATTTTCAATGCCCACAACTTTTTTGCTAAGCCGCCCGCGGGATCCACCGACGCGAGAGACCCGCTGAAGCAAAACCAATTCGGCGCAACAATCGGAGGGCCGATCGTTAGGAACAAGAGCTTCATTTTCTTCGGCTACCAGGGCACGCGCATTCGGACGGTGAACAATGCTTCGAACGCCAAAGTCCCCACGACCGCTAACATGGCAGGAGATTTCTCATCCATCTGCAAGTCTGGATTTGACAGCTCGGGGGTTTGCCTGGACCGCGACGCGAGCGGGAACATGATCGACCAGATTTATAACCCCGCCACCGGCGCGCCCTTTTCCAGAAATACCGGCCTGCCTGTCGATCCCGTGGCCCAGAATTTAGCGAAGCTTCTTCCTGTTTCCAGCGCGGACGTCAATGGCAACGTGACGTTTCAAACTCCTCTGGTTCAGAATCTCAACGAGTACGTCGCCCGATTCGATCAAGTCGTTCGCGGAAAGGACCGCCTCTTTGCGCGTTTCTTTCTCGATAGGTTCTCACATGCAGCCCCGTACGACGGCAAAGACTTATTGACAGTCGCTGCCGGCTCCACCGTACAAAGCCAGAATTATGCCGTCGGGTATACGTCGGTTATCGGCTCCAATTTGGTGAACAATACTGTCGTAGACGTGGTTCGGGAAGGTTCGGACCGCGGGCAAGGTGGCCAGGTTCCGCAGATGACCGACTTCGGATCAAGCATCTTCCAGCTTCCAAAGTCCGAGGGAGGCATTCGTAATTTCAGCGTTAGCAATTACTTCACCATCGGAAACTTTACGGACGCAAAGTTTATTCGCAATACGGGCGACATCCGGGACGACGCAACATGGACGCGCGGAAGGCACACCTTTACTTTTGGGGGCTCCTTCGAGCGCGACCAGTCTAACATTCGAAACACCGACCTGGAAAACGGGAGCTGGTCCTTCACCACCGATACTGCCCATCCTGCCGGCAGCGTTGTGAGCGCGGGGCAAGCGGCCGCGAATTTTGTCATGGGCCACATGCGCTCGTTCAGCCAGACGTCCGGCGACTATTCCGATTCGCGTCAAAATGTCGTTGGTTTATACCTTCAAGACGCTTGGAAATTCCTGCCGCGGTTGTCCCTCACTCTGGGACTGCGCTGGGAACCGCAGAGTGTCATGAAGGAAATCTTTGGGCGTACCGAACAATTCCGGCCGGACGCCTATGCTGCTGAAGTGACATCCAAAATTATTCCCAGTTCCCCCGCGGGTCTGTTCTTCGTTGGCGATTCTTTCAACGGCATCGGTTTTCCTCCGACGGGAGAAAGGCCAGATCTTAATAACTTCGCTCCCCGAGCCGGCTTTGCCTACGATCTCTTCGGGACCGCAAAGACGGTCATCCGCGGTGGCGGCGGCGTATTTTATTCGTCCCGCTTGCCGGGCCTTTTCCTGAATGACGCTTCCATCAGCCAGCCCTTCAGCCTTCGCATTGACCTAACAGAGCCCACCGCTGCCAACACTTTCATCCCTTTAGATAATCCGCTGGCTTCCGACACGACGGGATTTGCGGCAGGCTTTCCGCAGCGCTTCACCCTCGCCACCGTTCCCAAGAACGTGACGTATCACCCTCCGGTGGCTTTATTTGGTCTCGAGCCGGGACGGAAGTGGGTGACGCCCACGATTTATGACTGGAATCTCACGGTCGAGCAGCAATTGCGGCCGGATACTGTTCTCCATGTGTCCTATGTGGGGCTGAGGGGAACGCATCTGCGCCAAGATGTGGACCTAAACCCGAGGGCCGTAGGCGCCGGAACAGAGGCCAGCCGGCCGTTTCAGCCATTTAGCGACATCCTTGAAAACCAGAACAATGGCATGTCCAATTTCCATGCACTTGAGGTTGACGTTGAAAAAAGACCTGGCGGCGGCTCCAAGGGAATCCTCAAGCACCTGACGCTTCTCGCCAATTACACCTACTCCAAAGCGATGGACATCGCCCTAGCGGCAAATGGAGGCATCACCGATGTCGGCTCCAGCAAGGGCTCTGGCCGCCCGTTCGGCGATCCACTTCAGGCAGCGTTTGAGACCGGCCCTTCCGACTTTGACCACACGCACCGCGTGGTGACCTCCTACGTTTGGGACGTGCCCCAGTTGACTGGCAAAAACTCATTGGAACGCTGGTCGCTTGGCGGCTGGCAATGGTCAGGCATATTCACTCTTGTGACCGGCGACGCCCTTACCATCCTTTTCGGAAGGGACCAATCAAAAACCAACTTGGGCGGAGACCGCGCCCAATTCATCGGGACAGCAAGCCAGTACGGTGGAGTGGCGCCTCCCAGCTCTCGATCCGGATGCCCCAAAACTCCCGGAGACATCTGCGTGCCCTGGCTTGACACGGCATTGTTCACTCAGCCCGCCGTAGGGACCTTTGGCAACGTCGGAAAAGGCGCTTTCCGTGGCCCCACGAATTGGAACATGGATATGGGGCTTCACAAGACTTTCTATCCCTGGGGCTCCCATGAAAATCTTAGCGTTCAGCTGCGCGGCGAATTTTTTAACATCTTTAACCATACACAACTGAACGCTACCTCCAGCGCGAACACTGTGACCGTCAGCAGCGCAAACTTTGGCAGCATCCGCGCGGCAAATGATCCGCGGATTATCGAGCTGGGCTTGAAAATGTCTTTCTAGCCAAGGCACGAAAAAGAACGGAACGGCGAATCATGAACTTCTCATCGGGAAAGCTGTTTTTCTCGCATCTCCCGGCGCTCGTGCGGGCGTTTCTGCTAAGTGCATTGGTCCCCGCATGCCTGACTTCAGCCGAAGCCTCCACAACCCAGGCCACTAAGAAGGACCCGCAGGAATCGATCATCATAGATTCCACGGTAACTCTTCTTCTCGCCCCGGATGAGCCGCAGCCTCTAGAGGCAGCAGCCGAAGACTTGCAAAGTGATTTCGCCAAAGTACTGGGGAGTAAGCCTCAGATCGTGCGCAGCGCCGACGCCGCGGGCCCAGTGACCATTTGGATTGGCGAAATCTCAATGCTGCCGGAAGGTCTGCGGCCTGTGGGACTGTCGAAATCGGAGTCTTTTTCCATTTCGGCCGCGCGAGGCCAACTGAAATCTCGCGCTCACAGGATCGTGAGCTTGGCGGGTGCGGATCTGCGAGGAACGATCTACGCGATTTACCAATTCTCTGAAGAATACTTGGCCGTCGATCCACTTTACTACTGGACCGATCATGAGCCCCCCCGCCGCGCGCGGATTGAGCTGCCGGCGTCGCTCAACAGGCAATTCCCCGCCCCGGTTTTCAAATATCGCGGCTTTTTCATCAACGACGAGGATTTGTTGACCGGCTGGGCGCCTGGCGAGACAAAGGATCATACGGGGATTTCCCTGCAGGTCTGGAACAAGATTTTCGAAACGATTCTCAGGCTCAAAGGGAACATGGTGGCGCCGGGAACGTGGATTTTCCCCGATGAACCGCAGATCCAATTGGCCGGAAAGCGCGGTTTAATCCTGACGCAGCATCATGCCATTCCCTTAGGGCTCAATGTAGCGCGCTGGCCCAAGGATGTTCCCTACTCTTTCACCAGCCACCCCGAAATTCTTGAGCGCGCGTGGAAGAACGCCGCGGCTGCATATGCGCCCGGACAGGAGGTGCTGTGGACCGTAGGCTTGCGCGGGCTGTCGGACGCCAGTTACGCTAATTTTGACCCGAACGTCCGGGGCAATGACAAAGCCCTGGGCGAATTGGTCACCAAGGCAATCGCCGACCAAATCGAAATCGTCCGCTCCCTCCGCCCCGATGCAAAATTCATCACCAGTCTGTGGCAGGAAGGAGCGCGGCTGGTGCACCAGGGCTATCTCAGCATTCCTCCGGAAGTCGCCACCGTATGGGCCGACACGGGCTATGGCTATCTTCAGGACAAAGGTTTGGTGACGGCGGGCCAAGGAGCCTACTACCACGTGGCTATGATGAATGGCCGCGCTAATCAGTTGAGCGAAATGGTCCCCGTCGAGCGAATTCATTCCGAGCTGGGGCGTTATCTTAAGGCTGGAGCCACGCACTATCTGCTCCTCAATACCAGCGACATTCGCCCCGTTTCCATGACCACCAAAGCCGTCATGGACGTCGCTTGGAGCGGCTTGCCCGATCCCGCCGGAGAAAAGGATCCGTATTACAAACAATGGGCTTCCGAGGAATTTGGTCCGAGGGCCGCCGCAAACGTGGCGGAAATCTATACGGAATATTTTGCTGCCCCGGCTCATTTGCCGGGTGATGAGCCCCTTCTCGAATACGGCGATAATTATTACCAGACGGAGGCGCGCCGCTTTTTAGAAGAATACATGGTCGGTTTCCCCCTCTATTTTTTGCCTGGCCAGGCCCCCACTTGGACGACACCTCGAGTTTTCACGCTGCCGTCCGACAATCCAAGAACTGCCGATCTGCGTGAATCTCTGAAGGGAGAAATTCAGCGCTGCGGCGAAGCCCAGCCGCGTTGGGATGCCTTGTGGACCAAGGCACTGGCGGCAGAGCCCCTGGTTTTGCCCGAGCGCTTGCCCTTCTACCGCGCACACGTCCTTGCCATGATCGCGATCGGAAGAGAGGGCAATCACATTCTTCTGTCTGTCGCGCAGGCGGTTTTGGACGCCAAAGACGGCAACACGCAGGCGGCTCGCGCTGCCGTCCAACAAGCGCTCCTGGCCTTCGAAGAAATCGCCAAGGCCGAAAAAAGCGCAGAATACGGGAAATGGAAAGATTGGTATGGCGGAGATTGGCTGACCGGGATTCCGCGGACGCGCGAGCTCGTTCAGATTTTCGGGAAGCGATTGGAGGATCCGCGATCTCCCATGCCACCGCCAGTTTTCTGGACCGGCTGGGAAGCGTACTACCACATCATGCATTACGAGGGCGAACGCACAGCCAGCGTGGACTGAAAGAGCGCGGGCTTTCTTTATCACCTGTGTCGGCTGGCAGACCCCCTTTGAGTAGTGGGAGATTCTCCGCGCTTCAGCCAAAAGGCAAATCCTCCCGGAGACGGAACAAGGTATGAAAATCAAAGACCTGCGCGCCACCACCGTGAGTGTTCCGCTCGAAGCGCCTTTGCGTCACGCCAACGGCTGCCACTGGGGACGTTTCGTGCGGACGGTCGTGGAAATCGAGGCCGACAACGGACTGGTGGGCCTGGGGCAAATGGGAGGCGGAGGCCAATCTAGCGAAAATATATTTCGACAGCTCAAACCCGCGCTCATTGGCTGGGATCCCTGCCGCCTCGAAGAACTAAAATTTCGCATTAGCAACCCGACGGTCTCTCTCTACAACAACCAGACGCAAATTCTTGCGGCGCTCGAGTTCGCTTGCCTGGAACTGTTGGGGCAAGCCTGCGGAGTTCCCGTTTCGGAGATTTTAGGCGGGCGGCTAAGAGACCGCGTTCCGTTTGCCTCTTATCTGTTTTTCCGTTACGCGAATCCGCAAAATGGCAACGGCGAAGTCCGCACCGTTGACCAGCTAATCTCCTACGCTCAACACTTGAAATCGGTTCATGGTTTCCACACCCATAGACTCGTCCGCAGGGGACTGTCGCCTTTAGGTGACAGGGGAATGCGGCCTTCTTTTGCATGTTCGTGCGTCTTCGCTTTTTGTTTGCCTTAGGCCTATGCTCTTTGTATACTCCTGCTTATGCGCGCCGCCTACAAATACCGCCTGTACCCCAACCAAGCCCAGGTTCGGTTTCTCGAGAACCAGCTC
>Ga0209156_10000115_pt1 | contig 59246 bp, 59 predicted proteins | sample GraSoiAngelo_124_FD_185881 | JGI IMG/M metagenome (GOLD analysis project Ga0209156, IMG submission 185881) | Grasslands soil microbial communities from the Angelo Coastal Reserve, California, USA - 14_0927_05_20cm (SPAdes) (version 2) | ecosystem: Environmental > Terrestrial > Soil > Grasslands... | reverse complement strand
TCGCTGGCGACACAATTTGCACAGGGAACGCTGTTCACCGACAAGTACGCGGAGGGTTATCCCGCGCATCGGTTCTACGCAGGGTGCGAGAACGTCGACGACGTCGAGAGCGAGGCGGCCCGGCTCGCATGCGAGATATTCGGCGCGGAACACGCGTACGTGCAGCCGCACTCTGGCGCCGACGCGAACCTCCTCGCGTACCTCGCGATACTCACGACGCGCGTCGAGACGAAGATGCTCGAACAGCTCGGCGTCGAGGACCCGACAAAGGTCGCCCGAACGGACTGGACGCGCATCCGCGAGGCGACGCACAACCAGCGTCTCCTCGGACTCGACTACTACTCGGGTGGGCACCTCACGCATGGGTACCGTCACAACTATTCGAGCCAGCTTTTCGATGCGTACACGTACACCGTCGACCGCTCGACGATGTTGCTCGATCTCGACGAGATCCGTCGGCAGGCACGCGAGATAAAGCCGCTCGTGCTCCTCGCGGGATACAGCGCGTACTCGCGAAAGATCGACTTCGCGAAGCTCCGCGAGATCGCCGACGAAGTCGGGGCCGTACTCATGGTCGACATGGCGCATTTCGCAGGGCTCGTGGCCGGTGGCGTCTTCGAGGGGAACTACAACCCGGTGCCGTTCGCTCAGGTCGTGACGACGACGACGCACAAGACGCTGCGCGGTCCCCGCGGCGGGATGATCCTGTGCACGTCAGAGTTCACGGAGGCCGTCGACAAGGGGTGCCCGATCGTGCTCGGTGGTCCGTTGCCACACGTCCTCGCCGCGAAAGCGGTCGCGCTGCGGGAGGCGAGCCAGCCCAGCTTCCGTGACTACGCGCGTCGCATCGTCCAGAACGCCCAGGCCCTCGCCGAGGCCTGTGTCGCGCAGGGTATGGACGTACTCACCGGTGGCACGGACAACCATCTTCTGCTCCTCGACGTGCACAAGAGCTTTGGGCTCACCGGGCGCCAGGCGGAGTCGGCGATCCGCGAATGCCACATGACCCTCAACCGGAACGCGCTGCCGTTCGACGCGAACGGGCCGTGGTACACGAGCGGGCTGCGCGTGGGCACGCCTGCCGCGACGACCCTGGGCATGACGCCCGCCGACATGCGCGAGGTCGCCGCCGTCTTCAAGCTCGTGCTCGCGAACACAAAGCCGACGATCATGCAGAAGGGGCCCGAGGCCGGCCAGCCGAGCCGTGCGCGCTTCCAGGTCGCTCGCGCTGCCGGAGAGGCCGCGCGGGAGCGGGTCGCGGCACTCCTCGATCGCTACCCGGTGTATCCGGAGATCGATATCGATCTCCTTCGCTCGGCGGCACGTGAGTGGGGAGAGCCTTCGAGGCCAACGGCCGCGGCCGTCCACTGAGCAACGCGCAGCTCCATGTTTCGGCGCACCCTCTCGTCAAAGAGAAAGTGACGCGCCTGCGCGATGAGACGACCCCGCCGAAGATCTTCCGGGAGCTCGTGGCCGAGATCGCGACGCTTCTCCTGTACGAAGCGACGGCCGATCTCCCGACCGAGCCTCGCGAGGTGAAGACGCCACTCGCGGTCTCGAAGGGGGCCCGCCTCAAGGACAAGGTGGGACTCATCCCCGTTCTTCGCGCGGGAATCGGCATGGTCGAGGCCGCGCTCGAGCTGATGCCCGAGGCGCAGGTCTGGCACATCGGGCTGTTTCGCGATGAGCGGACCCTGCGGCCGATCTCCTACTACAACAAGCTTCCATCGTCGGCGACGGTGCAGGTCTGCCTCGTCCTCGACCCGATGCTCGCGACCGGTGGCTCGGCCACCGAAACCGTCGACATCCTGAAGAAGTGGGGCGCAAGACGCATCAAGTACGTCGGCATCATCGCGGCGCCCGAGGGGGTGCGCGCCCTTTCGAGCGCGCACCCCGACGTTCCAATCCATGTCGCCGCGCTGGATGAGCGCCTCAACGAGAAGGGCTACATCGTTCCCGGTCTCGGCGACGCCGGTGACCGGCAGTTCGGTACTGGCTAGGTCCTAGTTCGCGCAGCTCCCGTTCGGGTTCCAGTCCTTGAACATGCCACTCGGATTGTTTTGCCAGACCCATGCGTGGAGCTCGTAGAAGGGCGGTAGTCCGTACCGGTTCCCCATGGGGATGAGCTTGAGCGGCTGGTCGAACAGCCTCGGGGCCGCGGTATTTCCCGCCATCAACCATGCGCCCTGGAAGACGATGTACTCCACTGCGACGAGGCGGAGCTTCCCGTTCGGGAGCGGCTGGTAGACGAGAGCTTCGGGCTTCGCGGGATCCACGACGGCGTCGCCGAGGGCCGACCCGTTCACGTAGTGAATGCCCATCACGCCGATGCCGGGACTCGTGATGCAGGTGATGCCGGCCAGGTCGCGGACGAGGATCTTGTAGCCCGCGTCGTCCGCCGCTGCCAGCTGGTGGAAACCCGCGGTGGCCGCACGTGCGGTGCTGAGGTCCGCCGCCCCCGCGTTCGCGGGGGACGGCGTGGCCAGCAGCACGATCGCGATGGTGGCGACGCCGACTAGCGTCCGTGTCCTTCTTGCGAACATCTACATACCCTCGGTGACGGGGTAGATCTCGTCGGCGACGAGGCCGTGCGCCTCTTTGTGGACCCGGTTCGCCGCTTCGGGGTTCGGCGCGTCCACGAGGCAGAAGATCTTCCCGTTCTTCTCGTCGAACCAGTAGCGCAGGTACTGAACGCCGTACTTCCCCTGTGTCTTCACGTCGGCCATGTGAGCGTCGGCGACGTCCTTGGCCTTCGCACCCGCGGGGGCCTTGCGGTGCACGTCCATGTAAAGCGGCATCTGTCGTCTCCCTTTTCTCGGTGTCCGTGCCGGCAGGGAGAGTTCTAGGAGACGACCGTGTGGCGGCCCGTGTGCGGTGGCGTGTGGCTTACCGTGTGGGACGGCGAAAAACGCCGGAGGCGCTCCGCGAGTTCGGGCATCAGGCCCGCGAGCGCGATGCGCAGGCCGCGCTCGATGTGCTCTTTGTCTTTTCCGCCCTCGACCTCGACCAGGTCCGCGAGGATCGCGGCGACGATCCACCGATTGCCCTGCCCCAGCTCTTCGCGGGCGAGTGCCTCGCGCAGAAGACTGAGCGTCCGGTCGCCGTCGTTCTTGGCACGGGCGATCAGCCCAAGGCCGCGGAGCGCGAGCGCCTGCCAGCTCGGGTTCTTCGTCTCCTGTGCGATCGTCAGCGCGCGCGTGAACCGCTCCGTCGCGCCGTCGAGGTCGCCCTCGGCCAGCCGCGCGTCACCCGCTTGCACCAGGGCCCACGGCAACGTGGGCAGGAGTCCCTCGCGCTCGGCTCTCGCCACGGCCGCGTCGGCAAAAGCCTTGCCCTCTTCGACGTTGCCCATGCCTACGAGAACGCGCGCAAGCACACCCATCGCGAGGGGTGCCCACCCCAAAGCGGGCAGCGCCGCGCGGAGATGTTCTTCGGCGGCGGCGTACTCGGAGCGATCGGCGTGGCACACGGCGAGCATCGCTCTGGCCCAGCCCGCCTCTTTCGTGTCGCCGATGTCCTCGGCGAGGCGACGAGCGCGGCGGAACGACGCCTCCGCCGCTCCGTAGCGACCTTCGATCGCCGAGATCCGGCCGCGCTCGGTCTCGATCTGAGCCAGCGCCGCGCGGTCGCCGAGCTCGTTCGCGAGGCGGAGCGCCCGTTGAAGGTGGCTCATCCATTCGCGCGCCGTTCCGAGCCCGCCTCCGGTGTACGTGGCCGACCCAAGGATCAGCGCCCGCGCCTCGAGCGCACGGTCGCCGGTCTCGCCTGCCTGGCGCGCCGTACGCAGCGCGATATCTCGCGCGCTCGCGAAGTCGCCGGCCCAGAAGCGGACCCTCGCGATGTCGAGCAACGCACGCGCCTGCACGTCGAGGCGGAGCAATGGCTCGGCAGCGGAGCGGGGCGCCCGCTCCAGCGGGCGCGAGATGGAGGCGGGCGGTTCTATCGCGAGCTCGTCGCGGTAACGGCGCGTGAGCCCAGCGACGTACGTACGCGCGCGCTCGCGATCGCCGCGCGCGGCGTGGATCTCGACGATGAGCTCGTGGAGCGCATCGTCGAACGGCTCGCTCCGCAAGGCTCGCTCCGCCAGAGCGAGGGCGCGATCAGGCTCGCGATGGGAGAGCAGCGTTGCCGCCCAGCGAAGCGCGTCTGCGGCCGAGGTCGCAACCCGGGCGCGCTGGACCTGAAGCCACGTGTCGAAGGAAGGAGCCTCTCCGAAGCTCATCCCTTCGAGAAGCTCTCCGCGTACGAGGTCATCGATCGACGTCTCATCCCATTCGCCGCGGAGGAGCTCGCCCGCGTCGACCACGAGTACCTCGGCGTCGATCTTGATCCTGCCGTCGCGTTCGCCGATCTCTGCGGGAGGGTTCACCGCTTTTCGCACCTGACTCAATGACCAGCGCACCGCACCCAGCGGGTCATCCGCCTCTGACCACAGGAGATCCGCGAGCTCGCGCCTGGTGGGAGCGCGCGGCTCGAGCAGCAAATAGGTAAGAAGCGCCCACGGTTTGTGGCCCTCGAGCCGGCGTGACTCGCCGTCATGCTCGAGGCCCGGCCGTCCCAGAAGCCTCACGCGCAGGGGCATTCGGTGCCGAGTCTAAGAAAACGGTCTGGTCTGGAATGCCGAATGCGTAGGAGTCGTTATCGTGCCCGCGGTGTCCTCCACCTCTGTCCTTCTTGCGGGTTCAACGCTGCTTGCGTTCGCTTTCGGGGCTATTGCGACGCCACTCGTCGGCGTACTCGCTCGCCGGCTCGGGATGCTGGACATGCCCGGCGGCCGGCGGGCCCATCCCCGCCCCATCCCGCGCCCGGGGGGTCTCGCGATCGCGATCGCGTTTGGATCCGCGATCTTCAGCTTCTGGCTGATCGACCGGGTCGCCGGGCATCCGTTCCTGATACCTGAAGAGGTGCGTTCCTCGCGATTCACGCTGATCGCGATCGCCGCGGTGCTCGGCATGGCCATCGGCCTCGTTGACGATTTGCTCGAGCTCCGCGCGCGCTGGCAGTTCCTTGGGCAGGTCGTCGTCGCAGCCGTGATCGTGTTGGCAGGCATTCACATCGACTTCGTCAACGATCCGCTGTCGGATCGTCTGATCGAGCTGTCGTTCCCTGTCGCGGTCGTGTTCACGATGCTCTGGATCGTCGGAATGAACAACGCGCTCAACTTCATCGACGGTCTGGACGGTCTCGCCGCCGGTGTAGCGGCGATCGCCGCGGTCACGCTTGGTGGACTCGCGCTTCTCCCGCAGGTGTCGGAGCCGTTCGTCGCTTGGATGGGCTTTTCGCTCGCGGGCGCCATCGCCGGGTTCTTGCTTTTCAATTTCCATCCGGCACGGCTCTTTCTCGGCACGACCGGGGTCGTATTCCTTGGCACGATGCTCGCTGTGCTTTCGATCTTCGGCACGGCCAAGGTCGCCGCCGCGCTCCTCGTGCTCGGTGTCCCGATCATCGACACGTTCTACGTGCTCATTCGTCGCGTGCTCTCGGGCCAGCCGCCGTTCGCGCCCGACCGCGGCCACTTTCACCATCGGCTCCTTGACGTGGGGCTGACGCATCAGCAGGCCGTCCTCTTGATCTACGGGATGACCGCGCTCCTTGGCACCCTCGCCTTCATGACGAGCGGGCGCGGGCAGATCGCCGGGTTCATCGGCCTCGCGGTATTCCTCGGGATCCTGGTGATGGCGCTGGCGCAGCGAAGCTCGAAGGCCGAGGAGCTTGACCCCGGTCTGTACCGAGAGGAAGCCGATCGCTTTTAAGGGTTTTAAGGGAAAGCTTCTCGTCGGAACCTGCTCGTGGACCGATCCCACCCTGATCGAGTCGGGCTGGTACCCCGAGCGGATCAAGGACGACGCCGACAAGCGCTTGCGCTACTACGCCGAGCACTTCCCGATCGTCGAGAACGACGCCGCGTTCTACGCGCTTCCGTCGCAGAAGCAGGCGCTCCTGTGGGCCGAGCGCACGCCTGACGAGTTCGTCATGAATTTCAAAGCCTTCGCGACACTCACCACGCACCCGACCGATCCCAAGCGCCTCCCCAAAGACATTCGCGAAGCTTTGCCGAAGGAGACGGCCGCGAAGCGACGCGTGTATCCCAAAGACTTTCCGAAGGATGCGCGCGAGGAGTTGTTCGCGCGCTACTGGGTCGGTCTCGAGCCGCTGCGCAAGGCTGGGAAGCTCGGAGCGATCCTGCTGCAATACCCCGATTGGTTCGTCATCTCGAAAGCCAATAAGGACGAGATCCTTCACGCGCGAGAGCTCTTGCCCGACGATCGCCTCGCAGTCGAATTCCGAAACGCCACGTGGATGAGCGAGCGCAATCGTGCCGAGACCCTCTCGTTCCTCGAGGAGCATGGCCTCACGTACGTCGCCGTCGACGAGCCGCAGGGATTTCCGTCGAGCATTCCGCCCGTGGCCGCGGTAACGAGCCCCGCGCTCGCGATCGTGCGCTTCCACGGCCGCAACGCCGAGAACTGGAAGAAGCCGGGGCTCACCGCTGCCGAGCGCTTCGATTACTCGTACAAGAAGAAAGAGCTCGAGGAGTGGCTCCCGAAGATCCGCGAGATCGCTGAGCGCGCGAAAGAGATCCATCTCCTGATGAACAACTGCTACGGGGACAAAGCCGTGACCAACGCCGCCGAGCTCGCGAAGCTCCTCGATCCAGGTGACAAGTTCCCTTGACATAATGTCGCTAACGTGCGACAGTCCCCTGCAACCAAGGAAACGGATCGGAGGACGTTCATGAGTCAGCAGTCCGCCGCCCGGGCGTACACGCGCGAGTTCGGGGTCGCCATGGCGTGGTACGTCATCGTGGTCCTGGCGTCGATCACCCTTGTTGGCGGTGTCGGCCAACCGATCAAGACGCTCGTCGCTCTGGCGCCGGTTATTCCGGCGACATTCGCGCTGTTCGCTTACTTGAGGTTCGTGTCGCGCATGGACGAGCTCGGACAGCGGATCCAACTCGAAGCTCTTGCCTTCGGGTTCGGAGCCGCGGGAATGCTCACCTTCGCGTACGGCTTTCTCGAGAACGCGGGCTTCCCGCAGCTCAGCTACATCTGGGTGTTCCCGTTGATGATCGCGCTCTGGAGCATCGGCGGCGCGATCGCGTACTACCGCTACCGATGAAGAACCGCCTTCGCGTTCTGCGCGCGGAACGCGACTGGTCGCAAGGCGAGCTCGCCGACCGACTTGAGGTCTCGCGTCAGACGGTGAACGCGCTTGAGAACGAAAAGTACGACCCCAGTCTGCCTCTCGCCTTTCGGATCGCTGCCCTCTTCGGTACGCGCATCGAAGACATCTTCAGACCGGAATAGGATCGCCTGATCGTGGCGAATCGTCCCCTATCGGACTTCCATCCCCGCGAGCGCCTGGCAAGTGTTCCCCACACGACCCGTCGGTTCGCCTGTCGCTCCGCGCTTGCTGTTTCGCCGGACGCCCAGACGCTCGCGGTGATTTCCGATCAAGGCCCGGGCACATACGAGGCGTGGACGCTGCCGGCCACCGGAGGGAAACCACAGCGCGCGATCACGCTCGAGGCTCACGCCGTGAGAAGTCTCTGCTGGAGCGCGAACGGCGAGCTCATCGCGGCGGCCGACCGCGGCGGCACCGAGCTCCATCAGCTTCACGTGCGACATCCAGACGGACCGACCCTTCCGCTCTCGACCGACCCTGCCGGCCGCGTCCAGCGACTGCTCTCGTGGAATGCCGCTTCGCCGGATGGCGCCTTCGTCGCGTTCTCGAGTAATGCCCGAGCGTCGACGGACATGGACGTCGTCATCGCCGACCTCGCGACCCGGAGCGAGCGGCCACTACTGACCGGGGCGTTCTGGCACGTCGTCGGCGGCTGGTCGCCCAACGGCGCCCGGCTCCTGGTGATGCGGGTCTTCGATAACACGACGCAGAGTCTTTTCGTGGTGGATCCGCGTGGTGGTGACGCACGCGAGATCACCCGGCATGCGGAGGACGACTCGCACATTCCAGCGGGATGGCTCGCCGACGGACGCGCGGTCGTGATCACCGACGAAGATAGCAATCACCTCTGGCTCGGCGCGCTCGACGTTGGGACGGGCGCGTACGAGACGATCGATCGTCCGGACTGGGATGTCGAGCTCGCGGCATCGTCCGCCGACGGTCGAACGCAGATCTGGTCGGTGAATGAGGACGGGTATTCGACCTTGCGCTGGCGTATCGGATCCGGTCCGATCCGCGAGCGTCGCCTGGACGGAGCGGCCTGCGAGGACCTCGTGATCTCGCCGGACGGATCGCGCGCCGCGTTCACGCGGCTGTCTCCGACCGAGCCATGGCAGGTCTGGACGCTCGACACCGCGACCGGCGACGCGCGCATCGCGCTCGGCTCGACGTTCGCGGTCCCGAAGGGTGAGCTTGTCGAGCCTGAGCTCATCCGCATCCCCGGCGCCGACGGCGAGATCCCATGCTTCGTGTACCGCCCGCGCGGCGCCCGCGGAGCGACACCTGCGATTCTCTATCCGCATGGCGGGCCCGAAGGCCAGTCGCGTCCGGCTTTCGGTGCGCACCTGACGCATCTCGCGGCACTGATCCATCGCGGGATCGCGCTCGTCGTGCCGAACATCCACGGCTCGACCGGCTACGGACGGAAGTGGCAGGCCGCGATCCATAAAGATTGGGGCGGGATCGATCTGCGAGATTTGCGCGCGGTGACCGACTGGATGACCAAACAGAAGGACTTCGACCGCTCGCGCCTCGCCGTCTATGGCGGCTCGTATGGCGGGTTCGCGACGCTCCTCTGCGTGACGCAAATACCCGCCGTGTGGCGGTGTGCCGTCGACGTTTTCGGCGTCGCGAACCTTGTGACCATGATCGAGAACGCGCAGCCGAACTGGCGTCGCTTCCTGGCACGATGGATCGGTGATCTCGAGCACGACCGCGCGAAGCTCGTCGAGCGTTCGCCGATCACGCACATCGACAACGTGCGCTGCCCGATGCTGATCCTCCAGGGCGAGAACGACCCCCGTGTCCCGAAGGAGGAATCCGATCAGGTCGTCGAGCGCCTTCGCGCGCTCGGCCGCCGCGTCGAGTACGTGGTCTATCCAGATGAGGGCCACGGGTTCACGAAGCGCGCTAACGCAGAGGATGCGTACGGGCGGATCCTGGATTTCCTCACGAGGGAGCTCGGGGTCTAGCGGATCGCCTCGAGTAGCTGGATCGCGCGGCGCGGGGGGTGCACCGCGTATCCGAAATTGCGATTCACGAGCAGGTCCAGATCCGCCCAGTACTCGAGAGTGAAATAGCGATCCTCGGCCCAGATCAGGACGACCATCGGCTGACCGCCGCTCAGCACCGGGACCGGCTGTGTCGGCAGGGTCACGTCGAGCGCCTCGACGATCGGCAGGATCAGCGCGCGATCCTGCGTCTGGCCTCCGCCGAGGGTCGGCGTCTTCACCGCGAGGCTGCTCGTGGCAGCGAGGCCGTGGTCGCGCGTCATGTTCACGCCCTGCGGGTAGCGATTCGGCGTCGGCGACGGTGTCGGCGGTGGCAGCGAGGCCGTGGTCGCGCGTCATGTTCACGCCCTGCGGGTAGCGATTCGGCGTCGGCGACGGTGTCGGCGGATCGTGCGCCGGCGCCGCGAGCGCGGCGTCGCGCTGGCTGATCGGGTAGAGGTCGCCCTGCGGAGCGATGTGCACCCAGGCGCCGACGATGTGCCGATCGACGAGCACCGCGTGGCCCAGTGGCGGGAAGCGGCCAGCTCCGTCCCAGTCGCGTTCGAGCACGATCTGAATGAGCTCACTCGGCCTGCCGGCGTATGGTCGAAAGTCGAGGCCCGCCTCTGCCGAGACGTTCGCGAATTCATCGAAATTGTGGAGAACCTTCGTCGGCGTTCCTGGCGCCAGCATTCCTACGTTCTGAAAACCGATCGCCGACGGCAGTGTCAGCTCGCCAACGTACAAGGTGGCGCGCGGCGCCCATCCAAAGCGAGCGAAGAGGTCACGAACGTCGCCATCCACGGGACGGATCGCGCGAATGTCCCTGAGCAGTTCCGCGGCCGGTTTTCCCTCGTAGGCTTTCATGACCTGCGCGGGCATCTCGTCGAGTGAGCCCGTCTTTGCGACCGTGCCGCCGCGAACGGCGAAGGTCGACTCGGGCCCGCCGAGTGTCACGTACGCGCCCGCGACCGCCGTGGTCTGCACGGGCACGTATGGGGGCGAGAAGCTTGTCGCGTACGGCGAGAGGAAGGCGATCCACTCGTCGCCCTCGCGGACGTCAAAGAAGTGGCAGCGATATTCGATGATGGTGATCTCTGCGCCGGCCGTTCCCTTGACGACCTCGGCCGGCCGCAGCGCGATCGTCCGCACTGGAGTCCCCGCGATGTCGATCGAGCCGAGGCGCACGACCGTCCCTCTCGCAATGAGAGCAGCCCTATCGACCATCGGTGGCAGGCTTTGCCACGACATGCCAGGCTCGGAGCGGCATGCATCGAGCGAGGCGGTAAGGTTGGTGAAGGTCGGGCCGGTGCACGCGACGATTGCGCAAAACCCGAAGGCGAGGCTCGCCAGGCGTCCCATTGAGGGACTAACGAAGGGTGCTTCCTAAGAGCACGCCGTTCGCCCAGTAGGCACCGGTCGCCCCGGCAGGTAGTACGTCGAACGTGGCGCCGCCCGCGTAGGGAATGAGCTCAACACCTATGACGACCGCGCCGTCGTAACGATCACCCGCAACGAGCTTGCCCACCGTCCGACCGTCCGCGGTGGGATGTCCCGGGGACACGTTGACGGTACGGCCATCAGCGAGCACTAGGTGCACGACGCGATGCGTTGCGGGGACCGCCGTGGTTCCGATCTCTACGAGCGGTAGAGCGACCCGCGTACGTTGACGGTACGGCCATCAGCGAGCACAAGGTGCACGACGCGATGCGTTGCGGGGACCGCCGTGGTTCCGATCTCTACGAGCGGTAGAGCGACCCGCGTGCCCGCGACGTCCGTGGTCCACACGACATCACCGACCTTGAGGAGCTCGACCGCGACATCGCCCGCGGGTGTCGCTATCCGCGTCCCTCGCGCGAGGCAGATCGGGCATGGCGGCGGGCCACTCGCGGTCTGGCTCGCGATGGTCACGTTCCCGCGCTGATCGATCGTTCCGTCGACGCGTGTGCCCTGTTGGTTCGAAAGAGATCCGAAAATCGCTAAGAAATGGAAGCCGCCGCCTAGCTGATCGAGGTGAAGCGCGTTGAGCATCTTCCAGTCGCGGTAGATCGCTAGCTCTTGATCCTTCGTGTACGACGAGGCGGGTGCGATGCCAAGGTGGCTGAGGATCGCGCTGAACGTGGGAGCGTCCTTCTGGATATCGGGTAGACGCTCGTGCGCGAGGGCTCCTTCGTCGGCCCGTGCGACCGGGTAGTAATCGGGGTCGCAGAACAGGAGCCGGCCAAATCGGTCCACGAGCCGGTACTTGAGCTGCGCTTGGTTGAGGCCGCCCGGCGCGGGGCTCGGAGTCGGCGACGGGGCCGGAGTCGGATTCGGCGGGAGCGTTCCGGGAACGATCGTCCCGGTGATCGCCGTTGCCGTGACGGTTCCGGCGGGGGCGATCGTCGCGCTGCCGGCGGTCGCGCTCGGCTGGGGTGACGAAAGCGTCGCGGCGCCACCGCACGCGACGGTCGCGATGAGAAGCAGGAGCGCACAGACGCGCATGTGTCTAGGAACGGTGGGACCTGGGATCCGGTTCCTGCAACGGCGGGCGCCGGCGGCGAACGTAACGGGTCGCATAGACCTCTTGGCCCAGCGACAGGATCTTGTTGTCGACCCAGCCGGTCTCGAGCATCGCCTGCTGAGACTCGTCCCATCCCGATGCGCCGTCCGGCAACAAACCCTTCTTCCAGACGACAAACCAGATCGCGCCGTCGGGGTGGGCCACGCGAACGAGCTCGACGGCAAGCTCCTCCAGCGGAATGGCCGCGAGGGCGAAACAGAGCACGAGACCGTACCGCCTGTCTTTCGATCGGATCGGCAGACGCACATCCAGCACGTCGAGCTGTCCGGCGAGGTGCTCGATCGGGCGGTCGTAGGTTGCAACGCCACCGATACGAAGCGCCGGCATGCCCGATTTGACGCCCAATTTCGGGACAACCTCGACGGCAGTGCGCATCCCGCGAGGTGCTTTCACCGGTCGTTGAAGTTTAGGGAACGCCGTATGCACAAAGGCTCGTATGGCGTTCGGTATGACTTCGCGGCCACGTCCGGTGCTCATCGTCGACGACGATGTCGAGACGCTCTCCGTCGAGCGCGAGCTTCTCGCCGAGAGCGGCTTCCGCGTGGTCGAGGCGCGTGACGGCGCCGAGGCTCTCCGCGCGGTCCAGGAGGATCCACCCGCCGTCGTCGTGCTCGACGTGCAGATGCCGGGCATGGACGGACCCTCGTTTGCCCGCGAGCTGCGCATGGCACTCCGGCGCGTACCCCTCGTGATCCTCACCGGCGTCGCCGATCCCCGCCGTGAGGCCGATCGCTGCAACGCCGAGGCCTACCTCTCGAAGCCCTTCGACGCGCAACAGCTCGTCAGCGTCGTTCGTCGCTTCGCCGCCTGACCGCCGGGCATACTGCGAGACGTGCCCGCGCGCCTCCTCGTTAGAGAGCCGAACGCCGTCGTCGATCGGCCCGCCGACCAGCTCTCGGAGCTCCGCGGCGAGCACCCATGCTGGCTCGACATCTCGAACCCGCTCAGCGAGGAGTTCGAGCTCGTTGCCAAAGAGCTCGAGCTTCATCCGCTCGCCGTCGAGGATGCGCAGCATGGTCACCAGCGCCCCAAGATCGATCAGTACGAGACGCACTACTTCATCGTCTTCTATGCCCTCGAGACACCGAGCCCGGGCGTCGTGAACTACCACGAGATCTCGATCTTCGTCGCCCATAACGCGATCGTCACTGTGCACCCGGGCGACTTCTCCGCCCGCAAGCTCGTCGAGAAGCGGTTCGTCGAAGGACACCTTCAAACCACCGGCCTTCTGCTGCACGCACTCCTCGACACGATGGTCGATCAGTACTTCGAGGTCGTCGACCAATTCGGCGAACGCATCGAGCTTCTCGAGCAGTTCGTTGCCGAGGAGGCCGGCCCGAACCTTCACCGCGCGCACGCGCCGCTCCGCGAGCTCTTCCTGGTCAAACGGGATCTGCTGCAGCTGCGGAAGACGATCGCCCCTGAGCGCGATGTGCTGCAGGTGCTCGTCCGCGGCGACCTCCGCGAGCTGCGCGAGATCGGGAAGCGCGCGTACTTTCAGGACGTCTACGACCACATCCTTCGCGTCACCGACGAGATCGACACCTTTCGCGAGCTCACCTCGAACGTGATCGACGCGTACCTCGCGGCCGCTTCGAACCGGCTGAACGAGGTGATGAAGGTCCTCACCAGCATCGCCACCGTTCTTCTCGTCCTCACCGTCGTCACCGGCTTCTTCGGCCAGAACTGGAGCTTCATTCCGTACGGGTCGCTCCCTCTGTTCTGGGTGTCGATGGCGGTCACGGGTCTGATCGCGGTCGGCCTGGTGATGTACTTCCGGCGCCGCGGCTGGCTCTAGCGCTCGGTTCGCCTACCCGAAGTTCCTCGGCTAAACTGACCGTGCCCCTGGCCGCACCCCGCAACCCCGGGTGGAGCGCGCTCGCAACGCGGCGATCCTGGGCCAGGTCGGATCCAGAAAATCGCGGCGTTGGGCGGAGCGTGACGTATCGCAACTGGTGACGTGCTCAAGATGGGGCTGCAGGTCGCAGTGGCGATCGGTGTTCCTCTGCTTGCCGGTACGTTCGGCGGCAACGCGATCGACGATCGTCTCGGCAGCAAGCCCTGGGGACTCCTGATCGGAATCCTCCTCGGCCTCATCGTCGGCGCCGGCGCGATGGCCGCTTTGCTGCGCGACTACCTCTCGCGCCCAATGGGAACGGCGACAGAGTCGGCTCGGGCGGCAGGCCAGCGCTGGGACAGCGAGATACAAGAGCGTGAGCGGCGCCGCGAGAGCGGTGAGGATGAGGAAGATCGTTGATGCGGACGATCGATAGGTCGCTCATGTCACTTCCGCCCATGACCCTTCTCGCGGGCCTAGTCGCCATCGACTTGGTCATGGTCGGCGTCGGCTGGATCGTCTTTGGACTACCCACCTGGCCAGACATCACGCCCCAGCGGATTCTCCGCATGCTGTCCGGCGAGCCCCTCTTCCACCCATTTGGTGAGGACCTTTCGATCTCGAACTCGCACCTCACGATGTGGATCGTTATGGCGCTCCTTATTGCCCTCTCCTTCGTCGGCACCCGAAGGTTGACGCTGGTACCCAGCGGACTCCAGGGAGCCCTAGAAGTCACCGTTCAAACGCTTCACGACTTCGTCGTTGACACCGGCGGGCGAGCAGCGGCGAAGTACGTCCCCCTGGTTGGGACGCTCTTTCTCTTCATCCTTCTTTCAAACTGGTTGAGCGTGGTGCCCCTCGTCGGGCAGATCCCTCTGTTGCATGCGCCCACAGCCGACTACCACATCACGCTCGGTCTCGCCATCGTCGCCTTCGTTGGCTATCAGGCAGAGGGCATTCGAACGCTCGGTCGAGGCTACTTCAAGCGCTGGCTGAACCTCGAATCGCTCAAGGAGGGTCCCTTTCTGGGAGGGCTGCTGATATTCGTTGGCTTCATCGAGTTCCTCGCTGAGGTCATCCGGATCCTGACGCTCACCGCGCGACTCTGGGGAAATGTCTTTGGCGGCGAGGTGATGCTCGTGGTGATGGCCGCAGTGCTCTACGTGGTCGCGATTCCCGTTCTTCTCCTGTTCGCCGGGTTCGAGATGTTCATCGGTCTGCTCCAAGCCGTCATCTTCTCGATACTGACGCTGCTTTACTTCGTCCTCGCGACGGAATCCCACGAAGCGCATGGCGAATCGGGCGAAAACCACGCGACAACGACAAAGGAGGAATCGCACGCATGAATCTCGGTTGGCTGGCCGCCGGCATCGCCGTCGGCTTCGCGGTCCTTGGGGTGGGTATCGGTCTGGGCATCGCGACAGCGAAGTCGTCCGAGGCGATCGGCCGCAATCCGGATGCGGCGCCCCTCATTCGGAATAACCTCATCCTCGGTGCGGGCCTGGCCGAAGGGCTCGGCGTGCTCTCGCTCGTCGTGGGGATCCTGCTCATCTTCCTGACGCACCCGTAATGGGTCCGTCTCGTTCCACTCGTCGGAACCAATACGTGCACCTCCTGGCGGAGGTGCTGTAAGTGCTGTTCAGCCCCGGATTCCAGGAAGAGGTCTTCGTACCGACCGTGCACCCGTTCTGGGTGCTGGTCTCGGTCGTCAATTTCCTCTTGCTCCTCTACTTCATGCGACGACTGCTGTGGGGCCCGATCACGACGATGCTCGCGACCCGCGCCAGCAGGATCCGTGAGGGTCTGGCGCTGGCCGAGCAGGCGAAGGCCGATCGCGAGAAGCTCAAGGCCGAGATCGAGCGTCTCCTCGCGGAGGCCCGGCGAGAGGCGCAGGCGATCGCCGAGCGGACGACGCAGGCCGCCGAGGTCGCGGCGGACGATATTCGCACGCAGGCGAAAACCGAGGCCGATCGCATCCGCGAACGCGGCCGCGAAGATGCGAACCAGCTCCATGACCAGGCGCTCGCGCAGCTCCGATCGGAGCTCGCGGGCATGGTCGTCCTCGCGGCGAGCCGCGTGCTGGGCCGCGAGGTCGACGCCGAGCAGCATCGCGCCCTGATCGAGCAGTCTCTCGACGAAGCCGCCACGAACCTTGTGGAACAGGGCTAATTGGCGCTCTCCGGATCCGCGGCGCGGCGCTACGCGGAGGCGCTTCTTGCTCTCGGGTCGGACGAACGCACGGTCGGCGACTTTCGCGCGTCGCTCGAAAGGCTCGCTCCGGTCTTCGACCGATTCACCATCGCGGGACTCCGCGACCCGTCCGTTCCGATGAAGCAGCGCGTCGATGCGCTCAGCTCCGCGCTTGGCGATGAGCCCGACATCGTCCGCTCGCTTCTGATCCTTCTGCTCGAGAGCGATCGGATCGCCCTCGTGCCACAGATCGCCATCGCGTTCGGTGATCTCGTCGACCGGCGTGAAGGGATCGCCAAGGCGCGCATCACGACAGCCGTGGCGCTTGACGAGCCGGCGCGCCGCGAGCTCGTCAGCCGTCTCGAGCGCGAGTCCGGGACGAAGCTTCGCGCGACGTTCGCCGTCGACCCGACGCTGATCGCGGGCGCGAAAGTCCAGGTCGGCGACCATCTGATCGATTCATCCGTGCATGCCAAGCTCGTCGCACTCGGGCGGCAGCTCGCCTCATAAGGGGGATACACATGGCCGACTCATCCAAAGAGATCACCGACATCATCAAGGCGAAGATCAAAGGCTTCAAAGGCGGGACCGAGTCCGTCGACGTCGGCACCGTGGTCGAGATCGGGGACGGGATCGCGCGTGTGTACGGCCTCGCGAACTGCATGGCGTCGGAGCTCCTCGATTTCGGGAACGACGTGTTCGGCCTGGCATTCAACCTCGAGGAAGACACGGTGAGCGCGATCATCCTGGGCGACTACACCGGCATCGTCGAGGGCGGCGAGGTCCGCACCACCGGCCGGATCGTCGAGACGCCGGTCGGCGAAGCTCTCGTCGGGCGCGTGGTGGATCCGTTGGGTCGGCCGCTCGACGGCAAAGGCCCAATCAACACGAAAACATCCTTGCCGGTGGACGTGGTGGCGCCAGGCGTCATCACGCGGCAGAACGTGGACACGCCGGTGCAGACCGGCATCAAGGTCATCGACGCGATCACCGCGATCGGGCGTGGGCAGCGCGAGCTGATCATCGGCGACCGTCAGACCGGGAAGACCGCCATCGCCATCGACACGATCCTCAACCAGAAGGGCAAGAACCTCACCTGCATCTACGTCGCGATCGGACAGAAGGAATCGTCCGTCGCGAAGATCGTCGCAACACTTGAAGAGCATGGCGCGATGGAGCACACGATCGTCGTGATCGCCGGCGCTTCGGACCCGGCGACCCTTCAGTACCTTGCGCCGTTCGCGGCGTGCGCGATGGGCGAGTACTTCCGCGACAACGGAAAGGACGCGCTCATCGTGTACGACGACCTCACCAAGCACGCTTGGGCTTACCGGCAGGTCTCGCTCCTCACCCGGCGTCCGCCAGGCCGCGAGGCGTATCCGGGGGACGTCTTCTACCTGCACTCGCGGCTGCTCGAGCGCGCCGCCCGGCTGAACAAGGAGAAGGGCGGCGGGTCGCTGACCGCGCTGCCAATCATCGAGACGCAAGCGAACGACATCTCCGCTTACATCCCGACGAACGTGATCTCGATTACGGACGGCCAGATCTACCTCGAGACCGACCTTTTCAATCAGGGTCAGCGGCCCGCGATGAACACGGGGCTGTCCGTGTCGCGCGTGGGCGGCGACGCCCAGACCAAGGCGATGAAGGCGGTCGTCCGGAGCCTCAAGCTCGAGCTCGCGCAGTATCGCGAGCTGGCCGCGTTCGCGCAGTTCGGATCGGACCTCGACAAGGCGACGCAGCAGCAGCTCCGCCGAGGCGAGAAGGTCACCGAGATCATGAAACAGCTGCAGTACCAGCCCCTGCCACTCGAAAAAGAGGTCGTCATCATCTTCGCGGCGACCAACGGTTTCATCGACGACGTTCCGAAGGAGCGCGTCGCCGATTTCGAGCGCGACCTCTACCGGTTCATGGATTCGGTAGGTAAGAACGTGTCGGCCAAGATCGCAAAGGACAAGGCCTGGAGCGCCGACATCGAGAAGGAAGTGCGCGCGATGCTCGACGAATTCAAGAAGTCGCATCCGTACACGGAGGAGAAGCCCTCGACCGGCGCAGCAGGTGCGTCGACTGACGGCCCGAGGCCGGCTACGCCACCCGCGAAGCCGCCGACGAAGACTCCCGCGACCGCGAAGGCCTGACCCGTGCCCTCAGAGCGCGAGCTCCGGCGACGTGTCCGGAGCATCAAGAACATCCAGCAGGTCACGCGCGCGATGCAGCTCGTCGCCGCATCGAAGATGCGCCGTGCCCAGGCCGCCGTCCTCGCCTCGCGCCCGTACGAGGAGCGGCTGCGGACGATCTTGAACGAGCTCGCCCCCTACGCGGATCCGGAAACAAGTCCGCTGCTCGCGCGGCGCGAGGTCCGGCGCGTCGGGATCGTGCTCGTCACGACCGACCGCGGGCTCGTCGGGCCAATGAACGTGAATCTCATCCGAGCGACGCTGCGCTTCGCGCAGCAACAGCCCGCTGCGTCGTTCGTGGCCGTCGGGCGCAAAGGCATCAACCAATTGCGCCGGCTGCGCGCACCGGTGACGGCCGAGTTTCCCGGGATCCCGGACCGGCCGAGCAGTACCGACACGAACGTGATCGCGCGCGTCGCGGTTGAGGAGTTCGTGACGGGGAAGGTGGACGAGCTCTATCTGGCTTTTACGCGATTCGTGAATACCCTCCGGCAGGAGCCGACGATCCGGCGGCTCTTGCCGTTCGTCCCTGAGGAGGAGGATCGCGACGATCAGCCGGTGCTCCAGTACATCTTCGAGCCGGATCCGGAAACGGTCCTGAACGAAGTCATTCCGCGGCTGATCGAGGTCGCCGTGTTCCAGACCATCCTCGAGTCGAAGGCGTCCGCCTTCTCCGCCCAGATGGTCGCGATGCGCAACGCGACGGACGCCGCGGGCGACCTCATCGACGACCTGACGCTCTCCGCGAACAAAGCCCGTCAATCACGCATCACCAAGGAGATGCTCGAGATCGCATCGGGGGCCGAGGCCCTCGGCAAGGGGTAGAAAAGTGGCCGTAGCGACGAAGGAACCCACCACGAGGAAGGCGCAGGACAAGGGCAAGATCGTGCAGATCATCGGCCCGGTCCTCGACGTCCAGTTCGAAGAGGGCCACCTGCCCCAGATCTACGACGCTCTCGTGGTCAAGCGTGAGGACGGCAGCGACGTGATCGCCGAGGTGCAGCAGCATCTCGGCAACAACTGGGTCCGCGCCGTCTCGATGGCCGCGACCGACGGGTTACGCCGCGGGATGGACGCGACCGCCACCGGCGGGCCGATCACCGTGCCGGTCGGGGAGGCGACGTTGGGGCGTCTGTTCAACGTCATCGGCGAGCCGATCGACGGGAAGGGGCCCGTGAAAGGTGACCGGCGGGATCCGATCCACCGCGATCCGCCCCCGTTCACCGACCAATCGACGCAAGCCGAGATCTTCGAGACCGGCATGAAGGTGATCGACCTCATCTGCCCGTTCCTCAAAGGTGGCAAGTCCGCGGTCTTCGGTGGCGCTGGAACGGGAAAGACCATCGTCATCCAGGAGCTCATCCGCAATGTCGCGTCAGAGCACGGCGGCTATTCCGTCTTCTGCGGCGTTGGCGAGCGCTCGCGTGAGGGTACCCAGCTACTCGGCGAGATGAAGGAATCGGGCGTCATCGACAAGATGTCGATGGTCTTCGGTCAGATGAACGAGCCGCCGGGCGCGCGTCTTCGCGTGGCCCTCACCGGCCTCACCATCGCTGAGTACTTTCGCGACGAGCAGGGCCGCGATCTCCTGATCTTCATCGACAACATCTTCCGGTTCACGCAGGCAGGGTCGGAGGTGTCGGCTCTCCTCGGCCGGATGCCGAGCGCCGTCGGTTACCAGCCGACGCTCGCGACCGAGATGGGCGAGCTGCAGGAGCGCATCACCTCGACGAAGAAGGGCTCGATCACCTCGTTGCAGGCGGTTTTCGTGCCGGCCGACGACTACACCGACCCCGCGCCGGCGACGACGTTCGCGCACCTGGACGCATCGATCCGCCTCGAGCGCTATCTCACCGAGCTGGGTCTCTATCCGGCCGTGGATCCCTTGACCTCGACGAGCCGCGCGCTCGATCCGAACATCGTGGGCCAGGAGCACTACGAGACCGCGCGCGAAGTCCAGCGCGTGCTCCAGCGGTACAAGGACCTTCAGGACATCATCGCCATCCTCGGGATCGATGAGCTCAGCGATGAAGACAAGCTGCTCGTGGCACGCGCGCGGAAACTGCAGCGATTCCTCGCGCAACCCATGTTCGTGGCCGAGCAGTTCACCGGCGTCCCGGGCCAGTACGTAAAGGTCGCCGACACCGTTCGCAGCTTCCGCGAGGTCCTCGACGGGAAGCACGACGACCTTTCGGAGCAGGCCTTCTACAACGTCGGCACGATCGAGACCGCCCGCGAGAAGGGCAAGCGTCTTTCCAAAGAGGGAGCTTGAGCTAGTGCCTCTTCACCTCGAAGTGATCACACCCGAGCGCAAGGTGTACGAGGAGGATGTCGACATGGTCGTCGCTCCGGCGACCGAGGGCTACGTCGGGATCCTCCCGCACCACGCGCCGCTCTTCACCACCCTGGGTCCGGGTGAGTTCAAGGTGAAGCGCGGCGGCGTCGAAGAAGTGCTCGCCGTGTTCGGTGGATTCATGGACGTTCGGAGTGACCGCGTGGTCGTGCTGACCGACGCGGCCGAACACGCTGAGGAGATCGACGCGAGTCGAGCGCAGCAGGCGCGTGACCGCGCTCAGGAGGTCCTCGCCGCGGGCCCGGCGTCCGCCGCGGACGAGCAACGCGCCAGGGCCGAGCTCCAGCGGGCGCTGGTCCGCTTGCGCGTCAGCGAGGGTCGGCGCCGACGCAGATGACGGCGAGTTAGACACACCTGCGCTCGCTGACCCGCTAGGCTGTGTGCCGCTGGGGACGTGGGGTGGAGTGGCGGTAAAAGTGGTTCGCGCCTTTGCGCTCGCGATCATCGGGACGATCGTCGTCGCAGCGTGCGGTTCGACGCTCGCTTATGCGCCGATCATCGATGACAGTGTCGCGGTCCAACCTGTCGCGACCCCGACTGCCACGCCGACGCCGATCCCCGCGCCATCGCCCGCACCGCTGTATTCGAAGCTCCGCATCTTCGTTGCCTCCGAAAGCACCGACCAGGTCTGGGTGCTCGACGGAAGACCCGGCGAGCCGTACGCCCTCGTCGGAAAGATCGCGGTCGGCAAGCTCCCGCACCAGCTCGGAGTCTCCCCCGATGGGAAGTGGGTCGCGGTCAACAACCGCATGGGCAACACCACCTCGGTGATCGATCCCCTCTCGATGAAAGAGGTCGTCCGCCTGATGGTGGGGAAGCAGCCCCACGGGATCACGTGGTCCCCCGACGGCAAGACGCTTTTCGTCGGTCATGAGCACGACACCTACATCGCGCGCTTCGAGGCCGGCACCTGGAAGTCCCTTCCTCCGCTCATGGTCGGCGTGCCGCAGCACGTGCTCACGATCGCGCCGAGCCGCCCGAACGAGCTCTGGTTCACGCTCACGAACACGTCGCAGGCCGACGTTCTTCGCGTGTACGACCTCGACACGAACAAGATCACGCAGATCAAGGTCAGCGACGTTCACGATGCGTACTTCACACCCGATCAGAGTGAAGTCTGGTCGAGCTCCTCGGGGTTCCTCGATAAGCCGTCCGACCGGATGGTCATCTACGACCCGGTCACGAAGACGGTGAAGAAAGAGATCCATCTCCCGGGTACCTATCCCTTCCACACCGAGAAGGTCGACCAGGACGGAGTCTTTTTCATGGCGGACAAATCGCTCATGGTCATCTCGGACCACCTCGGACCAGGCCTCCTCTGGGTCGATTGGAAGGAGCGTCGGGTCCTCTCGGAGACAAAGCTCGGTCAGCAGCCGTTTCACACGACGTACGACCCCGAGGGCGATCGACTCCTCACGACCACGAACGTCGACGGCATGGTGAATGTGATCGACGTGAAGACGCGCGCAGTCACGCAGAAGATCCCAGTGCCGAAGGCGCATGGAATAGGGGCGGTGCCGATAGGTGGGCCGTAATAACCAGACGAATCCGGCCAGCCCTCATCGGCCGATTTCTGCCGCGAGAAAGATGGCCGCTAAACAGGCGACGTAGACGACCAACGCGAGCTTTTGGTGCCGCTCAGATTCGCGCCTGGCGGCCGCGAGCACCGGGTCAGCGTGGGTCACCCGATCCCAAGCTGTCTGCGCGCGCCAAAGCGCGCCGACCCTGATCGGGAATGTCCATGGTCGCCGGTAGGCTTCTTCAATGACCTCCCGTTTCGCAAAGGGCGGCACATCGCCGGATCTCTGCCGCAGGCGCAGGTATCGGATGCGAGAACGCAGCGACCACATGAACGTGAGCGCGCTGATGATTACCGCCGCGAAAAACACAGCGATCACCAACGGTCTATCTCGGCGGAGGTGACCATCTCAATGCAGCCGACCATCTGTAGCCAGCGAACATAGTCTGTCTCCGTGCTCTTTCGGCTCCTCGCCCTTTTCTATAACGCCCTTCCCGTGCGCTGGCAGCGGCGCATCTTGGACCGCACGCAGGCGCGATTTCTCGTCGGTGTCGTTGGGCTTGGCGTCGATCCAAACGGCCACGTGATCCTGGCGCGCCATCGCTTTGGTGCCCCGGAGTGGCGATTCCTGGGTGGCTTCCTCTCGCCGCGCGAGCGGCTGGAAGAGGCGCTGGCGCGAGAGGTCCGCGAGGAGACCGGTATCGACATCGAGGTCGGGCCGATCCTCGAAGCAAATCAGGGCTATCGCTGGCAACGCGTCGAGATCGTGTATGCGTACCGGCCGGTCGGAGGCATTGAGCGGTTGTCGAGCGAGCTCGTCGAGCTCCGCGCCTTCGACCCGGCGGATCTTCCGGACGTCCGCGCGGACCAGCGCGGGATCATCGAACGGCGTGCGGCTTCTGCGGCGGGCTGGGCGAAATCAAAGCGGTAAAGCGTGTCTCCGCCGTCCTCATCGTCCTTGCGATCCTTGCCTGGGTGCTTCTCCCGGTCGCTCGTGCGTACTCGCTTGTCTCGGCACAGCACTCGGAGCCGAGCGTGCCGGCCGGCCTCAGCGTCGCGGACGTCACCTTCGAATCGACCGACGGCACGCCGATCCGGGCGTGGCTCGCGCTCGCGAAAGTCGGCGCGCCGGCGATCGTTCTCGTCCACGGCTTCAAGACCTCGCGGGCGGAGATGGTGCCGTGGGCGCGATTCCTCCATGACGCCGGTTACAACGCGCTGCTCCTCGATCTGCGCGGCGCAGGGCGAAGCGGCGGTGCCACGATCGGACTGGGGGCGACGGAGCCGCGCGACATCGTGGCAGCCGTACAGACCGCGGGCGAAGTGTTCCGCACGGACCACGTGGCGGTGCTCGGGATCTCGCTGGGCGCCGGCGCAGCGATCCTCGCGGCCGCTCTGGATCCGCGGATCGCGGCGGTCGTCGCGGATAGTGCGTGGACCGACCAGGACTTCCAGCTCGCACGTCTCGGTGTCATTGATGTCGGGCCCTTTCGACTGCCAGTTCCGCCGCTCGGCGTCCCGGCGGTGAACGCGATGGTCGGGGTGGACGTAACGAAGGCCCGCCCGCTCGATGCGATCTCACGGATATCGCCCCGACCGATCCTGCTCATCCATTCCGCGGACGACGACAACGCGACGACGCCGCTCGATGGAGCCCGCCGGCTGTTCGCGGCCGCCGGAGAACCGAAGGACCTGTGGGTCGCGCCGCGCGGCGGCCACGTCGGTGCGATCAACGCGTTCCCGGACGAGTACCGCGCGCGCGTGCTCGCGTTCCTTCGCGACGCACTTCGGTAGCTCATTCCGGCGGGCGGTTCGCTCCAAGCGCGGCGACGATCTCCTTGATGTGCCCGAAATGCTCGAACTCGTGCTCGAGCATCCGCCGCATCACTTTCCGCGTCGTCCACCGCCGTCCCATCACCACGTGATCGAGCGCGGTGTCTGCTGGCTCCATCACGGTGAATCGCTGGAAGACCAGGCGATGGACGGCCTGCAGCGTGTTGTACGGGTCGGCCGGCCACTTCTCGAGCCGCGACAAGAAATCGGCTTCGGTGAGCATCACGTGCTCCAGTGCTTCGCGCACGCTCCACATCGTCTCGGTCGGTTTCCGCTCGATCTCCTCGGGTGAGATCTCGCGGACCAGAGACATGAGCGCGGCGCGCGAGGCCTCGAACTGGTGCAGGAAGTCGCGGAGCTCGTGCTCCTCGAGCAGCCCGATGTCTTCGGGCACGACGCGATCGGCTGGCAGCTCGCGCACCTCGAAGGTCGCGGGGTCCAGGTCTTTCCAGTGCTCGATCGACACACCACGCGCGTCGAGGAGCTCGAGGTACGCGCGGAAAGCGCGCCGCGCATTCGTGATCGCTCCGTCGCGCGTCGTCCCCGAGGCAATGCATCCACGGAGCACCGGAACGTGCGCGAGCCAGTAGCTGCCCTCGCCCTGAACGTATATCGCGGGCGTCTCTTTCATGCTCGTACCCAAACCTTCTGGCCGCAGTCCGCGCGGATCGTCCGCTCGGTCCCATCGACCATGACACGGATCGGCTCGCCGTGCCGCAGGTCGATGACCATGATGTCGACGCCGGGCCGAAGCCCTTGCGAGTCGAGGTACTCGAGGAAGCCGGGTTCGTGCTCGAACTGATCGGGGATGCGCTCGACGGTGGCCGTGATCCCCGGGGCCACGCGCTCGAGCGGCTTCGTCGGGCGCCCCATCACGCCCGGCATCGGATTTCCGTGCGGACAGGTCTGCGGATCGCCGAGCACGTTCTGGATGCGCTGCTCCATTTCTGGCGACATCGCATGCTCGAGGCGCTCCGCCTCTTCGTGGGTCTTCCACCACTCAAAGCCGAGCACCTCGACGAGGAACCGTTCGGCGAGGCGGTGGCGACGGACGACCGAGTCGGCGTGCCGCTTTCCTGTCTTGGTAAGATGCACTTCTTTACGGTCGTCGAGGGCGATCAGACCATCGCGCTCGAGCCGGTGGACCATCTCCGAAACGGCCGGGGCTGAGAAGCCTAGGAATTCCGCGAGACGCGCCGAGACGACGTGCCCGTTCTCATCGGCGAGCGTGTAAATAGCCTGGAGATACTCCTCCACGGCGGGCGAGGTGGTAATTGTTGACCTCCGCAGTCGGAAATCGTTAGGCTCACCTGACGTGCCCGTTCTCATCGGCGAGCGTGTAAATAGCCTGGAGATACTCCTCCACGGCGGGCGAGGTGGTAATTGTTGACCTCCGCAGTCGGAAATCGTTAGGCTCACCTTAGCCGTTAGGGCGACCTAAAGAGGAGTGTCCCCGGCGGCGAGTATGCACCGGGAGTGGAAGAGAGCCGCGATGTCGATGGGCGAGATCCTGGCGCTCGGCGCGATGGCCGGCTTCACCGTTTTCCTGGGCCTGCCGCTCGGCCGTCTGCGCGGCGCATCCAACCGTATGCGGTCGCTTTTGAACGCCGGCGCAACGGGCATTCTCCTTTTTCTCTTCTGGGACGTCCTCGCAAAGGGGATCGAGCCGGTTGAGGCGGCGCTCGCGGAGGCCAAGGGCGGCGGAGCCTGGCTCCACTTTGGCTGGCTCGCCGTTGTCTTTGCGGTGTCTTTGACCGTCGGATTGATGAGCCTCGTGTACTACGACCTGTGGCTCGCGCGCCGTGCCCGCGCGACGGTGCGCTTTGGACCGGGCGCGGCGGACGTTCGTGAGCTTCGGACCGGCCCGATCGCACGGTTACGGCCCGCCGAGCGCCTTGCCTTCTTCATTGCGCTTGGGATCGGTTTCCACAATCTCTCAGAGGGTCTCGCGATCGGCCAGTCCGCGGCTGGCGGACAGCTTCGTTTGGCCCTGGTCCTGGTCATCGGGTTCGCGCTCCACAACGCGACGGAGGGCTTCGGCATCGTCGGGCCCCTCGCCGGCGAAACGCACCTCCCAAGCTGGCGTTTCCTAGGGGCGCTCGGCCTGATCGCGGGCGGTCCGACTTTCGTCGGGACGATCATCGGTCAGTCCTTTCAGAACGAGTCGGTCTTCGCGGCATTCCTGGCACTCGCCGCAGGATCCATCCTTTATGTCGTGATCGAGCTGCTCGCCGTCGCACGAAAGCTCGGTCACAAAGACATGACGACGTGGGGCATCCTGGCCGGGCTCCTCCTTGGATTTGCAACCGACTTCGTTCTCACAGCGGTCGGTGCGTGACGAGTTAGCGCACCTTTCGGTCTTTTAGCCCGTTAGAGTTCACCGCGTGTTCTCCCGCCAGATCGGCATCGACCTCGGCACCGCCAACGTCATCGTTTACGTCCGTGGGAAGGGGATCGTGCTCACCGAGCCATCAGTCGTCGCGCTGGCGAAGGAGGATGGCTCGAACCGGCCCCGGATCGTCGCCGTAGGCGAGGAGGCGAGGCTCATGCTCGGCCGCACGCCGGGCACGATCACGGCGCTCCGTCCGATGCGCGACGGGGTGATCGCCGACTACGTGATCACCGAGTACATGCTCAGGTACTTCATCAACAAGGTGTGTGGCCAGGTCCGCATCTTCCAGCCCCAGCTCATGATCTGCGTTCCATCCGGCGTCACGAGCGTCGAGCGGCGCGCCGTCAAGGATGCCGCGATCCGAGCCGGCGCGCGCGAGGCGCATCTCATCGAGGAGCCGCTCGCCGCCGCGATCGGCGCGAACATCCCGATATCGGGGCCATCCGGGAATCTCATCATCGACATCGGCGGCGGGACCGCTGAGATCGCGGTCATCTCCCTAGGCGGCATCGTGGTGTCGCGGAGCGTCCGCGCCGCCGGGAACAAGCTCGACGAAGCGATCGCGAACTTCGTTCGCAAGCGCTACAACCTGATGATCGGCGAGCGCACCGCCGAGGACGTGAAGATCCAGATCGGCTCGGCGCTGCCGATGGATCCCGAGCTCACCATGGAGGTGCGCGGGCGGGACCTCATCGCCGGTCTGCCGCGAACGATCACGATCGGGTCGAACGAGATCTCCGAAGCGATGGATCCCGTTCTTCAGCAGATCATGGGTGCGGTGAAGGCCGTTCTCGAGGAAACGCCGCCCGAGCTCGCGTCCGACGTCATCGACAAGGGAATGGTCCTGTCCGGCGGCGGCGCGCTCCTACGCAACATGGACAAGCTCTTGACGCAGGTTACCGGCGTCGCCTGCTACGTAGCCGAGAACCCGCTCTACTGCGTCGCCAAGGGCACGGGTCTCGCGCTCGAGCATCTCGACTTCTTCCGCAGAAGCCTCGTCGCAGTCCACTAGCGAGCGAGCCTTGGCGCCGCGGCGCGTCGACATCCTTGGCGTGGGCTTCGACCGTGTCGACCTTGCCGCAGCAGCGGAGCGGATCATCGAACGTCATGCCGCCGGCCAACGGACCTTCGCGATAACGGCGAATCCCGAGTTCGTCATGCTCGCTCGCCGCGACACCGAGCTCGCGAAGATCGCTTTAGCGTCCGAGCTGGTCGTCGCCGATGGGACCGGGGTCCTCGTCGCCTCGCGCGTCCTGCGCGATCCTCTGCCCGGTCGAGTCCCCGGCCGTCTGCTCGTGCCCGCCGTCCTTCAGCTCGCGAGCGGGCCAGTCTTCCTGCTCGGCGCGGCGCCGGGCGTTGCCGACCGCGCGGCCGCGACGCTGGTGCGGCGGATCCCGTCGCTCCGCGTAGCGGGCACGTATGCGGGGTCGCCTGCGCCGGAGAGCGACGAATCGATCCGCCGGCGGATCGAGGACACCGGTGCGCGCGTCCTCCTCGTCGCCTACGGCATGCCGGCGCAGGAGCGGGCACGTATGCGGGGTCGCCTGCGCCGGAGAGCGACGAATCGATCCGCCGGCGGATCGAGGACACCGGTGCGCGTGTCCTGCTCGTCGCCTATGGCATGCCGGCGCAGGAGCGCTGGATCGCGCGGAATCTGCCGCTCCTCCCATCGGTTCGGACCGCCATCGGGGTCGGAGGGGTCTTCGATCAGCTGGCGGGGCGCGTGCGCGTGCCACCGCGCATCGTCCACGCCATCGGCTTCGAGTGGCTCTGGCGGCTCGCCTTCGAGCCGCACCGCTGGCGTCGCCAGCGCGTCCTGCCGGTCTTCGCGGCGCTCGTCGCGCGGCAGCGCATTTTTGGCCGATGAGGCTCGCCCTGGCGCACGAGTATTTCGTCGCGCACGGGGGCGCGGAGCGCGTGGTCGAGACCTTTCACGAGATGTGGCCCGCGGCCCCCGTCTACACGTTCTTCCACGATCGTCGGCGCTATGGGGATTTGCCCGGTTGGAATCTTCGAACGAGCTATCTCCAATGGCTCCTGCTTGGGGAGAGCCATCGCCTGCTGCTGCCGCTCTATCCGAACGCCGCCCGCGCGCTGCGTGTGCCGCCCGAGACCGACGTCGCTCTCGTATGGCTCCTGCTTGGGGAGAGCCATCGCCTGCTGCTGCCGCTCTATCCGAACGCCGCCCGCGCGCTGCGTGTGCCGCCCGAGACCGACGTCGCTCTCGTCTCCACGAGCGCGTTCATAAAGGAGATCGGTCTCGCGGATCGCACCGTTGCGGTGGCGTACTGCCACTCCCCGACGCGTTACCTGTACGACTGGAGCGAACGGTACCTACAGGAGGAAGTCCCACAACCGCTCGTGCCGCTCGTGCGCGAGCTGCTCGGCCGGCTGCGGGACGATGACCAGAGAGCGGCGCGACGCTTCGATCGATGGATGGCGAACTCGACCGTGGTGCGGGGTCGGATCGAGAGGTATTACGGCGTAGCGGCCGACACCATCGAGATCGTCCATCCCCCGGTCGACGTCGCTTCGTTCGCGGCGAACGACGAACGCGGTGACTTCTGGCTCTTCGTCGGCCGACTCTCGTCGTACAAGCGCGCCGACGTCGCGGTTCGTGCATTCAACGAGATCGGATTGCGCCTGCTCGTCGTCGGCGAAGGCCGCGAGCGCGGAGCCCTCGAGCGCATGGCCGGCGAGAACGTCGTATTCACCGGACGGGCCGACGACGCGACCCTCCGTTCGCTGCTGGCGTCTGCGCGCGGCCTCGTATTCCCGGCCGAGGACGACTTCGGGATCGTCTGCGCCGAAGCCCTTGCCTCGGGCGCGCCGGTCGTCGCCCTGGCCGCCGGCGGGGTTTTCGACATCGTCCGCGATGGCGAGGAGGGCGTCCTGGTCGACGTGCCCGAGCCGCGGGCCTTCGCCGAGGGTGTGCTCCGCGCGGAGCGCGCGCGTTTCCAACCGAAAGCCCTTCGCGACTCGTCGCGCCGCTTCGATGTGTCACGATTTCGCCAGCGCGTGCGCGCCGTCGTCGAGGATGCGCACGAAAAAGGAAGGGTCACATAGGAACCGAGGCCAAGCGGGTTCGCGTGGACATGCACACGCACTGCGAGGCTTCGCCGGACAGCCGCACTCCTATCGCCGAGCAGGCTCGCGCCGTGCGCGCGTCGCGCATCGACGTCATCTGCGCGACCGACCACAACACCATCGAGGGCGGCCTTCGGCTGCGGGAGCTGGCGGATGGCTTTCGCGTCATCATCGGCGAAGAGATCAGCTCGCGCGACGGTGAGATCATCGGATTGTTCCTCGACCGCGCGATACCGCGTGACCTGACCGGGGAAGAGACGATCGCCCGCATCCACGATCAGGGCGGACTCGCCATCGTTCCGCACCCCTTCAGCATCAATCGGCGCTATCACATGCGCCGCCCCGCGCTGGACCGACTCCGTTCGCAGATCGACGCGCTCGAGATCTTCAACGCTCGCGAGGCGATCTTCCTGAACAACCGCTCGGCCGCCGCGTACGCGAAGACGCACGGCATCGTCGGCACGGCCGGGAGCGACGCGCACCGCGCCGTGGAGATCGGGCGTGCCTTCGTGGAGATGCCCGACTTTGCGGGGCGCGCCGATTTCCTGGACTCGCTCCGTCAGGGCGTCGCCGAAGGGCGGCTCTCCGGAGGCGGGGTCCACGTCTTCACCCGGTACGACCGATTGCGGAAGTGGCTCGGACGAAAGAGCTCGAGCCCGACTCGTTGAAAGAGCGGCCCTCGACGCACGTCGAGGACCCGACGATCGAGCAGCTTGCCGCCGCGGCGGGGCGCACCGACGAGCTGGCCGTTCGACGCCAGCTGTTCGGCTGGCGCGAGCTGATCTCGACCGTGATCCCGATCGCGCTCATCGCCTACTTCGCCCGGAACGTCGACTGGTCGGAAGCGTTCGGCACCTTGCGACGGGCGGATCCGGTGTTCGTCGTCGCGGCGCTCGTCGTGTATTACCTGTCGTTCCCGGTGCGCGCCATCCGATGGGCCCGACTGCTGCGCGAGGGCGGCACGCGGATCTTCGGGCGCGACCTGCTCGAAATCCTCCTCCTCGGGTGGTTCGTGAACTGTCTGGTGCCCGCAAAGCTCGGCGATCTGTACCGGAGCTATCTGGTGAAGCGCCGGTTCGGCATATCGCTCTCGCGCACGGTCGGAGTGGTGGTCGCGGAGCGGCTTCTCGACCTTTTTGTGGTGTTCGGCCTGCTTGTCGTCGACGGCTACGTGGCGTTCGGACGCACGATCTTGCCGGACCTGAACGTCCTCTATGTCACGGGTAGCGCGCTCGGCCTGGTCATCCTGATCGGCCTGGTCGGGCTGTACGCGATCGGTCCGCGGCTCGGGCGGTTCTTTCCCGCGGAGGTCCGCCGCATCGGACGGCTCTTCCGAGAGGGAGTCCTTCATAGCTTTCGCGCACTGCCCGTCGCCGGGCCGATGACGCTCCTCGTTTGGTTCCTCGAGACGAGCCGTCTGCTGCTCGTTCTCCTCGCGCTCGGGCTCTACCTTCCGCCGTCGCAGGTGATCTTTGTGGCCGTCTCGTCCTCGCTCCTCACGACCGTGCCGCTCACTCCGGCGGGCTTCGGGTTCGTCGAGATCGCGATGGTGTATGTGTTGACGACCGGATTCGGTCTCGCCCAGAACGACGCGGTCGCCGTCGCCGTGCTCGACCGAGCGGTCAGCGTCTTCTCGGTGATCGTCGTCGGTGGCGTGCTCTACCTCCGCACGCAACGCGCCGAACGCATCGGTGCGGCCGCGTGAGCCGCGGGCTCATCGGCCTTTCGCTCGCGTTCGTCGCGTTCCGCGTGCTCTCCGCGGCGTTCGTCGTGATCCAACCAGGCTTTACCGACGCCTTCTACTACGTCGACGTCGCGCGCCGGCTCGCTCACGGTCAAGGTCTCACCGCCGATTTCATCTGGAACTTTCTCGAAGCGCCGCACCTGGACCCGCTTCCGATCGCGAGCCACCGCTTCTGGATGCCGCTTGCCACCGTCGTGCAGGCCACCGGCATCGCAGTCCTGGAGCCGCTCCTCGGAACATTCCGCTCGGCTCAGGCCGCGATCGTCGCCGTCGCGGCCTTCGTTCCCGCGGTGGCGTACGCCGCGGCACGGTCGATCGGAGCCTCCTCCCGCGCCGCGCTGGTCGCCGCGGCCCTGGCGGGCCTCGGCGGAGGCGCGTTCGCGCCCGCGTGGGTCACGCTCGATTCGTTCGCCATCGCGGCCCTCATCGGGACGATGTTCTTCATCGTGTTCGCACGCGCGGCGACGGGTGACCTGCGTGCCGGCGCGATATGTGGCCTTCTGGTCGGACTTCTGTTCCTCGCCCGGGCCGAGGGCGCGCTCTTCGGCGTCGCGCTTCTGGCCCTCGCAATGCGGCCATCCTCTCGCGCGGCCGGCGTCGCGGGCAGCGCCGTCGCGCTCGCGATCGGCGCCGCGTGGCTCCTGCGCGGAGTCGCCCTCGGTGGATCGCCCGACCTTCTCGCGCGCACTCTGTTCCTCGCGCGGTACGAGGACTTCTTCGCGATCACGCCGACCGGCACCGCCGAGCTGGCCACGATCGTTACGACGCGGCTCGGCGCGCTCTGGTCGGACTTCATGGTTGCGCTGTTCGGACTCATGGCGTTCCTTGCATTCCCGCTGGCGCTCGGGCTGAAGGGCGGCTGGCAGCGCCCCTCCGTGCGCGCGTTCGCCGGTCTCGCACTCCTTATCTATGTGGCGGAGAGCTTCGTGTGGCCGCTCCACGCGACGCGGGGCTCGTACTTCCACTCGCTGGCGGCGTTCTATCCATTCGCGATGGGTCTCGTCGCGCTCGGCGGCGAGCGCTGGCTCGAGCGTCGCGATGCGGCGACTCGTCGCCTCGCCGTCGGCGGCACGGTCGCCGCCGCGGTCGCGCTTGCCGTGGTCGGACTCACGACGTGGGACGCGACGTTCAATGAGGGGTATCGCGCGCGGGTCGCCGCGCTGGACGCGATCCCGGCCGGATCGTTCCTCGCGATCGACGGCGCGGCCTGGCGCTGGATCGCGGAGCGGCCCGTCGTTGTCACGCCGGCGGACGGCCTGGACACCGCGGCGTGCGTGGCCATGCGTTACGGCGCGAAAAGCATCGTCCTGGAGGCAGCGCATTTTTCGGCGTACGACGGGCTCTATCGAGGCGATCCGGTGTCATGGCTCGCCCCGCCCATCGAGCGCGGGACGCTCCGGATCTACGCGGTCCGCGGCAACATCTTTTGCCTGATTCGCGCCTCGCCGGACACCGGCGGCGCAGCCGCCGTGCCCTAGGGTGACGCAATCCAGCTCTCGATCGTGATCCCTGCCCACAACGAGGAGGTCACGGTGGCCGGGGTCGTGAGAGGCCACCGCGACGCCGCGCGCGCTCTCGCCTCGAGCTTCGAGCTGATCGTGTGCGACGACGGCAGCACGGACGGCACCTGGGCCGAGCTCCAGCGCTCCTGCGCGGAAGTAGCGGAGCTCAGACTCCTGCGCAACCCGTCGCGAGAGGGCATCCCTCTCACGATGAAACGCCTCTACGCCGAGGCACGTGGCGAATGGATCTACTTCACTCCCGGTGATGGTCAGGTGCCGGCCGCGGCGCTCGAACCGATGTGGGGGATCCGCGATGGCGCCGCGCTCGTCGTCGGTCGCCGCGTCCCGCGACGCGATCCCGCAAGCCGTGTGGTCATCGCACAGCTGTACTCGGGTCTGCTGCGTCGCATCTTCCGGTTGCCCGTGCACGACATCGACAGCGTGAAGCTCTACCGCGCGGAGGAGCTGCGGTCCGCTCCGCCGCGCAGCGAGTCGAACTTCTTCGAGGCCGAGATACTGATCACCCTCTGTTCGCGCCGCCGCGTCGTCCGCGAGATCGAGACAGCGTGAAGCTCTACCGCGCGGAGGAGCTGCGGTCCGCTCCGCCGCGCAGCGAGTCGAACTTCTTCGAGGCCGAGATACTGATCACCCTCTGTTCGCGCCGCCGCGTCGTCCGCGAGATCGATATCCCTCACCGGCCGCGCATCGCGGGCATCGCGGAGGGCGTCACGCCGGCCGGAGCGTTCCTCGCGATGCGCGACGTCGCGGCGTTCACGGTCCGATGGCTACTGCGCCGCGACCGCTAGCCGCGAACCTCTCGGCGAGCGCGTACCCGCTCGCGGTTGCGGGTGCGGCCTTCATCATCGCGGTGGGCCTGCCGTCGACCGACTCCGATACGTACTGGCAGCTCGCGATGGGCCGGTGGATGCTCGACCACCACGCGTTCCTCCGGCAGGACATCTTCTCCTCGACGGTCGCGGGCATGCACTTCGGGGTCGGGGAATGGCTCGGGCAGCTCGCGTTCGCGGGCTCGTTTACGGCGGCGGGATGGGCCGGTGTCGCGGTCCTCCGCGCGACGCTCATCGCGCTCGCGGCCTTCTTTGTCGTGCGACTCGCGCGCCGGGGTGGAGCGGCCTGGTGGATCTCGCTGCCACTCGTCGCCGCGGCCCTGCTCGTCTCCAAGATCACGTGGACCGACCGGCCGCAGCTCTTCACGCTGGCCCTTTTTCCCGCGCTCCTCGATCTCCTCCTTTCGTTGCCCGTTGGCTTCTCGCGACGGTTGCTCATCCTCCCGCCGCTTTTTCTCGTGTGGACGAATCTGCATGGTGGGTATCTCCTCGGCCTCGCGGTCGTCGCGATCTTCGCGGCCGAGGGCGTCCTCACGAAAGGACGGCGCGGGCTCCCACTCGTACTGACGGCGATCGCGTGCGTCGCGGTCACGTTCCTCAACCCCGCGCCGCTGGAGCTCGCTGGCGCGGCGCGCGAGGACTTCCTGAACCCGCCGCGCTTCCTGACCGAGTTCCTTCCGCCGGACGTCGTGACGCCGGCGGGCGCCCTGTTCGCCGGGTTCGTGTTGCTCGTGATCGGGAGCGCGCTCCTCCGCGGTGGTTCGCTCCTCGAGGCGATGCTGTTGGCGCCCCTCCTCTATCTCGCCTTCACCGCCCAGCGACAGATGCTCTTCTTCTGTTTCGCGGCGACGGCCTTTCTCGGCGCGCGCCTCACCGCGCTCGTGCCACGGTGGCGCGGATACGAGCTGCCGGCACCGGTGCGCCTGCCCATTGCTGTCGTGCTCGTCATCGCCGCACTCGCGAGCGCGCTCGCGGCCCCGACTCATCCCGACGAGCGCGCCTATCCCGCCGCGGCGCTCGATGCACTCCGCGAGGAACACGGCGTTCTCCTGAACGAGTACGACTGGGGCGGCTACCTCATCTTCAATCTGCCGGAGCGCCCGGTGTTCATCGATGGACGCTACGTGCCGTACCTCGGCGGTGTGCTCGACGACTATCGCGCGCTTGTCTCGCTCCGGCCGGGCTGGCGCGACCTTCTCGACAAATACAAGGTGAGCGAGCTGCTCCTCCGCCCAGAGCGTCCGCTCGCGGTCGCGTTGCGTGAGGACGGCTGGCGGGTGCGTTCCACAGATAGCGCTGGTCGATGGATCGTCCTGGCACGGCCGTGACCCGCGCGTTCTCGTGGTCGCTGCCGCTCCTCTCGGGCGGGATCTTCGGCGCGCTATCCACTCTCGCGACCGTCGGCGATCCCGATCTCTTCTGGCACCTCGCGCAGGGGCGTCAGACCTTGACCGACGGTCTCGCCCGGGTCGACACGTTTTCGTGGTCGGTGAACGGATTGCCGGTACTCACGGATCAGTGGCTGGGTCAGGTCCTTTGGTATGAGGCGTACGCGGCTCTCGGCTGGAACGGGATCATCGTGCTGCGCGCTGTCCTCGTCGCCGCGATCGTGACGCTCATCGTCGCCACGGCGCTCCACGCGCAGCGCCGGCCGATCGTCGCCGCGATGGCGGCACTCCCCGCGATCGCGCTGACGCGCTTCGCGTGGACCGAACGCCCGCAGCTCATGGGCCTCTGCTGCTTCGCTGTCCTCATCTTCCTCTTGCGGATGTCGGCCGAGCGACCGCGCGTCCTCATCGCCGCGCCGGCGCTCATCCTGGTATGGGCGAATCTCCACGCCTCGTTCGCTCTCGGCCTCGCCGTGACGGCGATAGCCTGCGCCGAGCTCTGGCTTCGCCGACCGGATGCGCGCCGCGTTGCGGTCGGTGTCGTGGCCGCCTGCATCGCGGTGACGCTCCTCACGCCGTCGGGCATCTCCATCTGGACCTCCGCAAGCGGCCACTTCCTTTCGCCGCCTCGGGTCATCCAGGAGGAGGGCGTGCCCGACGTGACACAGCCATACGGCTTCCTGTTCGCCTTCATCGTCCTCGCCGTTCTCGTGACTGCGCAGCTCTCGCGTCCGGCGGGACTGCGCGATGTCGCGCTTCTCGTCCCGGTGCTCTTCGTTTCCATGACCGCCGCGCGTCACACGCCTTTCTTCGCGGTCGCCTCCGCTCCATATCTCGCGGCGCACGCGCCCGCGGCCATTGGTGCGATCGCGGCGCACTTTCGCATCAACGTGCGCCTCCCCGACTTCGCCCCGCGTGTCCCATCGCCCCGTATCGACGTCGCGACGCTCGTCGTCGCGCTCGCGGCGATCGTGGGTGCGGGTCTTGTGGCGCGTGGCGAGCCGAACCTCACGGCGTATCCGGCCGGCGCGCTTTCGTCTCTGCCGCCCGGCCCAGGCGTCGTGAACGACTACGACTGGGGCGGTTTCCTGATTTGGTACGCGCCTGCAACTCCGGTCTTTATCGATGGCCGACTCTTCCCATACACCGGTGATGCCCTCCGCGACTACGAGACCCTCGTCTCTCTTGGTCCCACTTGGCGTGATGTTCTCGCACGGCGCGGTGCGCGAGCGCTTCTGGTCAAGCCCGGCTCGCCCCTCGCGGTACGCGCACGCGATCTGGGATGGTCGATCGTCACCGAGAGCGCGTCATACGTGCTCTTCATCGTCCCGAATTCGCGCTGAGCGCCGCTAGACTGACCGCCGATGAGCGATCCAGTCCGCGTTGCGCGAGCATCCGACGATCTCGATGAGCAATTCGACGCGATCGTCGACGCGCTGCGGCGTGACGTCCGGACTCTCCGGCAGCAGGTCGAAAAGTACGGTCGCACCTATCAGAAACACGCCGAGGACCGCTCGCGCGAGACGACGCACGGGGAGCTCGATGAGGAGACCCAGCGTGACTACCGTCGTCTCAAGCAGCTGCAGCTCGTGATCCAGCACATCGAGTCGAGCGCTGCCTATTTGCTCGGCTCGGGCATCGATCCGTCGTCGGACAGTGACGACGTGTCGGTCGAGGTCGCCCAGCGCGTGCTCGGCAGCCTCGAGGCCGAGCGCGAGCGTCTCTACCGGGACGTCCACGACGGTCCGGCCCAGGTGCTTGCGAACGCGATCTTCGAAGTCGAGTACCTCGAGCGCATCACGGAGCGCGCTCCGGCCGAGGTCCGTCAGACCCTGAAGACCGAGCTTGCGAATCTCAAGGGCCAGTTCCGTGGATCGCTCGACTCGGTGCGCGCGATGATCTACGACCTTCGTCCTCCCGAGCTCACCGAGCTCGGCCTCGCGGAGGCGATCCGCAACTACGCCTCGGAGTGGGAAGCCCGCTGCGGCATCAAGGTCGGTAGCCAGCTCGATCTCAAGGACACCGGGCTCTCCCCGATGGAAGAGCTCGCCGTCTACCGGGTCATGCAGGAGGCGCTGCAGAACGTCCACAAACACGCGCACGCCAGCACCGTCGGGCTTGCCTGGTCGCGCGCGAATGAGAGTTGGGTGCTGCACGTGACCGACGATGGAATGGGCTTCGACCTCGTGAAGGCCGCCCGTCACAAGAAGTCAGTCGGTCTCCTCTCGATGCGAGAGCGCGCCGAGCTCATCGGCGGCTCGCTTCAGATCCAGTCAACACCGGGCAAGGGAACGGCGGTCACGCTGCTCCTGCCCGTCGAAAAGAAGGTCGAGCCGCTCCGCCCACGTCGTAACGAGCGGACTCACAAGGAGCAGGAATGAGCGAGAGGCCCGAGCGCGCGATCCGGATCCTTCTGGCCGACGCGAGTCGGATCACCACAATGGGAATCCGGCAGGTCATCGAGAAGGAACCGGACATGGAGATCGTCGCCGTCGCTTCCGACGGAGAAGAGGCGGTCGCGAAGACGAACGAGCTCGAGCCGGACGTGCTCGTCATCGAGGTGGATCTTCCACGTTTATCCGGCATCAAGGCCACGCAGCGGGTGCGCCGCGAGCTCCCGGCCGTGGGCGTCGTCATCCTGACCGCCCAGGATCAGGAGCAGATCCTCTTCGAGGCGATCCGAGCCGGTGCGGCCGCCTACCTCCACAAGGACTGCGAGCCGACCGAGCTCATCGACGCGATCCGCAAGGTGCGGGCCGGCCAGTTCATCATCAACGAGAAGATCTTCAGCCGGCCGGCGGTCGCGTCCAAGGTCCTCGCTGAGTTCCGCGAGCTTTCCGTGTATGGTCCAGGTTCGACGCACGTCTTCGCGCCGCTTTCGCCCCGTGAGGTGCAGATCCTGGACAACATCGCTCAAGGCATGACGAACAAGGAGGTGGCTTACGCGCTGGCTATCTCCGAGCAGACGGTGAAGAATCACATGTCGAGCATCCTGCGCAAGCTGTCGGTGAACGACCGCACGCAGGCTGTCGTGTACGCGATCCGGCAAGGTTGGATCAAGGGACCGGAGATCGGTAATTGACCATGGCACCACCCAGCGTCCTCGCGGAGATCGCGACCGAGCAGCAGAAGGTGACCGCCGAGATCCGCGAGCTCGATCTTCTCGTCGAGTCGACGCAGACCGAGGTAAACCGCCTCAAGTCGCGCGAAGACCAGATGAAGGCCAAGGTCGAGGAGGTTCGCAGGAATCCGGGGAATTTCCAGCGCGAGGAGATCTTCGGCGCGACGGACGAGCACGCCGCCGCGATGGCCCGCCGCATGACCATGGAAGGTCAGCTCAACTCCCTCCAGTCGAAGCGCAAGCTCATCGACCGCAGTGCCCAGATCCTCGCCGCGGCGCAGCGTCAGCTCTCCGAGTACACGGCTCCGCCGCTTCCGCCTGACACCGCGCCGCTCATCGACGAGAGCCGTCTTCTTCAGGCCGTCGTCGACACGCAGGAAGAAGAACGCAAGCGCATCGCGCGCCAGGTGCACGACGGCCCGGCGCAAGCGATGGCGAACGTCGTCCTCCAGTCGGAGATCAGCGAGCGTCTCTTCGATGTCGATGCGCAGAAGTCGCGGGGCGAGCTCGCCTCGCTCCGGCAGATGGTCAACAAGACGCTGCAGGAGCTGCGCGGCTTCATCTTCGAGCTCAGGCCGATGATCCTCGACGACCTCGGTCTCGTTCCCACGCTGCGTCGCTATGTCCAGACGCTCATCGACAAGCACGGTGTACGCATCGACTTTTCCAGCACCGGCCGCGACCGCCGACTGCCGTCCGACGACGAGGTCGCGATCTTCCGCCTGATTCAAGATTCGCTCGTCGAGCGGATCGACAAGGCGCAAGCGAAAGAGATCGTCCTTGGCCTCCAGTGGAAGGAGGACACCCTCGACGTTCTCCTTCAGAGCGACGGCAAGGAGCTGCCGCCCGACGGCGAGCTCCAGTCGGGCATTCGGCGCAGCGAGCGTCTCGAGCTCCTCCACGGTGAGTCGACGCACGAGTCGCGCGCGGACGGTAACGTCGTGCTCAAGGTGAAGATCCCCATCCGGAGCGCACCACAGCTCGTCACATGACCACGACGTCCGAGCTCACGACCGATCAGGTCGCCGAGTATCTCGAGGCGACGTGTGCGCTCATCGAGGCCGAGCTCGCAGCCCTTGACGCCGACAGCGGCTGGCACTTCGACGAAAAGGAGTGGTGCGCCAACCAGGTCGTCGGCCACCTGGTCGAGGCCGAGAAGCGTGGATTCGCCGGCCGCATCCGCGAGATCCTGGCCGGCAAAGAGAAGACCAGCTCGTGGGACCAGGCTGAGGTTGCGAGGCAACGGAACGATTGCGCGCGGATAGGCCAGAGCCTCTGGATGGAGTTCATGGGTGTCCGCAACGACAGCATCAATCTCGTTCGTTCGCTGAAACCGCCGGATCTCGCCAAGGGCATCGAGCATCCGATGGCCGGGCGCCTCACCGTGCGCGACCTACTCCATGAGTGGGTCTCTCACGATCGGAATCACACCAAGCAGCTGCTGGCGATCGCGCAAGAGCGGGTTTGGCCGCACATGGGGAACTCGCAGAAGTTCAAGGGCGAGTAGTCGCCCTGGCGTTCGATCGGCCAAGCCACGTGTGCCCGGTCTGTGGCTACCCGGACCTCAGGCAGCCACCATGGCGCGGCGACTCAGGCTCGTTCGAAATCTGCTCATCGTGTGGAACGCACTTCGGATACGAGGACGCCGCGGGCGGGGACGTACTTGCGCGGCCCGCCCGATACCTAGTCCTGCGTGAAAAGTGGAAGGCAGCTGGCTATCCGTGGTTCTCCCCCAGCAGGCGACCACCATCCGGCTGGGACCCGATACGGCAGCTCCGACGAATAACAGAGCGAAACCGAAGCGACGAGGACTAATCGACGGTATCCGCCACATTCGCGGCTGAGAGCCACAAAGCGAGCAGCCACAGCGGCGCGACCGGAATTCCCGCCTGTTGGATCAACGCGACGGCGATGCCCGAGCCGACCCAGAGAAGGGTCGTGCCTGTCGTTGTCGCGGCTCGCGCCACTGCGGGATATGCCATGACGCCGTCGTGCAGGAGCGCGTGCGGCGCCGCGAGGATCGACCAGGTCGACGCATCGACAGCGCGCGTCGTGAACATCCGCGAGCGCGCGAGCACGACGATCGCGCCGAGCGCGTAGATCACAGCGGCGAGCGCGGTGTTCAAGACCAGGTCCTCGCCTCCTGCGACTCGGCGCACGAGCGCAGCGAGGCCCAGCTCGCCCGGGCGGAGCTCGGTGGCGATCCGCGTGAGCAGATCGGGGTAGCGCGCCATTCCCTCGAAGCCGACGGTCGCGAGCGACACGAGGGCGACGCCGACGGTCATCGCGAGGAGCCCGATCGCGCGACGACGCTCGGTCAGCGCGACCAGCGCGAAGAGCGGTAGAAGCTGCGGGCGGAATGCGGCAAGACCGAGGAGCGCTCCCGACCAGAGCGGCGGCGTCCGGAGCGACGCCGCGACCGCGAGCAGCACGAACGGCGTCGTCTGTCCTTCGGCGAGCGCGATGAGTGAAGGCGGGGCGAGGATGGCGAACGCGAGAAGGCGCGTGCGCTGCCGCGGATCTGCGAGCCGGCCGAGCAGATATGCCGCCGTCGCCAGGGCCGCCGCGCCGAGCGCCGCCCAGATCGCGTAGGCGGGCACGAGGGGCAGGGCACCGAGCGGCGCCATGAGCAGCGCGAGTGCCGGGGGGTTGGGGTCGTTGAGCAGGACCGTGCGCTGGGGCAGGGTCGCGTGCTCCATCGCGAGCAGCGCGTCGGCGTCGGTCACCGACGAAGCCGCGCCCGTCGCGACGAGTCGTGCGGCCGAATACAGCGCGACGAAGTCATATCCGGCGGGCTCGCTGGACCAGGTCAGGAACGCGATGGCCCAGGCCGCGACCGCCAGGAGCGCGCCCGCGGCGGCTGGGGCTAGGCGCCGCCCAGGGTCGCGATGTCGATCCCGAGGTAGTAGTGCTTCAGGATCTCCTCCGCCGACTGCCCGCCGAGTGCCATTCCCTGCGCGCCCCACTGCGACATTCCAACACCATGCCCGTATCCCTTGCCGGTAAAGACGAAACGCGCGGGGAGCCGGTACTGCCAGCCGAGGACGCGAAGCGTGTGCGCCGCGCGGTCGGGATCCTTCACGTTGACCGTGAAGGTGCGCTCCACCGTCGCGCCGAGGAAATCGAGCTGGCGCACGCGTTCCGCGTTCGACGACTCGACGTACTCGACCTCCTCGGGGTGGGTCGTCACGGTGAAGAGCGTGCTGCGGAGGCCAAAGTAGTAGCGAGCCCGGTCCTTGCCGATGTCGCGGCTCCCGGCGGACCCGACGATCTTCGCCGAGAGCACGCGTCCGGTGCCGGTGAGCTGCGTCAGCTCGATCCGCTGAGGGTCGCCGACATCTATGCCGCGCGCGCCGATGTAGCTGCGGAGCTGCGGCGCCGTGAACTCCGTCGTCCACTCCCAGCTCGTGTGACCCCACGATGAGGCCTTCGCGATGTCGTCGGCCGGCGACGGGACCGAGCGGAGATACGGCAGCGCGTTCGCGTAGACGTTCTCGCTATCTTCGGTGATGCCGCCCGCGTTCGCGGAATAGAGCGCCTCGATCGGGCGGCCGCCGTACGTGGCGATCATGCCCGCGGTCCGGTCGACGGCCCTGACCGTCGAGGTCGACTCGCCGGCGAGGCCGTCGTACTCCTGGTCGCGCGTGTCGCCTTCGAGGTCGTAGTTGTCGTGGCGCGCCAGGTGGGTCGAGAGGTATGTGCGCGCCGCGATGGCCTGCGCCGCGAGCGCCTCCGGCATCCAGGTCGTGGGCTCCTCGGACCCGACGACCGACGCCAGGTACGCGGCCGTGTCGACCTGGTTCACCACGATCATGTCACCGTCGTCATCGCGAGTGAGGTCCAGCGTGCCGCGATACGCGCGCCCGTTGAAAGTGAGAAGCCCGCCGCTCGCTATGTAGTGGAGTGGCGTGATCTGTGGCGCCGAGAAAAGCGGCGCCGCGAGTGGGTCCGAGCCATCGCCCTCGATCGCGAACTCGAACGGGATGGTCACGATCGGAATGTCCTCGACCTGCGCGCGGAGGCGCGCCTGGCGGAACTGCTGCGCAAGGCTGCGCCGCTCGTCGGGGTCGCGGACGCTGACCGCGGTCTGGGTCGGATCGGCAAGCCGGCGCACACCGCGCCGCGCGATCGTGTATTTCGGGCCCTGGTAGAGCACCGCGCCGTCGTCTCGCGTGACACTCAACGATCCCGTGGAGCCGATCTTCGCGTAGCTCGTACCGAGAAGGGAAATGTTCACACGTATCGTTGCCGGCAGCGGGGCGAGTGGCGAGCTCGCGGCGGCGCGTTGCGGTATCGCGGCAAAGAGCAGCGCGACGATGACGATCCGCGCGAGCCAGATCATCACGATCTCCTCGCGTACACCTCCGGCTTGAGCACACCGACGAACGGCAGGTTCCGATAGTGCTCGGCGTAGTCAAGCCCGTAGCCGACGACGAACTTGTCGGCGATCTCGAAGCCGCGGTAGTCGATCTCGATCGGGATCACGCGGCGTGCGGGCTTGTCGAGGAGCACGCAGAGGCGGACCGACTCGGGCCGCTGCGCTCGAAGGTGATCGAAGACGTAGGAGAGCGTGTGGCCCGTGTCGAGGATGTCCTCGACGACCAGCACGTGCCTGCCCTCGATGGGGTTCGCGAGGTCCTTCAGGATCCGGACCGCTCCGGTCGATTCAGTGCCCGCGCCGTACGACGACACCTCGAGGAAGTCGAGCGAGAGCGGTATCGGCGTCGCGCGCATGAGGTCGGCGAGGAACGGGAGCGCACCTTTGAGGATGGAGACGAGCACGAGGTCCTTGCTCTGGTAATCCGTCGCGATGCGGGCGCCGAGCTCCCGGACCTTCGCGGCGATCTGCTCGGCGGTGACGAGGATCTCGGCCACGTCGTCGCTCTGCCCAGTGCGCGCCACGACGGTCATCAGGACCAATTGTCGCAGGTCATCGGGCGAGGGGGGCAGACGCTCTTTCGAGCGGTCGCGCTAGGAGCGCCGCGCGAGGAAGAGCGCGATCGCGCCGAGAACGACAACGGCGAGCGCGGCGGCGCCGATGAGGAGTGGTGCGACTCCACCGCTCGCGTTCGGAGCGGGCGTGAGCTGCGCGGCGGCCGCGCTCGGCGATGGAGATGCGGTCTCGGAAGACGTGGCAGCCGGTGACGGCGTCGCGCTCGTCGGCTGCGGAGTCGGAGCTTCGGTCGGCGCGGGCGTCGGCGGGGCCGTGGGCGCGATCGTCGGCGGCGCGGTGCGTACGGGGGTTGGCGGCGCCGTGGGTGGTGCGGTCGGCTGTGGCGTGGTCACCGCCTGGACCTCGATCGTGCCGTGCATGAATGCATGGATCGCGCAGTGATATGCGAACGTCCCCGCGGCCCTGAACGTGAACGAGAACGAGCTCCCGGCTCTGATCACGTCGGAGTTCCAGGCCCCCGTGTCCGATGTGGACGTGTGGCTGAACGCGTCGCGGTTGGTCCACGACACCGTGTCGCCGACGCGCACCGTGGTCGTCGGAGGGACGAACGCTGAGCCCTGGATGTTCACCGAGCTCGTGGCGGCAAGCGCGATCAGCGGCAGGGCGAGCAATCCGCACGAGATCACAACGGCCGCGGCCCAGACGACCACGGCGCGCCTCACGGCCATACTTTACGGCTCGTGCCGTCCAGCGAGATCGCCGCGGGTCCATTCGAGGCGCTCGCTCGTGACGCCGAGCGTATCGGCGTTCGCCTAGATGCCGCGACGGTCGCGCTCTGTGTCCGGTATGCCGATCTCCTCATCGAACGCAATACGACGACGAACCTCACTGCGATCACAACGCCGGCCGACATTGCGACCAAACATTTCCTGGACTCGTTCACCGCCGTCGGAGTGCGCAAATGGAGCGGCCGCGAGCGGATCATCGACATCGGTAGCGGTGCCGGATTCCCAGGTATCGCCCTGCGTCTGGTGTTCCCCGGAACCAGCCTCACGCTCGTCGAGTCGATGGGCAAGAAGGCCCGCTTTCTCGAAGAGGTCACGAGCACACTCGCGCTCGACAGTGTCGAGGTGAGGAACGAACGCGCGGAAGCGCTCGCGCACGCGCGGCGCGAACGTTACGACGTCGGGACGGCGCGGGCTGTCGGTACGCTCGGCGCGATCGTCGAGTACCTCCTCCCTTTCCTTCGGATCGGTGGCGACGCGATCGCGTGGAAAGGCAGGCTCGACGCGGAGCTCGCCGGCGCGAAAAAAGCATGTGCGGCCGTCGGCGGCGAGATCGTGAAGATCACGCCGACCGCGGAGCTCGGGCTCGGCGCGGTGCTGCCGGGCCGATCGCTCGTCGTCATTCGGAAGCTGCGCGCCACGCCGTCGCGCTACCCCCGCTCCCCGGCCGAAGCCAAGCGCCACCCATGGTGATCGTGCCGTCACTCGACGTCCGCGCCGCGCGACTCTCCGACGGTTTGGGACAGACCGTTGTCGCGCGAGCGCGGGATCTGGTCGTCGAGGGTGCCGAGGAGCTGCACTTCGTCGACCTGGATCGCGCGGAGACCGGGGAGTCGACAAATCTCGAGCTCCTCGCGGGGATCGCGCGCACCGCGGGTGTGCCCTGCCGTCTGGCGGGCGGCATCTCGCGGGTGGGCGAGGCGCGCCGGGCGATCGATCGCGGATTCGCGGGAGTGCTCTTCTCGAGCGCCGTGTTCGGCGACGACGAGCTCCTGAGAGAGATCGCCGCGCTCGGCGATCGCGGCATCGTCGAGATCGAGGCGCGCGCCGGATTCCTCGCACCACGCGGCGGTGATCCGGGTCTGGTCGCGGTCGCGACCGGACGGGGCGCGCTCGCGGCGGCGCGCGCCGCACTGCTCGCCGGCGTGCGCGGCCTGTATCTCATCGATCTGACGGCGGAAGGTCGGCTCGCGGGCCCACCTCTCGCCTTGGTCGATGCGGTGCGAGGGGTGGTCCGCGACCGCGTTGCGCTGCATGCCGGTGGCGGCGTCCGCGACCTCGACGACATTCGCGCGCTCGCATCGCGTGGCGTCTCATCGGTCGTGATCGGTCGCGCCCTCGCTGAGAAGCGGTTCACGATCCGCGCTGCGCAGCAGGCGTCGAAGGCGTGAAGGTCGGCCTCATCAGCGACGTGCACGCCAACCTCGTCGCGCTCGAGGCCGTGCTCGCGCAGATGGGACCGGTCGACGCTCTTTGGGTCTGCGGCGACACGGTCGGCTACGGCCCTGACCCCTCCGACGTCCTCGCGCTGCTCGTCGAGCGGAAGGCCACGATCGTCGCGGGCAATCACGACCGAGCGGTCGCCAGGGGCGAGGATCTCGACTTCTTCAATCCGCCGGCAGCTGTCGCCGCGAAGATGCATCAGAGCTGGCTCTCCTCGGCCGAGCGCGACATGCTGGCGGCTCTTCCGCGCACGCTCGAGACGAGCGACGTGACGTTGTGCCACGGAAGCCTCCGCGATCCGCTGTGGGAGTACGTCACGAATCCAAGGAGCGCGGCCGCTTCGCTCGGGCTTGCGAGCACATCGCACTGCTGCGCCGGCCATACCCACGTCCCCTCGCTATTCCGGGGCGACGCCAAGGGACAGCCCGGCCGCGTGAGGTACGACACTCCCTACGCGCTCGCCCCCCGCGCGTTTGTGAACCCTGGCAGCGTGGGTCAGCCACGCGATGGAGATCCGCGTGCCGCGTACGCGGTCTTGGACCTTGCGCCGGGCACGGTGACCTTCCATCGTTCACCGTATCGGTTGGACGAGACGCAGCGCCGGATCCGGGAACGAGGCCTTCCCTCGATCTTCGCGGATCGCCTTGCGTTCGGCCTGTGAGCTCCTGCTTGTCGCCACGATCGGGTGCGGTGGACCGGGGGCAGACGTGACCGACGCTCAGAACATTCCGTTCACCGATCACGGCGCTACGCAGCAGTCGGGGTACGAGGGCGGACCCCGCGTCGTCGCCGCGAGCGATCTCGGACTCACCGGGCTTGGTCGGCTTGCCACCCCAGACGCCACCCGCTTCTACCTCGCCGCCTTTGCCGGCTCGCAGCGCACCGGCGGGTATGACATCCGCATTGCGCGGGTAGATCGCTCCGGCGACACGCTCACCGTCCGCGCGATGTTCACGGTGCCGCCGCCCGATGCACTCACCATACAGGTGCTGACGTCACCCGCGCATCTTGTCTCGATAGACCGGCGGGCGGCCGCATCCGCCCGCGAGGTCGTGCTCCTCGACCAATCGGCGGCAGAGCGGGCCCGCGGTCCCGTGCCACAATCCCAACCCTGACGTGACCGACGACGAAGGCGAGGACGACACTCCCAAGGATCGACCACCCGACCCACCGAGCGTGAATGACCGACCGGAGTCGCCTTCACTCGAAAAGCGGGTAAGCAAACCGGGACGGCACGTCGGCGACCGCTACGTCCGGATCGTCCGGCCAACCGGCAGTGGGCTTCGCGGTCACGGAGGCCGGTGGGTCGCCACAGAGGAGACCATGGAACGCACCGGCCGGCTCGGGCGTGCGTGGGATGCGACCTTACGGTTCCTCATCGGCAAACGCCTCGAGACTGAAGCCGAGGGCGAGGAGCGCGTCAGCGTCGCTACCGGTTTGCCGATCCTGGCCTCCGACAACATCTCGTCGTCGGCCTACGCGACCGAGGAAGCGATGCGCATCCTCGTCCTCGCCGGAGTCGCTGCCCTGTCGCTCACGATGCCCATCGCGATCGCGGTCGTCTTCGTTCTTGCGATCGTCATTCTTTCGGAGTCCCGGGTGATCTGGGCATATCCCAACGGCGGTGGCAGCTATCTGGTCGCCCGCGAGAACCACGGCGTGATCGCCGGTCTTGTCGCCGCGTCGGCTCTGCTCATCGACTACGTGTTGACCGTCGCCGTCTCGACCGCCGCGGGCGTTGCCGCGATCTCGAGCTTCGTACCTGAGTTGCACGACTACCGCGTCGTAGCTGGTCTGGTTCTCATCGCGCTGCTGGTCATCGGTAACCTGCGCGGTGTGCGCGAAGCCGGATTGCTGTTTGCGGCTCCAACCTACGCGTACATGATCGCGATGTACGGGCTCGTGGGCTTCGGCCTCTTTCGGATCGCGACGGGCGACATGCCCGCTCCGGCCGCACCACCGAATCCCTTTCCGTCGGAGGGGACCGCGCCCCTGACTCTGCTATTGGTCCTGCGCGCGTTCGCGTCAGGGTCGGTCGGCCTCACCGGAAGCGAGGCCGTCGCCAATGGCGTCCCCAGCTTCCGCCGTCCCGAGAGGAAGAATGCGGTGATCACCCTCGTACTCATGGGGACGATCTTCTCGACCATCTTCCTCGCGATCACGTACCTCACCACGACCATCGGCATACAGCCGGATCTGAACGAGCAGGAGACCGTCAACAGCATGATGACCCGTGCGATCGTGGGTGCGGGCACACCGTTCTACTACGCCGTTCAGGTCACGACGGCCATCATCCTGTTGCTGGCCGCGAATACCGGATTCACCGGGTTCCCGCGTTTGGCGTCGGTCCTCGCCAACGACCGCTTTATGCCACGCCATTTTGCGGACGTCGGGTCGCGCCTGGCCTTCAACTTCGGGATCATCGTGCTCGCTCTGCTGGCGGGCCTGATCCTGACGGCTTTCGGCGGGAGCGTGACCAACCTCGTCCCGCTCTACACGATCGGTGTGTTCCTCGCCTTCACACTCTCGCAGTCGGGCCTCGTGCGCCGTTGGCGGCGCCTGCGCAATCGCGGCTGGCGCGTTTCCATGGTCATCAACATATTTGGGACCGTCGTGACCGGCACGGTGCTTCTCGTCGTCGCTTACACCAAGTTCCTGTACGGCGCGTGGATGGTCCTCGTGCTCATCCCCCTCATTACGGCGCTGCTCTACGGGATCCACCGACACTACCAAACGGTGCACGACGCCCTCGTCATCACGGGCCCCGAACAGCAGGAGGTGCCCGTCTTGCCGGCTCCGGTCGTGATCGTGCCCATCGCCCGCCTTGACCGCGCCGCCCTCCAAGCGCTGGCGTTCGCCCGATCCGTCTCGCCGACCGTGAAAGCCGTCCACATCTCGACTTCCAATACGAGTGCCGAGGAATTCCGTCGGCGTTGGGAGCAGCTCGACACGGACATCAAGCTGGATATCGTCGTCTCGCCCTACCGATCGTTGCTGGCGCCGCTCCTCAAATACATCGACGCCATGGGCAAGCCCGACGACCGACCGATCACGGTCGTGCTGAGCGAGTTCGTCCCCCGTCATTGGTGGGAATGGCTCCTGCACAGCCAGACCGCGTTCCGTCTCAAGGCGGCCCTTCTCTTCCGGCCGAACACGATCGTGATCGACGTCCCTTACCACTTTGAAGACACATCGAATCTGACCCGACGACGCTAGACTCGCGCAATTCATGCAACCGAAACGGATCCTGGTCGCCCTCGCGGGGACGAGCGCGGATCCGGACATGCTTCGTCTTGTGTCGCCCATCGCAAAATCCGCGAAGGCTGAAGTGATCGGGATCCACGTGATCGAAGTGCGGTGGAACCTTCCTCTTGATGCGGTTCTCGAGCCCGAGCTCGACCGCGGCGAGGAGCTCCTGGCGAGCGCTAAGAAAGTTGCCGACCAGGCGGGGTTCGAGCTCGACACCGAGCTCCTCCAGGCGCGCGACGCGGCGGCGGCGATCGTCGATACGGCGGTGGAACGGAAGTCAGACCTGATCGTCGTTGCGATGCCCTTTCGAAAGCGACTAGGAAGGGTGTACGTGGGGCGAACCGTGCAGAACGTGTACGTCAACGCGCCGTGTGCGGTGCTCGCGTATCGTCAGGAGGAGACCAGGTGAACGTCATCATCGTCGGCTGCGGCCGGGTGGGTGGGTTTCTCGCGGGACTCCTCGACTCCGAGGGCCATCGCGTGAGCGTCGTTGACATCGCGTCGACGAGTCCAGCGCGCGCGGAGCGCGCCTGGTTCCAGCATCTTCCCACGTCGTTCAAAGGCGAAACGATCCTGGGTGACGGCACGGATCTCGAAGTCCTTCGCCAAGCTGGGATCGAACGGGCCGATGCTCTTCTGGCGCTCACTGAAGGGGACAACCGCAATCTGATGGCGGCGCAGATCGCTCAGAAGATCTTCGGGGTAAAACAGGTGATCCGCAATCTGATGGCGGCGCAGATCGCTCAGAAGATCTTCGGGGTAAAACAGGTGATCGCCAAGGTGAACGACCCCGTGCGCGCGCAGACCTATCGCGAGATGGGGATCAACACGTTCTCCCGGACGACGATCCTCGGTACGCTCCTTCACGCGATGCTGCAGGAAGACCGCGAGGTCGGGGAGGTCCTCATGCGGAAAGCGCTGGCGCATGAGGCCGACATGGTCAACGAGCCCTTGAAGGCCCCGGTGAAGGCCCGATAAGGATGGTGCTGTAAAGATGTACTTCGTCGTGGCTGGCGCGGGCGAGGTGGGGTTCCATCTCTCGCAGGCTCTCCTCGAGTCAGGACACGAGGTCACGATCATCGAAGCCGATCGACGCCGCGCCAATTTCGTCCAGGAGCGGCTCGGCTCGATCGTCATGAATGCCCCGGCGGACGAGGGACGCGCGCAGATGGAGGCCGGCTGCAGCCGCGCCGACGCGCTCATCGCTGTTACTGGCGACGATGCGAAGAATCTTGTGATCTGTCAGCTGGCGAAGATACGTTGCCGCACGCCCCGCGTGATCGCGCGCGTCAACAACCCGAAGAACGAGATCGTCTTCAAGACGCTCGGCATCGACGAGACCATCTCATCGACGCGCGTACTCATGAACGTCATCGAACAGGAGCTCCCGTCGGGAGGCTTCATGCCGCTCATGTCACTCGCCGGTTCCGCGAACGAGTTGATCGAGGCGGAGATCGCCATCGGGACGCCGCCCGCGGGAAAGAGCGTCGGGAGTCTGCGCTTACCGAGCGGCGCGCTTGTGGGCGGGATCATTCGCAAAGGCAAGCTCATGCATGCTGACGACGACACCAAGCTGGAGGTCGGCGATCGTGTCATGGTCTTCTCGCCGACGGCGTCCGAGAGCGAGGTCCGCAAAGCCCTGATGGGCTAGCTCTCGCGCGGGTGGTACGGCACATCGATCACGATCGTGTCCGGCCGGAAGAGCAGCGCGAGCTTCAGGCGGAAAGCCGTCTGACTGTGCAGGAAAAACTCCCACCAGTGCCTCGGCACGAACTGGCTCACCACGATCGTGAGGGGCCGGTCAGAGTTCGACCCGACCCTCTCGATATAGGTGAGCAGCGGTGGCACCAGCGAACGGTACGGCGACACGATCACCTCGAGCGGGACGTCGGCTGCCCAGGCCTCCCAACGGAGCTGGAACGCCGCGGCGGTCTCGTGGCTCGTCGCGATGTGTACGGCCCGCACGTGATCCGAGATCGAGGATGCGAACGTCAGCGCGTGCACGGCGGTTCGGTCGAGTCGGGCGACTGGGACGATGACCATTGGCTGCGGGAGTTTCGGCAGGTCCTGCCGGAGATCCTCGACGACAAGAGAGTCCTGGGCGGCCGTGTAATGCGTGCTGATGCCATGCAGCAGCAGCACGAGCAACGGCATGACGATGAGGACCATCCACGCGCCGTGCTCGAACTTCGTGACCGTGGTGATGACCAGCACGACACCGGTGACCACAGCCCCGACGCCGTTGATCCCCGCCGTGACCTTCCAGCCGCCCGGCCGTAGGCGGAGCCAACGTCGCACCAGGCCGGTCTGCGAAAGGGTGAACGCGAGGAACACACCGATCGTGTACAGCGGGATGAGCGCCGTGACGCTCCCGCCAAACGCGATAAGCACGAGGCTCGCAAGTGCCGCGAGTACCAGGATGCCGAAGGAGAAGGCGAGGCGCTCGCCGCGATCGGCGAAGTGCCGCGGCATGAAGCGATCGTTCGCGAGCACCGCCGCGAGACGCGGGAATCCGGTGAACCCGGTGTTTGCGGCGAGCGCGAGGATGACCGCGGTCGACACCTGCACGAGGTAGTAGGGGAAACCGTCGCCGACCAGTGACCGTGTTACGAGGCTGTTGAGGGTCTCCTGCTCTCGTTGATCCGGCACGACCCCGATGGCCTGGGCGAGGAACGTGAGACCCAGGAAGATCGTGCCGAACGTGATCGCCATAAGGATGAGAGTCGTCGAGGCGTTCCGCGTCTCGGGGGCTTTCATGCTCGGAACGCCATTCGCGACCGCCTCCGCACCGGTGAGCGCGACCGAGCCAGACGCGAACGCGCGGAGGATGAGGAGCACCGACAGCGCGGCAATGCCGGTCGACGGAACAGGGTCAGGCGGGATGGCCGGCGGCGGCACGTCGCCCGCGATCACTCGGAACAGGCCATACCCGATCAGGCCCGCGAGCGAAAGGACGTAGACGTACGTCGGGATCGCGAAGATCATCCCCGCTTCGCGAATGCCGCGGAGGTTCCCGATCGCGAGCAGAGCGATGAACGCGAGCCCGAGCGGCACGCGCATGTCGTGAAGCGCCGGGGCGAACGAGGTGATCGCGGCAACGCCCGCCGCGGTCGAGACCGCGACCGTGAGGACGTAGTCGATCAGGAGCGAGGAGGCCGCGATCAGGCCGGGCACTCGGCCAAGGTTGTCGCTCGTGACGACGTAGCTGCCGCCGCCGTTCGGATACGTCTTGATCACCTGCAGCTGGGAGAGGACAACAACCGCAAGCACCCCGACGATCGCGAGTGCGATCGGCATGGTGAGCGAGAGGGCCGCGACACCGGCGAGGGCGAGGACCCGCATCGCCTCCTCGGTCGCATACGCGGACGACGAAATGTTGTCCGACGCGAGGATGGCGTAGCCGGTCGCGACCGTGAGGCGCTCGGAACCCTCGGCCTCGGTCGCAAGCGGCCTCCCAAAAAGCTTGTGCCTGATGCCAGCCAGGATTCGACCCGTCTGACCGGGCGGGAGAATAGCGGCGTCGGTCGCTACGTAGTGCCCCTCCGCCCGACGGAATTCGCGCCGGGGCGAAACGATCCGCACGTAGCGATCGCCTGGCCGTCGGCCCTGCTTTGGGACGAGCTGTTCAAGCCCCGGAAGATCCCCGCGCTCGCCGTGAGAGTCCATCCCAAGGAGGTTCGTCCCAAATCGCTCAACAGCGTGTCAATGAACACCGCCGCCTCCTCAACGGCGGCTCAAAGGCGGGTTACAGCTCTTCGGAGCGGAAGCGGTAACCGACGCCGGGTTCGGTCACCAGATACGCGGGGTCCTGTGGATCGCTCTCGATCTTGCGACGCAGCCGGGCGACGTAGACGTGCAGGTAATGCGATTCATCACCGTAGTCCGGTCCCCAGACCTGCTGCAGGAGCATCCGGTCCGTCAGCACTTTGTTCGGATTGGTGACGAAGACCTTGAGGAGGTCGTACTCGGTGGGCGTCAGGTGGATCGTGCGGCCCCCAACGGTGACTTCCCTGAGCTCGAGGTCGACCACGAGCTCGCCGCTCGTGATGCGCGGCTCAGCTCCCGTCCCGGGCCGCGCGACGTGGCGGAGCGCAACACGGATTCGCGCCAGGAGCTCATCGATCCCGAACGGCTTGGTCATGTAGTCGTCGGCGCCGAGGTCGAGCGCGTTCACTTTGTCGGTCTCGCCGCCGCGAGCCGAGAGCACGATGATCGGCGTCCCGGAGTGCTCGCGGATGCGACGGACCACCTCGAACCCATCTCCATCCGGCAGGTTGAGGTCGAGCACGACGAGATCCGGCTGCTTGCGCTCGTAGCTCGCGATCGCATCACCGGCTGTCTCCGCCGTTTCGACCTGGAAGCCGTGGCCCCGTAGGTTCGTGCGCAGCGTCCGGATCATCGATGGTTCGTCGTCGACCACGAGAAGACGCGCCCCCGACGGCTCCGCGCGCACGGTATTAGTTGACACCGGCGCGGCCCGGGAGCGTGAAGACGATGCGTGTTCCGTCGCTTACACCGCGATCGATCCAGATCGTTCCGGCGTGCGCTTCGACGAGACGCTTGGCGATGGCGAGGCCGAGGCCCACGCCGCGCGGCCCCTGTCCGGCGCGCGCGAGGCGAACGAACGGCTCGAAAACGCGTTCCGCATCACCCGGCGCGATCCCAGGACCGTGGTCGCGAACGGCGAAGCGAACGTTTCCGTCGTCGCGCCCAACGCTGATTCCGATCTCGGACCCTGCCGGAGAGAACTTCGCGGCGTTCTCGACCAGGTTCGAGAGGACCTGCTGGATCTCGACGTAATCGAGTTCGACCGGCGGAAGGTCCTCTGGCACATCGAGGTGCACGGGGTGACCCGCGGTGACTGGTCGCATCCGGCCGGCGACGTCCTCGACGAGCGCGCCGACGTCGTGCCAGGCCTTGTGAGGCACGAGTCTCCCATTCTCGATACGCGAGAGGTCGAGGAGGCTGCCCACGAGGCGGTCGAGCCGCACGGCCTCGTCCTGGATCGCGCTCGCGAACTCGTCGCGCTCGCGCTCGGTCCACTCGACATCGTGTTGCCGAAGGCTGCCGGCCGAGGCAAGGATCGACGCGAGCGGCGTGCGGAGCTCGTGCGACACGGCGTGAAGGAGCTCGGTCTTGAGATCATCCGAGCGCCGGAGGACCTCAGACTCGGTGGCCTCCTGTCGGAATCGCGCACGCTCGATCGTCAGTCCCAGCTGCGCGGCGGCGATCGCGAGCACGCGTTCGTCGGCCGCTTCGAGCGCTGCGGCTCCCGCTCGGGGCAGCACCGCAAGGCGACCCACCCGCGTGCCCGCCGCGACGATCGGCACCAGGCGAGCCCGGCGGCCGGCGCGGGCCGTCGTAGGTCCGACGAGCCGGACGGTGCGGGAGGGGCCCGCCGGGTTCATCAGCCGGAGCTCACTGCCGGTCGCGCGCAGGCTGGCGCGCGCCGACTCGTCGCGAGCGGCGATCGCGGGGTGGGGCAGGATATCCGCATCCGCCTCGATCGACACCGCGTCAAGGTCGAGCGCCGCTCGGAAATGCTCGGCGACCGCGACGAGCGCGCGCTCCAGGTCCGGCTCCGCCATGAGGAAGGCCGCCTCGTAGAGGACCTTGGCGTCGTGTTCGCGGTGCTCGGCCTCCTGCGCGCGCGCTCGCTCGCGTGCCGCGAGCGTTCCGGTGACGACCGCGGTGATGAGGAAGAGCGCCAGCGAGAAGAGCTCCTGCGCGTCGGCCACGACCAGCTGGTGGGTCGGCGGCACGAAGAACCAGTCGAAGGTGACAAAGGCGAGGACGCTCGCGACGATCGCGGCGGCCCGACCGAAGGCCACCGCGACGACAAGCACCGCCACGAGATAGAGCATCGAGATGTTCGCGATCTGAGCGCGCCCGACGACGAAGTCGATGAGCGCGGTGGTGATCGCCACGGCCGCTGCCGCGCCGGCATACGGGATCAGACGACGCATCAGCCCACGATTGTCCCCTAGCCGGTGACCGCCGCCTCCGTCACGCCGGGCATGGCAAGCCCGGCGGCGACGCTCGTGAACGCCGCCGCGTCACGTGCGACGGCGTTCGGAACGAGCTCACGCATGAGAGCGCGGAACACCGGGATCGCGCTCGATCCGCCGGTGTAGACGACCGCCGCGATCTCGGCCGCCGAGAGGCCCGCGTCGTCGGTCACCCCTCGAACGAGGGTCGCGGTCTCGTCGAGCAGCGGCCGGATCAGATGCTCGAAGCGCCCGCGCGTGACGCGCGCGTCGACGTCCACCTCGGCGTGGTGATAGGTGAGGATCGCCGCGGGGACGGTCGAGAGGTCGATCTTGGTCGCGTCCGTCGTCTGGAAGATCTCGTAGCCGAGCTGGAGCTCGATCGCGCTGCGCAGGGCCGCGAGCTCGCGTCGCGGCGCACCGGCGCGCACGAGGTCGTCGAGCGCGTCGAGGAGCGGCTTCTCGTTGAGTGCCGAGAGCGCGTGCCAGTCGCGCAGCGCGTTGACGATGTAGCGAGGCAGCCGCAAGCGTTTGGGTCCCCATTCGGCCCGCGAGCCGAGGCGTGGCGCGACGGCATCCTCGATGACAAGCTCGGTCGCGCGGTCGCCGCCGATCGGACCGCCCGCGGTCGCGAGGACCGCGAGTCTCCCGCGGTCGTCGCGCCGAACGACGCACAGGTCGAGGGTGCCGCCCCCGAAGTCGAACACGAGGCTCGTCCCCGCCTCGACGTTCGCGGCGTGCGCGGCGGCGATCGGTTCGGGAACGAAGCGGACCTCGCGAAAGCCCGCGAGCTCGGCTGCCGCCCGAAGCCTTCCCGTCGCGCGAGCCTCGGCGTCGTCACCGCCAATGAAGCGGACGGGCCGGCCGAGCGTGATCGCTTCCGGTGCGATTCCGGTGAGCTCCTGCGCGCGGTTTCGGACGTGCCCGAGGATGAGCGCGATCAGGTCCTCGAGACCCTTGGCGTCGCCGAAAACGTTCGTCCGGGTCGCGAGCGGATCACCGAGAAAGGTCTTAAGCGCCTGAAAGAGCCGGCCGGGGGCGCTCGTGTCGGCGAGGATGTACGCCTCGAGGCTCTTGTGCGTGGGGTCCGTTGAGGGCAGGCGTATGCCGAGCAGCTGAACCTCCCGCCGGAGAGGCCCGCGGGTCCGGTTGTCCTCAAGATATGCATCGATGGCCGCTCGTCCGACGATGGGAGTCCCATCCCGCCTGATGTAAAGGACGGTCGGCATCGTCTCGCCAGCCACCGCGTCGATGGGGAGTACACGGGTCGATGTGCCGTCATTGACAGCGAGAGAAGTGTTGGAAGTGCCAAAGTCAAGTCCGAAGCGCATGGGCGACGAAGCGTAGGCGGGCGCAGGGCAGGCCAGCCCTGCTTGGGAGTTGGCTGCTTGGCCGGTGCAGCAGCGCAGGAGAACTCTTGACAATGACATTGATAGGCTTTTAGATATCTCCATGGCAAGCGCACGTCGACCCGTGTACGTGAGGGTTTCGGCAGGCCACGCCCTGCTTGGGAGTTGGCTGCTTGGCCGGTGCAGCAGCGCAGGAGAACTCTTGACAATGGCATTGATAGGCTTTTAGATATCTCCATGGCAAGCGCACGTCGACCCGTGTACGTCATCAGCATCGCCGCGAGCCTGGCGGGGTGCCATCCCCGGACGCTCCGCATCTACGAGGAGGAGGGCCTGCTCGATCCGGTCCGAACGGACACGAACATCCGCCTGTACTCCGACGAAGACCTCGAGCGCGTGCGGGCGATCCGCTATCTCACGCAGAACCGCGGCGTCAATCTCGCGGGCGTGAAGCTCCTCCTCCAGCTCCGCGACGCGGCGGACCTGCTGGACGAGATCGCGAACGAGCTTGCGCGCGAGGACGCCGAAGCGGAGGCCCCGCAGGCGGTCGAAGTGACGCACGAACCGACCACACGCCGTCCACGAATCCGCCAACGCCAAAAGGGCGTTGAGCTCTAAAAAGCTTCATCAGGATCACCCCATCCATCAACGGCTAGAAGGAAAGAAGAAGTGACCGACCCAGAGACAACGAACATCAACGCAAGCTCGCCGACGAGCCAGTTCCCGAACGAACTGCCCCTCGTGCCACTCCGGGAGGCGGTCGTCTTCCCGAAGCTGGTGGTCCCGCTCGGGGTCGGTCGCGAGAAGAGCGTCGCCGCCATCAACGCGGCGATGAACGAGGAAAAGCACTACATCATCCTCGCCGCCCAGAAGGACGCCGAGGTCGATGACGTCACACCCGAGCAGATCTACTCCGTTGGTACCGTCGCCGAGATCGTCCGCCTCCTCCGGATCCCGGACGGCAGCGCGCAGATCATCGTTCAGGGCATCAATCGAGTGCGGATCACGAACTACTTGCCCGAGCAGCGCTTCTTCCGTGTGAGCTTCGACGTGATCCCCGACGAGATCGGGAACCCCGTCGAGCGGGAGGCTCTTCTGCGCAGCGTGCGCGGCCTCTTCGAGAAGTACGTCGACAACGGGGGCTCGATCCTGCCCGAGCTCGCCATGACCGCGAAGAACACGGAGGACCCCGCGCACTTCGCGGACCTCGTCGCGTCGAGCCCGGACCTCACGCTCGAGCAGCGCCAGCAGCTCCTCGAGACCCACGCGGTCGTCGAGCGGCTCAAGTTCATCTCGGTCTTCCTCGCGAAGCAGAACGAAATCCTCGAGCTCAAGGCCAAGATCCAGAGCGAGGTCCAGCAGACCCTCGACAAGACGCAGCGCGAGTACATCCTCCGCGAGCAGATGAAAGCCATCCAGAAGGAGCTCGGTGAGGACGAAGGCGGAGCCGAGCTACGCGAGATCAAGGAAAAGATCGACCAGGCGGGTATGCCCGAGGCGGTCAAGGAAAAGGCGCTGAAGGAAGTCGGTCGTCTCGAGAAGATCCCGCAGGCCTCGCCCGAGACCGGCGTCATCCGCACCTACGTTGATTGGCTCATCTCGCTCCCGTGGAGCAAGGCCGCGAGCGACGACTGGGACATCCAGCAAGCCGCGAAGATCCTCGACGAGGATCACTACGGGCTGCCCAAGATCAAGGACCGCATCCTCGAATACATGGCCGTGCGCAAGCTCGCCCCTGGTCTGCGCGCCCCGATCCTCTCGTTCGTGGGCCCGCCCGGCGTGGGCAAGACGAGCCTCGGCAAGTCCATCGCCCGCGCGATGGGACGCAAGTTCATCCGCATGTCGCTCGGCGGCATCCGTGACGAGGCGGAGATCCGCGGCCACCGCCGCACCTACGTGGGTGCGCTACCCGGCCGCATCCTCCAGAACATGAAGACCGCGGGCGAGATCAATCCGGTGTTCATGCTCGACGAGATCGACAAGGTGGGCGCGGACTTCCGCGGCGACCCGAGCTCGGCGCTCCTCGAGGTCCTCGACCCCGAGCAGAACAACGCTTTCAGCGACCACTACCTCGAGGTGCCGTACGACCTGTCGAAGGTGATCTTCATCACGACGGCGAACGTCGAGGACACGATCATTCCGCCGCTCCGCGACCGTATGGAGATCATCCGTCTCCCCGGCTACACCGAGGACGAGAAGATGCACATCGCGAAGGGCTTCCTCCTGCCGAAGCAGCTGAAGCAGCACGGCCTCGAGGAAGGCAAGCTCGTGATGGGCGACGACACTCTCCGCAAGCTCGTGCGTGAGTACACGCGCGAGGCCGGCGTTCGCAACCTCGAGCGGGAGATCGGCACGATCAACCGCAAGGTCGCGCGGACCATCGCCGAGGGCAAGGCTGCGACCGTCGAGGTCAAGCCTGAGGACCTCGACAAGTACCTTGGCCCCGAGCGGTTCGAGTACGGTCTCGCCGAGAAAGAGGATCAGGTCGGCGCCGCCACCGGCGTCTCGGTGTCCGAGCACGGCGGCGACGTCCTCACCGTCGAGGCGACGATCATGGACCAGGGATCCAAGCAGGAGGAGTTCGTCCTCACCGGCCAGATCCAGAAGGTCATGGAAGAGTCGGCCATTGCGGCCCTGAGCTACGTCCGAGCGCACTACGCCGAGCTCGGCGTGCCGAAGGGGTTCTTCAAGGACCACGCCATGCACATCCACGTGCCCGCGGGCGCCATCCCAAAGGATGGACCTTCGGCCGGCGTGACGATGGCAACGGCCATCGTGTCGGCGCTCACGGGTCGCAAGGTCCGTAAGGACGTCGCGATGACCGGAGAGATCACGCTCCGTGGTCTCGTCCTTCCGATCGGCGGGGTGAAGGAGAAGCTGCTCGCGGCGCACCGCGCCGGGATCAAGACATTCCTCATGCCGAAGAAGAACAAGAAGGATCTGGTCGACGTCCCGCAGGAGGTCATCGACACGGTCGACATCAAGCTCATGGAGACGATCGACGAGGTGCTCAAGGCGGCGCTGTTGCCCGGACCGAACGTGACGCCCGCGCAGATCGAGGCGGCACGTCCGAGCATCGCACCGTCGGGCGCGCCAGCGCACTAATTTCCGGGGGCGGAACGGATGCCGGTCGAATACAAGGACTACTACAAGACGCTTGGCGTTTCGAAAAGCGCCTCGACCGACGACATCAAGAAGGCCTACCGAAAGCTCGCACGCCAATACCACCCGGACGTCAACAAGAAGGCGGACGCGGAGAAGCGCTTCAAAGAGATCAACGAGGCTCACGAAGTCCTCAGCGATCCCGAGAAGCGAAAGCGGTACGACACGGTCGGTCCCGAGTGGGAGCAGTTCGCGCAAGGGCGCGGACGTCCCTCGGGGACCGGCGGCTTCCAGTACGTGTACACGGGACAGCCGGGCGAGAGTCCGTTCGGCGACGATGCCAGCGGGTTTTCCGACTTCTTCCGGACCCTCTTTGGCCAAGCTGCGAACGGCGGCTTCGGCGACGCGGACGATGTGTTCGGTCGCACACGTACGCGGACGCGATCGCGCGCTAGACAAGGCGAGGATGTCGAGGGCGAAGTTGAGATCACCCTCCCGGAGGCATACAAGGGGTCCGAGCAGGTGATCCAGATCTCGCGCGAGAACGGCCAGCCCGCGAGACGGCTCACCGTGAAGATCCCGCCAGGGGTGAAGGACGGCCAGCGCATTCGCCTTGCGGGCCAGGGCAACCCCGGCGTGGGTGGCGGTCCACCCGGCGATGCGTACCTGCGCGTGCGCGTGAAGCCGCACCCCTTCTTCACGCGCGACGG
>Ga0209156_10000113_pt1 | contig 59528 bp, 52 predicted proteins | sample GraSoiAngelo_124_FD_185881 | JGI IMG/M metagenome (GOLD analysis project Ga0209156, IMG submission 185881) | Grasslands soil microbial communities from the Angelo Coastal Reserve, California, USA - 14_0927_05_20cm (SPAdes) (version 2) | ecosystem: Environmental > Terrestrial > Soil > Grasslands... | reverse complement strand
CGAGCTAGCAAAACTGCATCGTGAAACGATTCCACCGACCGGCATGTTGCCGATCAGCGTGCCCGGAACAGTGGATGCCTGGGCAGAGCTGCACAAAAGATTCGGCAAACTAAACCTGAGCGATGACCTGGCGCCTGCCATTCGGTATGCCGAAGAGGGTTTTCCGGTTACGGAGCTAATCGCCTATTACTGGGGGTTTGGTCCGCGACTGTACAAAGGATTACCTGGCGGCTTTCTCGAGACATACACTCTCGACGGAAAAGGGCGAACCCCGGCCAAAGGCGATATTTTCAAGAACCCCGCCCTCGCGAAAACCTTGAGGCTGATCTCTGAAAAAGGTCGCGACGCTTTTTATAAAGGTGAGATCGCGGACACGATCGACGAGTTCATGCGGGCGAATGGAGGCTTTTTGCGGAAAGCCGATTTCGAGAAACATACATCGACCTGGGTGGAGCCGGTTTCGACGAGTTATCGTGGCTACGATGTCTTTGAGCTTCCGCCAAACGGCCAGGGTATCGCGGCACTGCAGATATTGAACATTCTCGAAGGATTCGATCTGCGCGCCATGGGGCGCAATTCACCAGAGACGCTGCACGCCATGATCGAAGCGAAGAAAATCGCCTGGGCTGATCGGGCGAAGTTTTACGCCGATCCGGCATTCGCGAAGATTCCGCTCGCGGGTTTGCTTTCAAAAAGCTACGCAGCGGAGCGGCGGAAGTTGATCGACCCAAATCACGCGGCAAAAAAGATCCAGGCTGGCAATCCAGCACTCAATCAAGGCGACACGATCTATATGTGTGCCGCCGACGACGAAGGCAACATGGTCTCGCTCATTCAAAGCAATTATCGCGGGATGGGCAGCGGCATCGTGGTGCCCGGACTCGGATTCATGTTTCAGGATCGCGGTGAACTCTTTTCCATGGGTCCCGGTCATGCGAACGTTTACGCGCCTGGTAAACGTCCGTTTCACACCATCATTCCTGGCTTTGTCATGAAAGATGGTAAGCCGTGGGAAGCATTCGGTGTGATGGGCGGGGGTATGCAGCCGCAAGGCCACGTACAGGTGCTCACGAACCAGATTGATTTTGATTTAAACGTGCAGGAAGCCGGCGACGCTTCGCGCTGGCAGCACGAAGGCGATAACGAACCGACGGGAGAAAAAATGACTGAATCAGGCGGTTACGTGGAAGTCGAGAGCGGTATTCCGTACGAGATCGTGCGCGAGCTGCGCAAGAAAGGACACGATGTGCGTTTCGATGTTGGCGGCTACGGCGGTTACCAAGCGATCAGAGTCGAAATGCACGATGGCCAGCGCGTCTATGTGGGTGCAAGCGAATCACGCAAGGACGGAATGGCGGCAGGATACTGAAACAAGAAAACGGCGAGACGGGGAGCGCGCCGATTTCGCCCACTCTTCGATTCGCCGTTTCGATCTTCATCGATTGTTCTGCGCTTTAAGATCGGCGAGCTTCTCTTCGGCGCGAGTGACGTCGGATTTTTGTCCGATCCCGAGCTTAAGAAACTTTTGCTGTCGGCGTAAGTTTGCTTCTGCGGCCTCGAGCTCGGCACGCTCACGCTTCGTCGTTGCCGCTTGCGCGGCTTCGGTTAATTGCGCCAGCGCTGTTTTTATTGATTCCAGTTCGTCTCTGGTAATTTCGCCAGTTGCGAGTTGAGACTCTTTTTCGGCAAGTTCGTCTTTTGCGCGAGCGACGCGAGCATTTGCCAGCTCCGATTCACACCGTATCACCTTCAACAACCGCTGCTCCACTTCCACTTTCGCAAGCACACCAATTTTATAGAGACGTTCTGCGCCTGCGGCATTTTGTTTTGCACGTTCCAATTGTTTTTCCAAACGTGCCAGATCGCCATTCGGCAACGGCTCATCCGAGAGGTTTTGCTTCAGTATTGGTGGCTCGACGTCAAATGAATCGGGCTCCTCAGATTTGCTCCCGGCTGATTGATCGGCACCCCATGCCGCGATTGCCAGAGCGAAACCCGTAACCAGCGGCGCAAAAATGCGGGCCATTCTCGAAGTTTACCACGAATTCGTCGTGCCAGCATAGGGGCATGTTCACGCAACGCGCTGATCAGGCGCTTACGCGACCTTGTTCTTCGTTTCCTCGAGCAACGCTGCGAGCCAAACGGGAGCCTCCATCTGGAGGTGGCGTTTTAGAATGTCGCGAATGAAACAGCGAAAATCTCCATCGCAATTCGTGCAAAGCTTCTCCATGGTGTGTGCGCCAAGCATCCGATAACTTTCAAATTGCGATTCAGAGAAGAATTGATCGCTGGTGCTCTCGTGTGGAAATGTCGGATTGGTCTTAAAATATTCGTAAATATCGCGCGGTTCGTCGCCGTAACAAGCCGGCTTGATGTAAATGATAATGCCATCGGGAGCATTAGCGCCATCCACGACTGAGTAGCGAATGCGACCCACAGCGCAGTTGTGACCAGCAGTCTTCAGGGTATCGATTGCGCTGCGAGGATAGATAGTCATAGCATCGAACTCGATCGGGATTCCAAAATCGATGCGAATTTTGCGTACTGCCTCGCCCAAATCGGCATAGGCACATTCGGGATCCTCAGCGCCGTCGCTCACCACGGTGAAGTGACAGCGACGCAGAACCATCTCGTACAATCCAAGATTCTCGAAATGGCCGCCATCCGAGAGGTTCACATATTTGTAGTGATCGGTGGTATTTCCGATCGCTTCAGAAAACAGTGGCCCTACCGAATATCCGGGACCGGATCGACGCCATGTTTTGGCGCCTGGCCCTCCGGGGTTCCCGAGCCACCAACCCAGGCGCACATTAAGTAACGTCATCAGGAAACCAACCACTGGAGAAGAGTGATATCCCATATTAGGGTTCGCGGCGGCGCCCGAGATAGCCATCGCTGTACCCAGTGTAATGGCGTCTCCGTATTCTGCTGAAGGCCGGTAACCAACTGGCTCATTCCAAGAGCCGCAATGTAACCGGCTCATGGTAAATGATTCGGCCTTGCGCTCCTGCCACGCCAACTGCTCTCCTCTAATAATGTTAAGGGTGCCATTGATCACATGAAGAGGCTTTTCGGACGGCAACTTGTGCAACCCAAAGTTGTCATCGGAATCGAAGCCGGTAAACCGATTCGGGCAACGCGCCGCTCGCGAGGCGGCAAGATAGGCACGGATCAATCGGTTTCGATATGTCGCATGAAGGGAGAACCTGTTTGCGTTGATAAAGAAGCCCATCACGACTCCGAAAAGCACTATGACAAACGTAAGGATGAAGACGACGAAGAGTTGAACACGCCAGGAATTAGGGTCTGTAATTTCATTTTGCTTCCCGCCCAAAAACCAGGCAGTGACATGTAGTGTCCAAGGCTGCGAACCAATCAGTACCAGAGCCCATGAAATCACGACTGCCAGAAGAACCAGAAAGACGACCGCCACCACAACCAGAAGCCATTGGAAACCTGCTTTCTGGCCAAGCGTCTTGCTCAGCTTGGATCGAAGAGCCAGCAACGCGCCAGCCACCCCTGTCACTCCCCCAAAGGCGCCGAGGATAGCCTTTGCCACTGGGTTCGCCTGCACCTGTCCCAGAAAGACGGCGAGCTGATTTCCTGTTGGTGAAAGGGCTTGACCTCCCCAAAGCACGATCAAGTTGACCGCGATCCAGCCGAAAATTGTGATGAGAATCCAGGCCGCCGATCGTCCCCACCATTCACGAGCCTCATCGTCGGTCACCCAGCTACTGAAGCCAGTAAAGAGAAAATTCACTAGCAGGAACACCACCAAAATTAGCGCCGGCGCGAAGGAGACGTAGGTGACAGCGTGCTTTGCCGGCGCAGGCACCGGGTTCAAATCAAAGGCGTCAAGGTGTTTCCTTTTGATGCGTGCGTGGTCCCCTTGACCGGTTTCAACGGTGTACGCCTCCTTATCGATTTGCTTAATGATACCCTGTGTACGAACCGGAAGCGTTATTTTATCCCCACTGGAAACTCCGGTCGCATTGCAAGCGCGTGTTAAGTTGAACTTGGGTTCTTTTGGTTTTAAAGCGTCAACGTCTTTCTTCGCGATACGTGCCAGTCCGTCGCCGGTTTCAACCGTGTAGCTTCCCTCCTCGGCTGTTTCCATAATCAAGCCCTCGGTTCCAGCTCGAATGTTCGTTTTCCGACCACTGGGAACCAGGATCGCCTTGCAATCGCGCTTTGATCTGAATTTTTTCGCCAAATTCGTTTCGGGGTCGCGCTCTAACACATCAAGGCCTCTCTCGACAATGCGTGCCGGCCCTTGATCGGTTTGAATGATGTAACTTCCATCAACAATTTGCTTAAGAATGCCTTCGGTCCGGGAAGGAATCGTGATTTTCTGCTCACTGGGAATTTGGATCGCATCGCAAATGCGTGTGAATTCAATTTTCCTTGGGTCCAAAAACATCCGAGTTGCGGCTACCCAAAGGCAAAGCCCTGCCAACAGGGTCGTGACCAGGATCGCGGCGAGTCTCGAGAGGGAAGCAACAAAGCGCCGGGGTCGTTTCTTCTGTCCCCGTTTACGAAGTAAAAGAATGGCGAATGCAATCAGACCGCCGCTCAGGTAGCTCGCGACGGTGAAGCCAACAAACCAAGGCAGTAGATGCTTAGGCGCAAACAGCTCGCTGCCGTGAACATTACGGGAGAGAGCCCACCATGCTGCCAAAAGGAGCGACGCGAGAAACAAGGGGAGTTGGCGAAATAACAGAAAACGCCGCTGCGATAATTGCGCGTTACCGGTGGACGGCACATCGATGATCGCGTAAGCCATCGCAGCGGCGATCAATGCAAATCCGACCGTGAGCAAGATCGTCAGGCCTATGTCCCACGGCTGCCTGATAGAATTCCAAAAGGCATCCCAGTTTGGCTGCAGTTTATCGGCCGACAGTTTCCACAAATACCACGTCGTTTGACCTGACCAGTCTGGCTGCAGGTTGATCGCAGCGAGATACAGCCTCGGGATCATCATTGCGGCAGCCAGCCATGAGATCAGCACCAGCCAGTTCAAGAACATGTTGCGAATGAACGTGGTAATGAGCGTCCAAAAATCGACAGACGTTAGGCCCATTCGGGGTGCCAGGTAATTGCTGAATTCCCTAAGATGGCGGACCGGCTGCGGCTCGGGATTCAGGGTCGAATCAGGTCTGCGCTTCAGCTCCCCGACAACGCCGCGAATGCCGTCTGGATCATTCTTAATCCACGCGCTCAGCCAACTGCCAATGTATCCACCGCCCGAGACAGTAGATAGGTAGTGGAACTTATCGAGCAGTCCGCAGCGCGCGAGGCCCTGCAAAATTCCCAGTCCAAACGTTGCGCTCCGGATACCGCCGCCCGAGATGCAAAGCGCCGCGCGTTTCTCCTTTAGTCCGTGAATCGCATCATATAATGCTTTCAGACGCGTTTTGGGTTCGCTGGAGCCCGGATAATCTGATGGGAGTTCTCCATGCAGAGCGACAAACTCGGCTTCCAATACTTCGTGCAATGGCAGCGACGAATCACTCGATGAAGTCTGTTTCGCCATGGCGCGCAAACGCGGCGGTCTGCGCACCAGCGTTTATCAAGCCGCGGATCATTGGTCAATCTTGTTCCGGAATGGTTAATAATGTAACTGAGTATGATACCGGCGATGATCCGATTCGCGCGATCGATCGTAGCGGACGATTGGCCATGCAATCGGCATGACGCCTGGCACACGGGGCGATTCGAGCGCAGTCGTTATTTTCGAATCGCCGCGGGCCGATTTCGCAACAGGCTTAAAGAAATTGCCTGCTTCCCGTTTCTCCAAATGATACTTTAGCGATGTGATGAACCCGGCTAACCCTCGATATGACTTTGATTTCGCTGTGGCCGGTGGCGGTCCAGCTGGTTCGTCGGCGGCCATCTCGCTCGGGCAGCTTGGTCATTCGGTCGTTCTCTTTGAGCGCGAAATGTTCCCGCGATTCCATATCGGGGAGTCGTTGTTGTCGACTGCGAACGACTCGTTCGCAGCGTTAGGTGTGGCCAAGAGAATCGAGGCTGCAGGTTTTCCCGAAAAGTGGGGTGCGCGCCTCCTCACGCACGATGGTCAAACTGGACGATACGTTGACTTCGCAAACGCCCGTGAGGTCACGACGCCTCAGACCTATCAAGTATGCCGCCAGGAATTTGATCGCATTTTGCTGGAACGGGCTCGCGAAGTGGGCGTCGATGTTCGAGAAGCATGCAACGTAACCGCATGCGAGTTTACTCCGGATGCAGCAATTCTCGACGTCGCTTCACGCGGCGATACAGCCGCCGCGCGGGTGCGTGTGCGGGCTCTGGTTGATGCCACAGGCCGCGGAGGATTGATCGCTCGAAAATTCAATCTGCGCACCGAGGAGCCTCGGCTAGCCAACGTAGCAATATATTCGCACTATACGAACGTGCCGCGACTGGAAGGACCGCGGCCCGACGATATCCGACTTATCGCGTGCAACAACGCTGGCTGGTTCTGGCTTATTCCGATTTCAAAAGAGTTAACGAGCGTCGGCGTCGTTCTACCAAAGGCCCTTTACCGTAGATGGGCGAACGGCAGTTCATCTGAGGAGACGCTCAACCGCACGATCTCCGAGACGCCGGTGGTCGCTGAGCTAATGCGCAATGCCCGGCGCGAGTGGCCAGTACGCGTTGAGAAGGATTTCTCGTACAGTGCTTCGGCGTACGCTGGCAATCGCTGGATCCTGGCCGGGGACGCCGGATCGTTTCTCGATCCCGTATTCTCGACCGGAGTCTCAATTGCTATGGAATCTGGAATAGAAGCCGCTGCCGAGCTCCATCGGGCGCTGGAGGGAAATGACTTCTCAGCGTCCAGCTTCGCGGCGTTCTCCCGTCGTCAGCGAAAAAGATTCGAGACGTTTCGCCGGTTTGTGGTGGGATTCTACACACCACAGTTTCGCGATGTCTTTTTCAGTCCGGACCCACCAAAGCTCATCTTTCGGTCAGTCGTCACGATCCTTGCGGGCAGGTGGAACGCGGGCTTGTGGACCCGCTTTCTGAATCAGCTGTTCTTCGCAATGATATCGATTCAGAAACGCCTCAACATAACGCCCCCTGTTTTTCGGCGCGACCGAGATGCCGGTTACCCGATCCAAACGCGCTCCGAAGATTCCATCACGCATGGGGTTCGACCTTTGGCGCCTCCCGTAGGCCAACGATAACAACACGGCTACCGGTCACGCTCTTGCGAATGAGCTTGCATCTCCAAGCAGTAAGATGTTTGTCTTAAAGTTTCTCCACGGACACTTGGAGGTGGGTCACGTTAACGGACAACCTTAGGGTGGCTTGCTTCCTTAGCCTCGGGCTCGGGGATTGGTTGATGCGTCCCGCTTCCCACAAGGCGTTCGAACAGCGGCGAGGCCATGAGCGTGGTGAGCACAGCCATGATAACGAGCGTGGCGAAAAGTCCCTCCGATATGATGCCGCGCTGCAGTCCAATGTTGATAACGATCAGTTCCATCAATCCACGCGCATTCATTAGTGTGCCGATGCCGAGCGCTTCGTGATTTGGAATGCCGGTAGCCCGTGCGGCTAGCCAGCACGCAACGCCTTTGCCCAGGACAGCTGCGATCAACACCGCGGCACAAACAGCCCAGAGGAAGCTTGTATTGAGCAGACCGATCTTTGTATTCAAGCCCGAGTACGTGAAAAAGAGCGGGAGCAACAGCGCGACCGTAAGCGGCTGAATGCGGCCAACCAGATCACGCACGACGACCCCGCGCGGCATCGCGGCGCCCATGACGAACGCGCCGAATACTGCGTGCAGACCGATGAGGTCGGTAAACCACGCGCCCAAGGCCATGAGCGCGAGCCCGACAACCAATCCGGCTTCCGTGAGTGTTCCGTTTTTTGCGAACCAAGCTTTGGCACGAAGCAGCAACGGACGCACAATTAACAGCGTTAAAGCGACGTAAGCGACGCCACCGGCGATGTTCACTACAGCGTGGCTCCAATTTTTCTCGAAGCTCGCGAGTACTACTGCGAGCAGGCACCACGCCGTTGCATCGTCGATTGCCCCAGCGCCCAACGCCACAGTTCCCATGGTTGTGCCGGCAAGTTTCTTGAAATGAATGATCCGCGCGAGCATGGGAAAGGCGGTGATACACATGGACGCGCCAAGGAAGAGCATTGCTTCTGAGAGCGACGTCGTCCTTGGAAATAGCGTCGTACGGTCAAATAGAATCCAAGCCAGGCCGGCGCCCAATACGAAAGGTGTCAGCATCCCCGCTACCGACACGGCGATTGAGCTTGTCAATTTGCGGCGCACAATGTCGACGCGGAATTCCATTCCAACCACAAACATGTAGAGCGCGAGCCCTAGTTGGGACGCTGGAAACAAATAACTTTGGGTGTCGCGCATTTTCTGACTGCTGTCCCACGGGAAAAGCCAATGCTGCGCTTCGGGCCAGACCAAACCAAAAAGCGATGGTCCGAGAAGTACACCGGCGAGCATTTCCGCCACGACTTGAGGCTGGCCGAGGCGCAAAGCAATCGCACCGACCAAACGGCAGAACAAAAGGATAACAGCAAGCTGAATAAAAAACTGGATCGCGAGATGTACGTTGTTCATGGACTCACTTATGTAGGGTCGATGTTAGCGGACTGACCTTGAATCGGACAAGGTCAACATTGTTTTCTCACATACCCTGCGACACGATTGGTAATCAATTGCGCACTTGACGTAACAAGGCGAGGCCAAGAAAACTAAGTGTTCATAAAATGGAAGCCTATATAAATCCCCCTCAATCCGATTATATGGATTTTTATGACGTCGTAATCATGGGAGGCGCGCTTTCCGGGGGAGCAACGGCAACGCTGCTATTGCGGCAAAACCCGGGAATTCGGATATTGATTCTGGAGAAATCGACAAAACTCTCGCGGCGCGTCGGGGAAGCAACGGTCGAGGTCAGCGCCTATTTCATGGGCCGAGTGCTAGGGTTGACGCAATATCTCAACGAATCGCATCTCGCGAAGCAAGGATTGCGGTTTTGGTTTACAAACGGCGAAGTAAAGACGCTGGCGGAAGCGAGCGAGCTCGGGCCGCTTTATCAGGTACGGGTGCCATCGTATCAGCTGGATCGTGCCGCGTTTGATGAAGAAGTGCTGCGCCGAGCCGGTATTGCTGGCGCGGAGATTTTGCGTCCCGCAACGGTAATCGATGTACAGTTGCAGCCTGGAAAAGAACAAACGGTAACATTTCGCAATGGCGACGGCACGAGAACAGTTCGTTCGCGCTGGATTGTTGACGCATCGGGGGTGGCTGCGATTCTCGCCCGGAAGGAGGGTTGGTGGAAATCCAACACCGAACATCCAACCGCGGCGGCGTGGTCGAGGTGGAAAGGCGTCAAGGATTGGGACAGTCGCGAGTTGGCAGACAAATATCCCTCGTGGTCGCGCGCTGTTTACGCGACGCGGAACACGGCCACGAACCATGTGATCGGCGACGGCTGGTGGAGCTGGTGGATTCCGCTAAAAGGCGGTGACGTGAGTGTGGGGGTGGTGTTTGATCAAAGGCTCGTCCGTTGGCCCCAGGAGGGCGGAAAACTGGGCGAACGGCTCAAGGCCTTCCTGATGAAGCACCCGGTCGCGCGAGAGATTCTCGTTGACGCGCAATTTGACGAGGAAGACGTCCACTGGCGGAAGAATCTCGCTTATTACAGCACCACCTTTGCCGGAGATGGATTTGTTCTGGTCGGGGATGCAGCGGCGTTCATGGATCCATTTTACAGTCCAGGCATGGATTGGATCTCATTTACGACATCGCGCGCAGCAGCGCTAATCGGTGCGCAGCGAAGAGGCGAAGCGATGAGTGCGTTAGTCGAGAGACACAATCGCGAGTTGGCAAAATCTCATCGTTGCTGGTTCGAGGCCGTTTACAAAGATAAGTACGAATACATGGGCGAATTTGACCTGATGAGCACTGCCCTAATCTTCGATCTCTGCCTTTACTATTTGGGCGTAGTATCCCGAATATTCAGATATGGAGAGAACGCTCTGCTGGTTCCGCCGTTTTCGGCTACAGGCATTGGCCCGATTTTTCGCTTTATGCGAACCTATAACCGCCGTTTTGCAGAGATTGCGCGTCGTCGTCGCAAACGTCGAATGCTGGGTAAAATGAATCGCGCGCACCGATGTCTGATCCCGGGTTTCAAGTTGCATTCTGCCAATCCGAAACTTTTTGCTCAGGGTTTCGCCAGATGGGCACGCGTGGAACTTGGCGAGCTGTTTTCCTCGAGCGCATCCTGACGCGCGTTCACTGGATTGCCGGCGGAAATCATCTAAGCGACACTGAAAAGTGAGTATGCCAACTTCCGAGGAGCGTGCGCCGCGGGTGCAGTTGCTCGCTCGCCGGACAGATGACTAAACATGAGGCTCCTCGCACTATTCATTGCACTCGCATTACCAGCCAGCGTTTTGGCACAAGGGAAATCTGAGCCGGTAAGGATCGACACAGGCAGCGATTTGCTTTGGAAGAAGCTTGAGGCACGCGTCGCAGAAACCGCCGATCGCATCGATGGAGTTATGGGCGTGGCGATTCTCGATCTCACCGATGGTCGAATCCTTTTGCACAATGCGGATCGCGTATTTCCCACCGCGAGCTCAATCAAAATCGCGATTCTGCTCGAATTATATCGTCAGGATCAGGAAGCTCACTCGGGAGCTAAAGAGAAGTCCCAACTGGATGACAACTACACGTTCGATCCCAAAGACCTGGTCGAAGATAGCCGGATCATGGCTGGTCTTACTCCAGGTGTCACACGAGTCACCAATCGCGACCTGGCTCAATTCATGGTTGCGGTGAGCGACAACGCCGCCGCTAACATCCTCATTGATCGCGTAGGCAAAGATAACGTCAATGCGATGCTGCACGGCCTCGGGCTGTCGAAAACAATGCTGCGCCGAAAGATGATCGACATCGCAGCCGCTCGGCGCGGTGATGAGAACGTCGCTACGCCGCAAGAAATGGCCCGGCTGTTAGAAGCTATTTACAAAGGGAAGGCTCTAAGCAAGCAAGCGACCGCCGAGTTCATCAAGCAACTATCAACCAAGAAGGGTAGTTATATTCCTCGCTACCTTCCCGAAAGCGTTCAGGTAGCGAACAAGCCCGGAGAATTGGAAGCCGTGCGCACGGATTCAGGTATAGTTTTTTGTTCCGAAACGGCCATTTGCGATAAGCGTCATGACCGCTTACGACCGCAATGAGCGAGCAGCCGAGCGCGCGATCAGTGAAGTTGCTCTAGAAGCGTACCACTACTTCGAGATACGCGGGAAAACCTCAGAATACGGCCGAGTTTTACCTCAGGTTGAACAACCATGAGGAAAAGTTCGGGAACGCCCGCCGTCTGCGCCAAGTATTATGTTCAAATTCAGATTCTAGAATGATCTGCTGCGGTAAATCTCATGCATGGGGACCTACATGACGTTGCGACATGTTGGATGCCGGATACTCTCCGTTGCCTCATCGTCGGGCAGCCTTGCCAAGAATTTTCCGATCACTCGGGATCAGATATCGAAGGCTCCGTATCTTGTCGGTTGAAGGACACAAAGTACTTCGCGTCCCGCTATCTCTCCCGCATATCGCGGAGTGATGCTGCGACAATTTGCTGCGCGCTGCGAGATTCGTTCCCGGAATTGATTATAGCAATTGGTACGGGTCCACATCGACAGTGACGGTGACGTCTTCGGGGAATGGCAGCTTGTCGAGCGTTTCGCGGACAAGTCGGCTCAAGCGCATGATGGCTCCGCCACGGATTAAGATATGAAATCGGAATTGGCCTTGTAATTTTTCTAGCGGCGCAGGCGTTGCATCGCCCAAGATGAATGCTTCTGGGAGAGCTTCTTTCAAACGGCGTCTTAACGTTTCAGCGGAAAGTTTCGCGCGCCCCTCGTGCGCAGAACGTACCGTGATCAAGATCGCGTGTTTGAATGGCGGAAAATCGCAGCGCTCACGAAATTCGAGTTCTTGTTGAAAATAGCCGGCGAAATCGTGATGGCGTGCAAACTGGATCGACGGACTAAACGGCGTGTAGGTTTGTACAAAGACTTCACCGGATGTTTCTCCACGTCCGGCGCGTCCGGCCACCTGTGTGAGAAGCTGAAACGTGCGTTCCCCCGCGCGAAAATCCGGCAGATGCAGTGCGAGATCTGCATTGATGATTCCGACCAGCGTCACATTCGGAAAATGGAGACCCTTCGCAATCATTTGTGTGCCGACGAGGATGTCGATATTGCCTGTGCGGAAATTCCTCAGAGTTTCACGATACGCTTCCTTGCGCGTCATTGAGTCTGCGTCCATTCGGCTCACGGCAGCTTTCGGAAAAATTTGTGACACGGTTGTCTCGACTTTCTCCGTGCCGAAGCCTGCGTAAATCAGTGCGTCTTTTCCGCAGGCTGGACATTTCTTTGGCACCGCGGCGGTGTGCCCACACAGGTGACAGCTCAACCGTCCAGGGACTGCGGGATGCCGATGAAATGTGAGCGCGACGCTGCAATTCGGGCAGTTACGAGCTTCGCCACAGTTGCTGCATAGGAGTGAAGTGGAGAAGCCGCGCCGATTCAAAAACAAGATCGTCTGCTCTCGCTTCTCCATGCGATCGGCAATCGCGGCGCGCAACTTTTCAGACAAGATCGTTGCAGCTTTCTCTTTCCGCCGCTCCTGGCGAAGATCGACAATGCGCATGAGTGGCATCTGCTTTTCGTCGATCCGCTGTGTAAGAGCAACCAGCCGATATTTTCCAATTACAGCATTGTGATAGCTCTCGAGTGATGGCGTGGCGCTTCCCAGGACCGCGACGCACTTCTCAATCTTGGCGCGCACAATCGCCACGTCACGCGCGTGATATCGGGGAGCTTCTTCCTGTTTATATGTCGTCTCGTGTTCTTCATCGACAACGATGAGTCCCAGGTTTTTCAACGGTGCGAAGATCGCGCTGCGCGCGCCAATTACGATACGTGCGCGGCCAGAATGGATTTTGTGCCATTCATCGTGACGTTCGCCCTCGGATAAATGGCTGTGCAACACCGCCACTGCGTCCTGCATGTCGGCGAAGCGGCCTTTAAAACGCTCAACCGTTTGCGGCGTTAGCGAGATTTCAGGGACGAGAACAATTGCTGTGTTTCCGCCCTTAAGCGCGGCACGAATCGCCTGGAGATAAATTTCGGTTTTGCCGGAACCGGTCACACCATGGAGCAAAATCGGGCGCGCCTTTTCCGGTGAATCGAGCGCTAATGCGATTTCTTTAAGGGCATGCGTTTGTTCCTGGTTGAGAATCAGGTTCGACGTCGCGATGAATTGTTCGTCAGCATGTGGATCCCGCACGATTGCCTCTTCGCGCAACTCCACCAGACCCCGTTTCACCAGCGCCCGAAGCGTCTGGTTATCGAGAGAAGTTTGCCGCAGAAGTTGCGATGCGCGGATCGGCGCTTCCAAGCGCAGGATCGCCTCAAGAAGTTCTGCCTGCCGGGGCGCGCGTTTTCGCAACTTCTCAAGTGCTTCGCTGTCGATCTTGCGCCCGGGCTGGACGAACAATTGCTTTTTCCATCCGACTTCCGCGCGCCGGATAACTTGCGGCAACAAGCTGCGCATCACTGTTTCGATCGGGCAGCAATAGTAGGCACCGATCCATCTGCCTAGCTCGAGCAATTGTTCGCTCAAGATAGGCGCCTCGCCCACGACCGCTTCGATTAGCCGGATGCCTTTCGCTTCGCTCTGCTCCGTGACAGCGACCACCGTCGCAAGAGCGGATTTCTCTCGAAACGGCACTCGCACGCGGGAGCCGACTCCGACTCGATCCATCAAGCCTTCGGGCACGGCATAGTCCAGCTCACGGCGAATTGCCCGATCAATGATGACGCGAACGTACCTGGGTTTCGTCATGGAGAACGCGTTAATTTAATTGCTCGGGAGAGCAGGAGCACGAGATTTGATGCCGACGTGATACGATTCCTCCTCAAACTGGTCCTGTGCGTAATGCTCGCGCTGGCCGCGGGTTTCGCTTATCTCGCCGTGCGATCAGGCGATCCAGTGTACACATTTTACGAATGGATGAGCCCGGCACGGTTTCATCAGTACGATCGCCTGATTCGCGCCGTCGCCGCCGAACATCACCTTGATCCGATGCTCGTGAAAGCAGTCGTGTGGCGTGAGAGCCGCTTCGATCCAGGAAAACATGGCAGCCACGGAGAGCGCGGACTCATGCAGGTGAGCGAAAAAGCCGCCAACGAGTGGGCGCATGAAAGTAAAATCGACAATTTTCAAGTGGAGCGACTTTTTGATCCCAAAACGAATCTTGAGGCTGGCACATGGTATTTGCATCGCGCCTTTGAACGCTGGGAAGCGCAGTCAGATCCTACCCCGTTTGCACTGGCCGAATACAATGCGGGCGCCAGTCGTGTCGAGCGATGGAGTGGCGGAAGCGGCGGCAGTAGCATTCCGGTAAAGCAGTTCCTGCAGAACATCGACTTTCCCGGAACGCGGAAGTATGTCGACTCAATTATCCAGCGCTATCAATTTTACCAGCGGCGGGGACAAATGTGACGAGTCTGAGCATGCAATCACGGCTCGATTCGAAAAGCTTGCGGCGATACACGATTTTTCGGCTTGTGGGGTAAGAATTATCAACTTAAACTCGCGCCCTCCATGCGGCGGCGTTTTTTAATTGGGGCATTAGTTCTTGTTGTATGTGGCGCAGGGTGGGGACTGGCCGCGCCAGTCGGGAATATCAGTTCACCCAGGCAAACCGACATCGCCGCCAGATCGCCTGCATTTCAGGCAGGCGTCGCGACGCACGAAACGCGGATCGAGTCACAAACGGCACCCGAGTTTCCAAGTGCCACCGAAATGCCGGCGCAAGGTGAAATTGAAATACCGGCACCGACGCGCGCCAGCTTCATGGCGACTTGGGACACTGCGAGCGATGCGATCGGCTACCTGTTGGATGTTTCGACAAATAACTCGTTTAGCAGTTACGTGAAGGGTTATCACGACTTGGACGTGGGCAATGTGGCGGGGCGGGTCGTGACTGGTCTGAATCCGGGTACCACTTACTACTATCGGGTGCGCGCTTACAACGCGAGCGGCCCGGGCCGTTACTCGGATGCAATGAGTGTTACAACGGCCTCTACGGCCGGGCTGATCATTCACGCAACGTTCGACAGTTCTATCACTAACAACCCAAACGCCGCGGCGATTGAGGCGATGATCAACCGTTCCATCTCGATTTACGAATCGCTCTTTAGCGATCCGATCACGATTGAGATTCGTTACCGCTACTCAACAACTGCTCCAGACGGCACTCCACTCCCCCAGGGGACTCTCTCGCAAAGTGACTCCGTAATTTATGACATCCCATGGGGTGTCTACATCAACGCCTTGAGAGCTGATGCAACGACCGACAACGATATTCTCGCGAACTCGAGTCTGCCGGGCAACGCACTGTCCGCGAATATCAAGCCAAAGGGCCCAAACGGCCGAGCGGTTGGGTTAGACACGCCACCGACAATGTTCGCAAACGGCACCGTTGGGAACGGCGGACCATATGATGGGATCGTTACGCTTAATTCCTCCTTCCCACTTCAGTTCACCCGACCCATCGGTGCTAATAACTTCGACGCGCAGAACGCCACCGAGCATGAAATAGACGAGGTCATCGCTTTTGCATCGCATGCGGACGTCTCTAATCTCCGCGTGCAAGACCTGTTCAGTTGGTCATCAGCCGGGGTTAGAAACATCACAGCGACTGGTACGCGCTATTTTTCCATCAACCGCGGCGTTACAAACATAGTCAATTTCAATCAGAACCGGAGCCTGGATTTGGGCGATTGGGTGAGCACCGCGTGCCCGCAAGCGCATCCATACGTGCAGAATGCCGCTGGTTGCCGAGGTCAATCATCCGACGTGACAGCGACATCACCGGAAGGCATCAATCTCGACGTTGTCGGTTATGACCTGGTGAATGCCGCCAGGGCGGCAGTGGCCGACTTTAACAACGACGGTCATCCGGATTATGTGCTTCGTAATCCCGGTACCCGCCAGACAGCGATTTGGTATCTAAACAACAACATTTATCAGAGTGGCGCTCTAGGTCCAAGCATTAGAGCTGGCTGGAGCCTCGACGGTACGGCGGATTTCAATCGCGACGTGCATCCAGATTACGCACTGTTCAACTCCGCTACCGATCGAACAGCGATTTGGTATATGTCAGGGCCAACGCGCATCGCAAGCGCGTATGGGCCAACGCTTCCTGGTGGCTGGGATTTGGTGGCTACGGCCGACTTTAACGGTAATGGCTACCCGGACTATGTGCTTTACAATGCAAGCTCGCGCCAGACAGCAATATGGTATCTGAACAACAACGTTTACGTCGGCGGCGGCTACGGGCCAACTCTTCCGGTCAACTGGAGCCTGATGGGGGTAGCAGATTTTAATCGCGACGGCCATAGAGATTATTTGTTGTTCAATTCCAGTAATCACCAGACAGCGATCTGGTATTTATCAGGGCGAACGTTGGTCGGAGCCGCTTACGGGCCGACCATTCCCAGTGGGTGGGCGTTAGTGGCTACGGCTGACTTTAACAGTGACGGGCATCCGGATTATCTGCTTTACAATCCCGCCAGTCGTCAGACAGCGATCGCGTATCTAAACAACAACGTTTATGTCAGTGCCGCATTTGGCCCAACCCTTCCAGCTGCTTGGAGCTTGGTCGGGCAGTGAGCAAACATAAGCGCGCATCTCGAAGAAGACGCTCGTATCGTACAAACCTAGCTGCGCCTTGGGGAGCGACGACACAACAGCCGTCTATAAACCGGACGAACGGAGCTATCCCATCGCAATTCAGGCCACCCAGCGTTGCTATTTATCGGAGCTAAACCTTACTGGGGACCACTTGAGGGCCAATCCTTCCCTGCGGCTGGGCATTGGTAGCTACAGCCGACTTTAACGGTGATGCCAAGCCGGATTATGTACTGTTCAATGCAATCACTCATCAAACCGCGATCTGGTGTCTGAACAATAATATTTACATCGGCGGCGCGTACGGCCCGACTCTCCCTATTGGCTGGAGCTTGGTCGCACCATGAATGAGGGCCTTGGCGCCCTGGTTTAAACGTTAACTGTTCACGTTTTGGGGAAGCGGCCCACTGCTCGGCCGCGTTACGGCGACTGGTTGAGCGCTTAACTATCGACGACTGGGCAATCTGGGTTAACGGTTTTGTTAATGACGAAAGAGAAAATTGCTGGCGAGCTGGAGCAAATCGCGACGCTGCTCGAATTGAAGAACGAAAACCCTTTCAAAATCCGGGCTTACACGAATGCCGCGCGTGCGATCGAAACATTTGGCGGAAATATCACCAATTTTCAGGATGAAGAAGCGCTTTCGAAAATTCCAGGAATCGGGAAGAGTATCGCTCTCAAGATCAAGGAACTCGCGACGACGGGATCGCTGAAATATCTGGAGGAATTGAGCGCGGAATTTCCATCCGGAATCCTCGAATTATTCTCACTGCCCGGGCTTGGCGCCAAGAAAATTAAGGCTCTCCACGACAAGCTTCAGATCAGTTCCATCGAGCAGCTGCAAAAAGCATGCGAAACCGGGCGTGTCGCTGAATTGCCCGGTTTTGGCGAAACAACACAGCAAAAGCTCTGTGACATTATTGCAAAACGCGCCGCGCATGCCGGTTCATTTCAATTCGGGCAGATCGCACCGGAAGCGGAAACATTGCGGTCTGATCTCGCAGCACATAGCAGCGCTGCGCAGGTCGATCTGGCTGGAAGTTATCGGCGGAGAAAAGAAATCGTACATGATTTGGATCTTTTGGTGGCGACAAAGAATCCCCAGCACCTTACGAAATTCTTCGTTTCCCATCCGCTCGTGGAATCGATTATCGCGCAGGGGCCCACCAAATCGAGCGTGCGATTGCGGTCGGGAGTGCAGTGCGACCTGCGAGTGGTGAGCGCGACGGAATATCCTTTCGCGCTCGCTTATTTCACTGGAAACAAAGAACACAACATCGAATTACGCAGCCGTGCGCTCCAGCGAGGCTGGACGCTTAACGAATATCGGCTCGCTCCGCTTCCGGTGGATCCGAAAGCGAAAAAGAAAGGACCGATAAAGAAAATTCCAAATGTGCACGATGAAGCAGGCCTTTATCGCGCAGTCGATCTCGATTTTATTCCGCCGGAGTTACGGGAGAATTGGGGTGAATTCGAAGCCGCTGAGAACCATTCGCTGCCAAAACTCATTGAGAAGGAAAACCTGCGGGGCGCATTTCATTGTCACACAACCGCAAGCGATGGGCACAACTCCATCGAGGAGATGGCGGAGGCTGCACAGGAGCTGGGACTCGAGTACCTCGGGATCGCAGATCATAGCCGCAGCTCGATTCAGGCCCATGGAATCGACGAAGCGAAGTTGCGCTTCCAAATCGCCCGCATTCGGGCGTTGAATAACAAGCTACGCGGCTTTCGCCTTTTTGCGGGTGTGGAATGCGACATTCTGCGCGACGGTACGCTTGATTTTCCAGACGAGGTCCTGGCAGAGCTCGATTACGTCGTTGCGTCCGTTCATTCCGTATTCAATTTAAGTGAAGTTGAGATGACCCGCCGCGTGATCCGGGCTATGGAGAATCCATTCGTTGCGATTCTGGCGCATCCAACTGGCCGATTGCTCCTGAAACGAGATCCCTATCCAATTAATATTCCGAAAATCCTCGATGCTGCGGCGCGCACGGGGACATGGATCGAGCTCAACGCTGCGCCGAAGCGCCTCGATCTCGACTGGAGGTGGTGGCCACTTGCGAAACAAAAAGGTGTTAAATGTGTGATTAACCCGGACGCGCATCGCACTGAGCGATTACAAGATTTGTGGTTCGGAATCGGGATCGCGCGCAAAGGCTGGTTGACCAAAGCGGACGTGATGAATTGCTTACCGCTTGTTAAGATCGAGGGCGCGCTCCGCGCAAAGCGGGAGTCGGCAGGGGGCGATCGTTGAGCGCACCGGAACTTCACGGACGCGGCTCCGCTTCGTCCCGACCACTTAGCATTTTTCTCGTTGCGGCATAAACATGGTGAGGCATTTGCAGGCGCCGCCGGCTTTGATGAATTCGCTCATCGGCAGTTCGTAGCAGCGGTAGCCGCGGTCTTGCAGCGTCGCGACGAGTCGCGGCGCGCCTGCGGGTAGGACGATATCTCGCTCGATGACGACCGCATTGCATGAAAAGTGCATTGCTTCCTCTGGCAAAACGTCGATCAAGCCAGCGACCTGTTCGCGAATTGCGCGCTGGCCGTATTCATCGAACGCGGACGGAAACCAAAACGCGGAGCCGTCCGGCAGCGGGCAAAAGCAGGTGTCGAGATGATAAAAACGCGGATCGACCAATTCGACTGAGATTACAAGACAGCCAAGGATATCCGCCAGGGCCCGGTGAGATTGAATGTCGGAACGAAATTTGTAACCGCAAAAGAGCGCATCGCCGCTAAAAAGCGCGTCGCCTTCGCCCTCGAAATAAAGATTTTCCGGCAACCAATTCACTTCATAACCGCGTTGTTCCATCCATTTCGCGAAGAACGGCTGCTCACCCGCGCGCTCTTTATGGCGAAAATTACTCGGGATGAATTTGCGACCAATCGTCAATCCGGCGTTTGCCGTGAAAACCATATCGGGAAGTCCGGGCTGGGGCGAAATCAAATGAACGTCGCAATCGAGATTTGAGAGTCGACCATGCAATTCTTTCCACTGCTTTTGCGCCAGGGCTGCCTCGGCGCCGTGGGCGCGGCTCATCCAGGGATTGATCTCGTACTCGATACCGTAGTAATCGGGCGGACAGAGGAGTAGTTCGCGCATAAGAACTATCAATTTACTCGCGAACGCGAGACTCACTAAGAGACTCGGCGAGCTCTCGCAGAAACGGTTCCACGTCTGTGACCAGGCCGATTGATTGCAAGGGCTGGTGCTCGACCACGCGCTCCACGGCAGCCGTCTCAATGTCAACGCATACGGTTTTTGCCGCAGGCGCGAGCATGCTAGCCACGGCAAGCGAATGCTGGACTGTCGCCAGCATCATCACATGAGTTACATCGGCGAGCTTTTGTCGCATGACTTTTTGAGCTTCAATAATATCCGTCGTTACTCCGGGAATCGGTCCCTCGTCGCGAATCGCGCCAGTCAGCACGATATCAACGTCGTGGCGGACACAGGCATGCATGACGCCGCGCATTAGGATTTTTTGCCGCACAGCAGCGGAAATTCCCCCAGCCTCGCGAATCGTATTGATGGCGCGGAGATGGTTCTCATGTCCCCCTCGCGCAAAGGCAAGATCGGGATTCATTCCCAGCGAGGTTCCGTACAGAGCGCGTTCCACATCGTACGCGGCAAATGAATTCCCGGCGAAAAGGCGATTGACATAACCCGCTTCAATGAGACGGACTAAATGGTGGCCTGCGCCGGTTCGTACAATTGAGGGACCGGCGACAATCGCGATTTTACCTTTTGCCGCGTGAGCGCGCCTCAACTCCTCACCCAGTTCACGAATGATGGCCGATTTCGGTTCGTCGGCATCAACCACCGTATTGATGAATTGAAAGATATCAGTGTGGGTGGTCGAACGCTGCACCGGTACGACGCGAACCCCTTGATGACCGACCACAATTTCGTTTCCCTTGTTAACATCGAAAAACTTGACCGCACGGGCGGATTCTTTTTTTCGATCAAGCGCAATTGCGCTGTTGATCATTGCGGGCTGCACCTCGATTTCTTTACCGTCGAAGCGGATAAACGTCTGTTGATTAGTTGTCACGTAGAAATCGCTGGGGAAGACTCCGTCCGCAGGCGCGCTAGCGAGTTGCACGTTTGCACGCTCAATCACTTCGGCTCCGTGCTGGCGAAGACGCAGCACCAGTTCGTCAAGCGCTTCGCTTGTCTCAGCGGACACTTCAATCCGTGCGAAGCTCTGGTCTGCGCGTCTTTCGCCAATCTTGATCTCCCCGATCTTGAAATTCGCGCCGTGAGTCAGAATCTGATCCAGAACCTTAGGCAAAATGAGAGAATCAATGATGTGCCCGCGTAACTCGATCGTTTCCGAAACCATTTGTAAAACTTAGCCGATCAGAGTGACGGCGCCAGTTGCGTAAGAAAGCGTATTCGCAATTTCCGACCTCATGGTTCAATTTCTCTTCCGATATGGAAAAACCTAGCGCGCGCGGTCCATCCCCCAGTCGCAAGGCGCATCGCGCGCTGGCCCAGGTTCTGAATCGAAAACCGAAACGACCGCCACCGCTGCCTGCAAAAAAAATTGCCAGAGTCGTGGACCGTACGGCGCGCGGTTAAAACGGAATGGCCATCCAGCAGCATCTGCCAGCCCTAGCCACGAAGATCGCAAAGATGCTGTCGATCAGGCCCGAGTATCTGGTAACACAGCCTGCGGAGCTTCGAATTCTCCGAGAAATGTCCGAGGCAGAGGTCAGAGAGTTTGCAAGAAATCACGGCTGGCGTGTGATATCCCGCCTTGGGGGGCGGCAGATCGAATTTTACAACGATGCAAGCCCGCGCCCGCTGTAGCCGGGGTCGGCAGTCCAGCCGAAGGAATGAGCGAATCGCGATTAGACTGAAATCGATCGATTCCGTTACAACCGCCACTGGACAGCGCAAAGCTGTTAGCTTACCAATGCGCCAGCCGTAATTAAATGGAAGCAGCGAAAATTTATTTTATTGTTTTCGGCGTTCTAACAATCGCCGGCGGCGTTGTCGGTTATGTCAAGGCGGACAGTGTGGCGTCGATCATTGCCGGGTCAATCACTGGGGTGCTGCTACTTGTAGCCGCGTTTCTTCTTCCCGAACATCGCGCAATCGGTTTAGCAACTGCATTCATTATCTCGCTTTTGCTCGCTGCGCAGTTCGCTCCCAAATTCCTACGTACCGGAAGAGTCATGCCTGCAGGGATGATGTCGATCCTGAGTGTGATTGGGCTCATCGCGGCTATTGTCGCCTGGGTGAAAAAGTAATCGCGTGGGAAGAATTCGTCTGCGGACCTGGCGGAGCCTGGTGCTAGTGATATTCAGCGCGCTTTTCGCCGCGATCATTTATCGCTGGATCTCACTCGAACGCCTGCAGCATGCTGCGCCACTGGAAGTCATCGCGACGCCGACGCCCAGCCCGACGCGGCCACCTCTTATCACTGGGAAACTGGACACGGCGAAATTATTCAACGGGATCACACTTCATTCCACGGTGGAGACAATACCCGGCGCCGATGCAAGTACCGAGCGCGCCGAGCCAGACAGCTATAAGCTCGACCTTAAATTGCAAGCACGGGTGCCTTCGCCCAATAAGACCATTGAAGATCTGGCCAAGGTCAGCCCGCAATTACCGACGCTGTTGCCCGAATTGACGACGATGCTACAGCCCAATCCGGTTTCGCCGCTCTACGCTCAGCTCTACGATGCGAAAGTCAGAATGCTACGCGAAAACCTCGCTCGGCTCGATATTCTTCTCTCGCGGCATAATTTTTTCGATTGCCAAACGGTCTTGCAGCTTCAGCATCCGCAAACGCACCGAAAAGCGCTCCTGCTCCAGGGAGATATGGACGTAGATGCTGACGGCTCCGATGCCGATCGGATGCCCATTAGCACGGGCACACCCACAAATTTCAAGCCGTCCACCAGTTATCGCTGGCCCAAGAAGACGCGCGAGCCTAATCCATACCTCGCAGCTACCGAAGACGGATTGAAGCGTGCGGAAGCTGAGTTTGCCCTTTCCACTACGAGTCCCGCCCGCAAACGTGATCTGCGCAATGTGATCGGGCAATTGCGTGCGGAAATCGACACGTTAAAAAAATACAGTTTCCTGATCGGTGCGACCGACCCCTTTATTGTCGTGCCTGGTGCATTCATGCATGGCAGCGATCCGGTTAAACCCGGCGACTACGCGCTTGTCATTTTCGGCAACTCGATTTATCCGGCCCTCGTCGGTGATATAGGGCCTAACGACAAAGTCGGGGAGGCATCATTGCGTATTGCGAAAGAGATCAACACGCTTTCGACGCCGTACAATCGCCCGGTTAGCGATCTCAAGGTGACTTACATGATCTTTCCCGAAACCGCCGACAAGCCATTTGGTCCTCCGGATTTGGAAAAGCTTCAAGCGCGCTGCGAGATGCTCGTCAAAGAAATCGGTGGCGCGAGTGTACCGCTGCATCACTGGGAAAATATTATTCCGCCTTCGCCATCGCCCAGTCCGGTACAGAGTCCGCTGCCGTTGCCGAGTGCAACGGCGTCTCCTCCAGCAGGTGTATCGGCGACAAATTCTGCGTCGCCATCTCCGACATTTGCGTTTCCCGTTCCGAGCCCAGCGGGGACCACCCCGACCGATTCGAGGCATACGAGGTCCCCCGCCGTAACGCGGAGCCCGATCAAGAAACGTAAGCCGTGAACGTCGAATACGGGGGTGCGCTGTCTAGCTTGCTCGCAGTGTCAACTGTACCTTGTACGAAATGATAATCCGTGATGCTGTTGAGGCTGATCTGCCGACTATAGTTGAGATTTACAACGCCACTGTGCCGACACACATGGTGACAGCCGAACTCGAGCCAACGACCGTCGAAGCTCGACTGCCGTGGTTCCGCGAACATTGGTCAGAGCATTATCCTTTCTGGGTTGCGGAGTCGGAAGGTCGCGTGATTGCCTGGCTAGATTTCAAAAGGTTCCTACCGCGCTGTGCGTATCGTGGCACAGCCGAGATCAGTGTTTACGTCGATGAAGAATTTCGGCGTCGCGGTGTGGGACAGCGATTATTGGAACAGGCGATCGCACGCGCACCATCGCTGGGCATCACTGCCCTGGTTGGGCTCATCTTCGGGCATAACGAGCCGAGCTTGAAATTATTTCAATCTCTCGGCTTCGAACGCTGGGGATTTTTTCCTGGAGTCGCACAACTCGATGGCGTCCAGCGCGATCTCGTGGTGATGGGCCAACATTGTCCAGCACGATCGTCCTCGTTCTCGTCGTCGTCCTGGTCCTCGAAATTAATCCACAGAGAACATCGACCATGAGAACGAGAACGAGGACGAGTAGGAGATTAAACGATGAGAACGTATTTTGATCACGAAAAGCTTGATGTTTATCAGCTGGAGCTTCGTTTTATCACATGGGTGACGAGACTGCTTGCGAAGATCAAGCAACGCCCGACCGATGCTCGAGTCGCTGAAGTTTCCGATCAGCTTGACCGGGCTAGTCTCTCGTCGTTGCTAAATACAGCCGAAGGCAATGGGCGGCGCCGACGGCAAATGCGGGCCAAGTTCTTCGATGATGCGCGCGGGTCGGTGACTGAATGTGCAGCTTGCCTGGATGCGCTGGTCGCCAAAGGCACCTGCACCGAACAGGAGGTCGAAGAAGGCAAAGAAATGCTGGTTCGCATTGCTTCGATGCTCACGAAGCTAATCGCCTTGTTCGATTCGTCCTCGTCCTCGGTCGTTCGAGAAGAGCCGCCGGACGCAGAATTCGACGACGAGAACGAGGAGGAGGGCGAGAACGATTACAGCGAGTGCCTGCGTCTGATGCATACGCTGATGCAATACCGGCACGAGGCGATTCATTCGAAGCTGCTGAAAATCCGTGACAAATATTCCATGTTGCATCTGGACGTGCTGATTCTCATTTATCATTTCGCAAAAATTTGCTCCGGCAATATTCTCGAGATCGGCGCCTTCATCGGGGGAGCCACAATTGCCGCGGCGTTCGGCGTGTGCGATTCAGGAACGCGGAAAAAGCTGATTGCTATCGAACCAGGCGGCAGCGTCAAACACAAGCGGCTTGGTACGCGCAATATTTTCCGCGACTTGGAACGGAACCTTGCCAGGCAGCGTGTATCGGAGTTGGTGACTACTATCAAGGGCCGTTCCTTTGACCCGGCAACAATCTCCGCAGTCAATGAGACGCTGGGTGCAGACAAAATTGGTCTCCTGATTCTTGACGCCGATGCAGCCAAGCGGCGCGACATCGAGTGCTACTGCGACAGATTTGCAGACGGGTGTTGGATGGTCATTGACGATTATTACGGCATTGGTACCAACGCAAAGATCACTCCAAGCCGAGCCGATGTAGAGGCGTTGACCACGGCCGGTTATTTGCAACCGCTAGGTTTCTACGGCTGGAGCACGTGGGTCGGACGCTGGAATGGCCCTCAACGCTAACGTTAATGATTGGAAAGTTAGCTTAGAAGAAAGCGCGCGCTGTACGTTGCGACGGTCTTGACCTTCGCATTCGGCTAGCCCTCTGGACCAATGACCAGATGAATCACGCTGTTCGGCGCGGAGATGAAGAAGCCGTTGAAGTCCTCACTCAATGGCTCAACCTCATCGCGCCGCGTCACACCATGCACTTTCAGAAAGGATGCCGCGGCTTCCGTGTCGTTTGTTTCCAGCTCTAGCCAGATATCCGGATGACTCAGGTTCGGGACCTTGTCGATCCAAAGGCGGTTAGGGCCGAACTGGAAAATGCAGCCATCCTTTTCCTCTTCGATTAAAGGCAGTCCAAGCGTGTCGCGATAAAAGGACACCGTCTGCTCATATGTGTGACTAGGGCATTTGATGGCGATGTTTGCTCCGCCAGAGAATTGCGGACCTTCGAGCTTTGCAACCATCGCGTCGGGAGAGTAACCCTAATCTTCCTTGCCGCCCGGCTCGGTCATCTTGACCGGATCGAGTGCGCGCTCCAGTTCTTTTTCGGGCAACACTTTTTTCTCGCGCGCGATTTCGCGCACGGTGCGGCCGGTTTTGGCGCTCTCTTTCGCGATTTCAGTCGCACGATCGTAGCCGATCTTGGGCGCGAGGCTTGTCACCATCGCCATGGATAGCTCGATCAATTCGCGGCACCGCTCTTCGTTCGCGACGATGCCGCGAACACACTTGTCGCAGAAAACATCGACGACATTTGCCAGCAGCCGGATCGACTCGAGAAGATTGTGCGCCATCACTGGCATCATCACATTGAGCTCGAAGTTTCCATTCGCGCCGGCCCAGGTAATGGTCGTGTCGTTACCGATCACTTGTGCGCAGACCATCATCATCGCTTCGCACATTACCGGGTTCACCTTGCCAGGCATGATCGAACTGCCAGGTTGCGTCGCCGGCAGTTGGATTTCACCGATTCCGCATCGCGGACCGCTCCCGAGCCACCGGATGTCGTTTGCAATCTTAAACAAACTCACCGCAATCGTCTTCAGGTGACCGCTGACTTCAACGACTGCGTCCTTTCCACCCTGTGCCTCAAAGTGATTTTTTGCCTCGTGAAAAGCGATGCCGGTGCGTTGCTCCAAATGCCGCAGCATTTTTTCTGGAAGATTAGCATGACGGTTGAGACCTGTGCCCACCGCGGTTCCGCCAAGTGCCAGCTCACGCAAAGCTTCGATCGATTTCTGCGCTCGTTCTTTGGCATAAGCAACCTGTTGCGCGTAACCCGAGAATTCCTGCCCGAGGCGAACTGGCGTCGCATCCATTAAATGCGTTCGGCCGATTTTCATGACGTTCCAGAATTCTTTCGCTTTGGCTTCCAGTGCGACGTGTAATTTTTCGAGTGCCGGAACGAGGCAACTCTTTAATTGTTCCGCCGCGCTGATATGAATGGCGGACGGTATCACGTCGTTGCTGGACTGGCCCATGTTGACGTGATCGTTGGGATGCACCAATTCACGCGACCCGATTGCCTTGCCTGCTAGTTGGGCGCAGCGATTCGCGATGACTTCATTAGCATTGGTGTTTGTGCTGGTACCCGAACCGGTCTGGAAAATATCGAGCGGAAAATGGTCGTCGAGTTTTCCTTCAACAACTTCTTCAGCCGCCTGCACGATTAGCGCGGAACGCTCCGCATCGAGCAAGCCAAGGTCGTGATTTGCTTGTGCGGCAACCCATTTGATCAAGCCAAGAGCGCGAATGAATGGCCGTGAAAACCGATAGCCGCTCACCGGAAAATTTAGCACTGCGCGGTGAGTCGATGCGCCGTGGAGAGCCGACGCTGGAAGCGTCATCTCGCCCATCGAATCTTTTTCCCTTCGGGTCGGCTTTTCCGTCATGCCGAACGATGTGCGCTAACGCTAAAGCTCGCCGCCTGCAGAGTCCCGCGATTGCGACTATCAGGCAGATGCGTCTTCTGAAAAACAGTGATGAACATCGGAGGTATGTTTTGCAGGAAGTACTCTGACTGGGCGTGCTCGAACAGGGTCGCGTGTTGCTTCAGTTCGTTCGTGACTTGATAGATGATGAAACTGCCACCACGCGCCAGCGAATCATATGTTTTTTGCAAGAGTGCGCGTTTCTTCTCAATTTTAAGGATGCTGAACGGAATACCCGAAAGAATATAATCGCAGCGATCGATGCGGTGGCGTTTCAATTCGTGTGGCAACGAAGCCGCATCGCCATGAATGACACGTACACGCCGGTCGCCGGCAAACTGTCGTTCCAAATCGCGCGCGAATGCTCGGTCCAACTCAAACAAGAGCAGATGTGAATCCGGACACATCCGCCGTGCAATCTCGCGCGAATGTACTCCTTCTCCCGGCCCGTACTCGGCGATCACACGTGGCTGACTAAAATCCATCTTGCTGGCGACACGTTCCACCAGTGCTTTGGAACTGGGAATGATTGATGCAATCTGAAACGGCCGTTTCAAAAATTGTTTGAAAAACAGGGCACTCACGAGACGCGAACAGTCGTCTTGCACATCGAAGTTGTCCAGTCACGAAGTGGTCGCACAAACGGTAGGATTTCTACTGCGGCTGGAAACTTTCTTGCAGAAGGGCAAATTGCCCGCCTTGCTGCCGATATCTCGCTTGACTCGTCTCTAGACCCCGATCAGTTATCACTGCTGATTTGAGCGCGGTTAGCTCAGTGGTAGAGCACTACCTTGACACGGTAGGGGTCACAGGTTCGAACCCTGTATCGCGCACCATCATACGCGGCGAGAAGTCGCGCCAGGCTTAACGCTCAGCCGGAACACAACACTCCATGCGCCAGTAATGGGTCCTCTAAATCACCGAAGAAAGAGATGCAGTAGCCGCCTGGTTTCTGCTGCTCTATCGTACTTCTCGTACGCCCTTCTTAATGCGTCATCGACGCAGCCGCTTCCGCGTGGTGGATTTGTTGCGACCGGGAATCCATTGGACTGATTATCCTTCGGCGGCGCGAACGAGGTAAGAGTCTGTTTGCACGTTGGAGTCGGCGGTCACGCGCCGGGTTCGATCAGCGGGAGGCATGAGCCCGGCAAGAAACGTGCCTATATGTTGGCTGCTCTTAGTCTGAAGGTCTGGCTTACTGAAGATCAGGACAGAGGGCCTATCGCTTAGGTGAAATTCAAATGTCCCTGGCGTGTTTAAGCGTTCACCGTTACAAGAGGCAACCAGGTCATCGCAAGTTCGCACCAGCTCATTGCGGTAAGAGCCGTTGGTGTCGGCGATGATTCTTGGGCCTCGAACGTTCGGCAGCCAGACCAGATGGCCACCTTCATCTTCTGATTGTAATTGGAATCCCACGTCTCGATATGAGCGAGAGCTGCACCCGGAGAACAATGGTTTGACGGCAAGGTGCACTTTCATGGGAAACGGACTGTGCAATTGCCATGAAAAGGCTGCGGCCGATCTGTCATGCGGCAAGAATATCTGCTGTTCGAGGATGATTCCGGACGCGAGCTGGAAACGCGAACGCGGCCACGAGATGGCTCCAAACAATGCACCGGTACAAGGCGAATGCGAACCGTCCATCAGTTCCTTGGAACAGATTGTGTAAACGCCAATCGGCGCCGTAAGCGTGGCTTCTAAAGCAACCAGGACTGGCGCCGAGGAATCTCCGGAAGAGCAAATCGTGATCATGATGTGAAAGTTTAGAAATGCGTCGCGATTCCGGCGGATTCCTTACAACGTGAGCGATCATTATATTCGCCACAGAGATCTCGCCGCCGTCGCGACACTAATATCCTGCGAAAAAGCGAGCCTTATGCGTGTAAGGATTGGGATGCCTAGATCGACGTATCACTGTGGAAATGGATACAGCGCGCAAGGATTACGCACATCGCCCATGGGATTTTCCGAATTCGACAGCAACACCGGAGCCGTACTATCTGCGACGTGGGGAATTTCAGCGTGTCGTCGGACTCGGTGTGGCCGCATCGGGGTTCATCGCCGCCGCGCTGCTTGTTTATCATCAAGCGATCGCCGGTAAAGGTCACTGGCACACCGGACGCTGGCTGTTCTTTCCTTTAGCGTCGCTCCAGCTTGCGCGCATTACCAAGCAGCTGTTTACGAGACCAGCTCGCAAGCATCGCACAACAGCAATCTTAACAACGGTGGCGAATGCGCGGTCAGCGGCGCTTACATTCACACTATGAACCGCCTTGGCAGACACTCACTAGCCGCGTCGCTGTCGATACGTGTAGTAGACGCGGATGAGATGAATCGATCCAACGAGGAAATTTAAATGGCGGCTCAATCATACAATCCATCGCCAATCGGCAACCCATCGGTGCTCGCGCGAAGAAACTGGTGGCAAACGGCGCTGGTGAAACTTATCGGCAAACACACACCCAAATGCCGGGAAATGGTCCGCATTTTGTCGCAGTCAATGGACGAACCGATGCCACTCATGATGCGGATCAAGAAACGAATTCATTTTCTGATCTGCTGCTGGTGCCAGCGCTACGAAGAACAGCTTCGCTACATTCGCCGCACCGCATCCAGATTTCCGGAACATGCTGATAAAGCCTCCGATGCCTCGCTTCCCCCGAAGGCAAAAGAACGGATTAAGGCTAAAATAGGCGAGCAGGCACAGTAAATCTCTTTTTCTGATTTGGGCGTTGTAGAAGCCCATTGTCTGATCGCCAGGTTGCGTAGACAACCCTGATGTCGTGCAAATTCTGTGCATTCGCTGCCCGTGCGTCGATTAAAAAGGGTCACCGGACCCGAGTCCAAAGAACTGCATCTGTAAGGTTCTTAAGCCGGTCGCGACGAATCGGGTGAAGTGCAGTTCGGATAATCCGCCTGCGAAAACAAACAAAAACCCAACTTACATGATATACAAAACCATCCTCGCTTCTTTAACCGCACTGGTCATTGCTGCGGCGGGCAGCTTTGCCCAGGACGGCCACAAGAGCGGACCGTTTCAAGGCGCGAAAGCCAACAAGGGCTTCGTCACGCACACCACGCAAAACGGCAAGAGCACCCTCACTCTTTCCGATGACTTCGTCCCGCCGCAGACACCCGATCCACATTGGCAGGTCGTGGACTCGAATGGAACGACCTACCTCTTGGATCGGCTCATGACCAAGGGCGACAAGATGAACAAGTCGATCGTCGTCCCTGATTACGTCAAAGACATCGCCAAAGTGCAGATGTGGTGCGCGTTTGCTGAGACAAATCTCGGCGAAGCCGCCTTCGAGCACCCTGTCAAATAACATCATGCCGCCTGGCCGCGCCTAACAAGTGGCCGGCCAGGAGGGCAAATCGAAAAACCCATGAAAAATTTTATGAAAATCTCAACTGGAACAATTCTTGCGACAGTAATGGCCGTCGCTGCGAACAGCCACGCGCAGATTGTAGAAAAGAAATCACTCAACCTCGACGGCGCAAAAAAAGCGATCGCCGCCGCGGTCGAGTACGCGAAGAAGAACAATGCCCCCGGCGGGGTCGTCGCTGTGGTCGATGAAGGCGGAAATTTGATGGCGCTGGAACGCCTCGATGGAACTTTCGCTATGGGCGCGACCATCTCGATCGGCAAGGCCCGCACCGCTGTGCTCTTCAAGAAACCGACGCGCGTCTTTGAAGAATTAATCAACAAAGGCCGCACAGCCATGACAGCGCTAGATGGATTCACTCCGTTGATCGGCGGAATTCCGATAGTAATCGATGGTCAAGTCGTAGGCGGTGTCGGAGTAAGCGGCGCAGCTAGCGCGAACCAGGATGAAGAGCTCGCGCTCGCCGGCGCAAACGCGCTCATGGGTAGCGCAGCGCACACTGAGATGCCGTTGCTGTTGACACCGCCTCCGGCTACAGCCGCGATCTTTATCGACAGCAAGAAGATTGCCGCTGCGTTCATGAAGGGAATGCCATTGCTCGAAACTGCGGGCTACAAAGTTCACGCTAGCCGCCGCGTTGAACCAGGCCAGGCCGAGATCCACACGCTCGACACGGACGTTATTTACGTTGTCGATGGATCGGCCACGCTCGTGACAGGCGGAAAAGCAATCGATAAGAAAGTTATCGGGCCTAACGAGATCCGCGGCAGCAGGATTGAAGGCGGCGAAGAACACCACATCACTAAAGGTGACGCCATCATCATTCCCAACGGTGTCGCGCATCAATTTACCGCCGTCGCGGGCGAGTTGCACTATTTCGTCTGCAAACCAACTGCGCTGGCAGACGCGCGTCTGACCACACGCTAACCGTCAACAAATACAAACCTATGAAAAAAATACTCATTATCTCAATCGCTGCTTTTGCAGCAAATTATGCTGCGAACGCGGGCTGTTCGTTGCCAAAAGACCTCGGAGTTCCATCGTCGCCCTTCGTTTTAAGCGGATCCGCAAAACATGATTCCGCGACGACGCCTGTTACTAAACAGACGCGGGTCTCTGGTCGGGCCCAAGCCGGGAACCAATCAAACCGAAGTGATCAGCGCGTTACCGCACGCTGATTTTTCGCAACCATCATTCACCCAGGTCCGACTATGAAAAACCTTATTCTCAGCATCGCCGCATTAGTAACCTTCGCCGTTTTGGCGCCGGCCGCCGAAGTCATCAACGTCGACAAGAACGGTCTGGCTCTCCAAGGGTACGATCCGATTGCATACTTTACCGACGGAAAGCCGGTCAAAGGCTCGCCCCAGTTCACGGCCAGCTACAAAGGCGCGACCTACCAATTCGCGTCCGCCGAGCATAAGCACCAATTCGAGAGCTCCCCGGCAAAATATGAACCGCAATTTGGGGGATTCTGTGGTTACGCCGCGTCAATCAACAAGCTTGCACCGGTCGAGGTCCAGTATTTCCAAGTGCTGCATGATCGCTTGATCCTCCAACACAACGAGAAGGCTTGGAAACTTTGGCACCAGGATGTCGAAGGAAATCTGAAAAAAGCCGACGCCAATTGGCCGACGTTGTCGCAGCAAAAACAGCCCGCGTCCTGAGGATCAACGATGATGACTCCGCTCTCAATCGATGCTTCGCTGGTTCGCGCTTGGGCGACGCAGCTCAATCGCGAACACCGCGACGCGCCTACAGGCGCTTCGCTTCGGCGTTTGCGTTTCACGGTGGTCTTCATCCTTGGCGTGTTACTTTTCCTGGCTGGGCGCGCGTTTGCGGAGACAAATGCGGACGCGCCCAGTAGCAGGCCGGACGCGGTGATCGATCTCGCGACAAAGGAAGGAGTCGATTTGGTCAAAGGTCAGTGGCGTTATAGCGACACGAAAATCACCCAGGTCGATTTCAAAGCTGCCGGCGCGGACAAACAACCAACTGGCAAATCGGTTAAAACATATGATTTCGTGCCGCACGCGGGCGGCGCCGATTTCGACGATTCAAACTGGGAGAGAATCGAGCCGGCAACGCTCGACGCACGCCGATCGACGGGTCGGCTTTGTTTTAACTGGTATCGAATTAACATCACGATCCCGCCGCGCGTGAACGATGTCGATCTTGCGGGAACAACCGCAATTTTTCAGACATCGCTTGACGATTACGCTGAGATTTGGGTAGATGGTGAGCTCGCACGTGCGCCTGGGCAAAGTGGTGGCTCGGTCATTAAGGGTTGGAATGCGGCGAACCGTCTAATTATCAATCGCAGCGTCCAGCCCGGTCAGAAAATCCAGCTCGCGATTTTTGGTATCAATGGGCCTCTCTCGAACCCGCCCACCAACTACATCTGGATGCGGGAGGCGAAGCTTGAGTTTTATAAGGATGGCATCGCGCCGGTCGCGATTACGCCGAGCGAAGTAAACGTCGAAATAATTCGCAAGGATCCGGCGCTCGACACGATCGTTCCGCCGAACCCGAAGATCTTCAAGCTCGCCGAAGGTTTCAAATTCACCGAAGGCCCGGTGTGGGATCGCAGAGGCGGTTATCTGCTCTTCAGCGACCCGAACAGCAACACGATCTACAAATATTCACCGGATGGAAACGGCACCCTCACCGTGTTTCGCGAGAAGAGTGGCTACGAAGGCGCGGATATCACCGAGTACGGTCAGCCTGGCTCGAACGGTTTAACGTTTGATCGGGAAGGTCGCTTGACCATAAACCAACACGGAAATCGTCGCGTCGCGCGGCTCGAGAGCGATGGCACGCTCATCGTTCTCGCCGACAAATTCGAAGGCAAGCGACTCAACAGCCCAAACGATCTCGTCTATCGTAGCGACGGCACGCTTTATTTCACCGATCCGCCATTTGGTTTGCCGAAGTTTTTCAGCGATCCGCGCAAAGAATTGCCTTTTAGCGGTGTCTTCGCGGCCAAAGACGGGAAGATCCAACTGGTCAGCACGGATCTGACCGGGCCGAACGGCCTAGCCTTTTCGCCCGATGAAAAATTCTTCTATGTCGATAATTGGGACGATCACAAAAAAGTTGTGATGCGCTACGAAGTTCAACCCGATGGCTCGCTCAAGAATGGCAAACTCTTTTTCGACATGACGAGCGCTGGGACAGAGGACGCGCTTGATGGACTGAAGGTGGACAAAGCGGGCAATCTCTACGTTTCCGGTCCGGGCGGTCTCTGGATTTTATCGCCACAGGGCAAACATCTCGGCACGATCATCGCGCCGAAACATCCGCACAATTTTGCCTGGGGCGACGCGGATGGAAAAACTCTCTACCTCTGCGCGCGGAGCGGACTCTACCACATCAAGCTAAACATCGAAGGCATTCGGCCCAAATGATCTGCCATTAGATCGACATGTTGCGTTCACTGAAAGAACACTGGCCGGAGTATTTCTGCGAAGCAGCCGAACTCGGCTTGTTCATGGTATCGGCCTCGCTCTTTACGATGTTGCTTTGGCATCCGTCATCACCAGTTCTCAACCTGATTCCAGATCCATTTGTCCGGCGCATGCTGACGGGAATCGCGATGGGCGGCACGGCCATCGCATTGGTCTTCTCCCCCCTGGGCAAGCGCTCCGGCGCCCATTTTAATCCGGCCGTGACCCTGACGTTTTGGCGCCTCGGCAAAGTGAAAAACTGGGATGCGTTTTTTTATGTCATCGCACAATTCATTGGAGGAATCGCTGGCGTGTTCGTCGTGACTTTGGTCGCGCGCACAATGTTGTCGCATCCAGCGGTGAAGTACGTTGCCACATTGCCGGGTCCACACGGCATGGCGATAGCCTTCATCGCCGAGCTCATAATCGCATTCATTCTGATGACAGTTGTCCTCAATGTGAGCAATACGCCGCACCTGGCACGCTTCACTGGGATTTTCGCAGGATGCCTGGTCGCGATCTACATCACGCTGGAAGCACCGTTTTCAGGCATGAGCATGAATCCGGCGCGCACGTTCAGCTCGGCTTTTGTCGGTCATCTCTGGACCGGACTCTGGATTTACTTCATTGCGCCGGTGCTCGCCATGCAGCTTGCCGCCCTCATTTATCTATGGTCGAAGCGCACAGTTTATTGCGCGAAATATCATCACCACAACAACCAGCGTTGCATTTTTAATTGCCGGTTTCCTGAACTGCTCGAACGCGAGCAAGCGAGCAAGGAACCGTACCAAGCGACGACAACTCTGAATGAGAGCTCAGTGGCACATTAAATTTGCGATTGCCGCGCTGTTCGCGCTGCTCATTGCCACAAGTTTCGCGCAGTCGCCACAGGTCACGGTCAAATCTGTCGGCATGACGGTGAGCGACATGGATCGGTCGGTGGCCTTCTACTCGGAGCTCGCGTTTCAGAAAGTCTCGGACGTTGAAGTTTTAGGAGAGCAGTACGAACACTTGGAAGGCGTTTTCGGGGCGCGGATGCGCATCGTGCGGATGCAGCTCGGAAACGAGTATCTCGATCTAACAGAATATCTCACGCCGCGCGGGCGACTCATTCCCGCCGATTCGCGCAGCAACGATCTTTGGTTTCAACATATCGCGATCGTCGTGCGCGACATGGACCAGGCATTTGAAAAACTGCGCGCGCTCAAAGTGCAGTTCGTCTCGACTGGGCCCCAAACGCTACCGGCATCGCTCCCCGCGGCTGCTGGAATCAAAGCGTTCTATTTTCGCGATCCGGATGGGCATAACCTCGAAGTAATTTACTTTCCGCCCGGCAAAGGCGATCCGCGCTGGCAGGAGAAAACGGACAAGTTATTTCTTGGCATTGACCACACGGCGATTGGCATCGCGAACACAGAAGCCAGTTTGCATTTTTATCGCGACTTGCTCGGGTTTCGCAAAGCTGGCGAAAGCGAAAATTTTGGGACGGAGCAGGAACATTTGAACCAGGTGTTTGGCGCGCACCTGCAGATCACAGGAATGCGCCCCGCATCCGGCGCGGGCATCGAGTTTCTTGAGTACCTTACCCCGCGCGACGGCCGGGCACGTCCGGCGGACGTTCACGCGAATGACATCGTTCACTGGCAAACGATGATTACAACGGACGATGTCGATCTAACGGCCAAGAAATTACGCGATGCGCACATGCATTTCGTTTCGCCTGGCGTGGTCTTTATGCCGAAAGATAAAGCGGGATTTTCCAAAGGCGCTCTCGTGAGCGATCCCGATGGACACAACGTGCTGCTCATTCAGAGGTAGGGCACGATCGGGGGAGCGCGCCAACGCGCAGAGCGAAGCGGCTAGGCTGCGGGAAAATTCTCGCGCGCGTACCGAAGCGCTCGCGACATCCAAACAAGTTCGTTCAGAAACTTGTCCACGCGTCCGGCGTACGCCGGATCGGTAATTTTGCCAGAAGCGGGATCGAAGAGCTTCCCCGCGGTACCGAAATAAACGTCCGAGAAAATCGTGACCAGTCCCAGCTCCCGCAGCACGGGCACCAAACTCTGGATCATGCGCGCGCCGCCGAATGGACCGGCTGACACGCCGCAAACGCCGACCGCTTTGTGGATGTACTCCTTCAGGTTTGTGTCGAGCACGTGTTTCAGCAGCCCTGGGAAACTGTGATTGTATTCTGGGACGACGAGGATAAGACCGTCGGCTCGCGCGACCGTGGCTGAGAACTGAGTGTCTTTAAGCGCTTCACCGGCGTCATCGACCGCGAGTCGAATCTTCCGAATATCAATCAGCTCGGTCTGAATATCGCCGCGCTTTGATACTTCGCCGAAAACGAAATTGGCGGCGGGTTCGCTCAAGCGGCCCTGGCGCGCGGTGCCGAGAACGACCGGAATGAAAACGGGGCGCGCTGCGTCTTGCGTAGCCATACTTGGATTTGTCGCGGTAATTTAGGGAAGCTTACAGTTACGCGGGACTGAAATCGTTTTGGTCGCCAGCGCCTTATTTGAACAGCACGGTCCAGACTTGTAACGCATCGTCGCCCGCCGTTTGGAAACAGCAACCTCTGTGTAGCTAACTGTTGCCGCGTCCGGTCGATGCATGCAGATCGAGAACGGTCCGCGCTCTGGGGAGTGCGATCGGTGCAACCGGCGCAGCCAATCGAGGCGGCCCTCGGATTTTTGCCTTTGCGCGGCTTTGCAAATTCGGCCCCGTTCACGTTCAGCCTTCGGCTCATCCAAGCCCGACGAAAACCAATGGCGCCGTACCCAGGCGTGTTTGTGAGTCGAGAGGTGATCACGATCCCAACGCCATTCGATGACTTTCTTTTCCGACGGAATGATTGCAATCAAGCGGAACGGCAGCAGCCGGCGTAGTGGCAACGCAGCCAATCCAGCGGCAATTTCCTTGTCCGAAGACTTCGCGGCCAACGCCTTGACGACTTGCCCGCGACTTGCAATTGAACGAACAGGCTGTCGCTCGATTCTGTGCCAGTTAATCAATGCGAGGCACACTCCGGCATCATTAGCAGCGATCCATGTGCCACCTTGCGGCTCGCACGGAAAAATAGCGCGGCGATCCGCAAGATCGACAATCGCCGGCGGCAACGCAGTGGAACGCGTAAATTTTTCGTCGCGATTCATTGCGAGATAAAACCCACGCAGGTTTGGGACAAAGGAAATCGTGCACATCAACTGGCGCACGGATATGATACCGCAGCGGCCGAGTATCGTCGCCATTCCCGCCAAAGTGTGCGCAGCGGCGACGGCTTGCAGCCTCGCGCGCGATTGGCAGCGCCGATAGCGAAAACCAGTTTCCATTGGCGAAATAATGTGCCGTATGCCGAGATCAGCGAGTTGCGCGCATCATAAATGTTTGTTGCCTCCGATGAGGCCCCGTTCAGCTCCACAATTTGGAAATTCCTGCCTTGTTTGAAATCTTCTTCGTTCTCGTAGCGAATGTCGTAGCGGCCAATATAAAAACCCGGGACCTTTCGAGAGATGTTGTCGATCACGCGCTCGAGCGCGTTAGTCCGGAGGCGCCGGCCGTCGCGAAAGATGCATCCCTGCGCATGATTGCCGGTTTCGACCAATTTGAGGACTTCGCCGGCAAAAAGTATCTCACTCCGGCGATGAGCAAATCGCCGCAGGTAAGTGCGCGCAATCAGCGCGGCGCGAGAATCAGCCCCAATCAATTCCTCAACCGTGCGAACCCCGTCGCCGGTGATCGTTGGGAAAATCTTTTCAGTGATCGAAAAGATTTGCCCGCGTGCTTTGCCGGGAAAGCGGAAATAAAAAATCCCGGCTTCATGCCGTCCGTTTGCATAACGCTGAAGCACCACTGGCGCCTCTACCTCTACCAAATAATCGAGGGCATCACGCATTGATCTTATTAACCGTACACCATTGCCGCGCTGCCCCACGTCAGGCTTCAAAATGAATGGCAGCGTGACGGCATGTTCGCGGCAGAGTCGATGAATAGAGAGGAGTCGATCGGTCGTCGTCCAACCATCGAGGAGGAAGGCCTCCGCTACCGAGTCGGGGCTCGTGGCGTGTAATTGATCGAGAATCTCGAACTTGGATTCTCCGACGAATCCGCCCGTCGCCATTCCTGGATTCGCGGCCGTGGGCAGACTCAAATTACGGTAACGAACGGCGAGCCAGAAATAATAGAGGGCAACAGGAATGTAGAACAACCAGGCCGGCCAAAACTCCCAATGCGTCCAGCGTCGCGCTGCGACGGTGATTTGGCGCAGGATCGACATCTTGAGAATTTTTCGACCGATAAGCGTTGCACTGAGAAGCAAGAGCGCCGTGAAAACAAAGGCGGCGATTTTTGTTTGCGTGAACGTGAACCAAGCGACGGCATGAGAGCCGAGCAGTTTTGTGAGCGCGAAGAAAACGCTGATCCACAGGAGCGCGCCGATCGCAGTAATGAGCGCAAAGCGGCCGGCTGGTATCGCAAACAAACCAGCGGCGACATAAGTCGGCAGACGTGTGCCCGGAACGAAGCGACTGGCGATTAAAGCGAAGGCGCTATTTTGCGCGAAAGTCTTTTCGCAACGTGTAATCGTGACCGGATCAGCCAGCCGCGCCAGCCAGCGACTGCCTAAAACATTTTTGCCGGCGTATCGAGCGAGAGAATAGAGACCGAGATCGCCCAGCCAAATTCCGGCAAAACAAGCCGCAAACCCGAGCGGCCAGCTAATCGGCCCACCGAAGATCGACAACGCGGAAGAAATTGTTGCTGCGTCTTCAGAGATGAAGCTCAACAAAATAATTGCGGTCGAAGCAAGGAGCGCTGGCGCAATCATTGGTTTGAGATCACGCCGCTTTTGCTTGATCGGCCTGATATTTCAGCGTCGACGGTGCAACGCCGAATCCGGCAGGTAATCGCACGTCAAGAAGACCGCAGATCACCGCGATTAGCGCGTAATGATGAATCGCATGCGCGACCGCGTACATGAGTTCGCGGCCAATTGTCGATCCGATCAGCGGTGCAGCGTCGAGTTCGTAGTTTATCTTGCTTCGGACATTGATTGGGCAATCGAGAAATCGCGTTGGGATGGATTCACAAACGCACAGGATTCGATGTGTTTCAGCAAGCGCGAACATGCAATCGTTCTCGACCCAGGAGTTTCGCTCGCGATGATCGTAATCGATCTCGCCAGCGTCGAGGCCTGACAACAGACTCTTAAAATGATCCAGGCAATGCCGGTAATGCCCGCCAACAGTGGAACCAAACACGGTAGGCAGTTTCCGCTTGTAATCTTCGTCGCTGAGGGAATTCAGCAGCGCTGCGCCTTGGCGCAATACCTCGGCGACGGCCTCGTGTAACGGGGATCGCTTCACAAATACGCTCCGATGAGTGGAAGCCGTCGGCGTTGCAAAAAAAGCAGGACAGCACTGCAAGCAGCCACAACGAGGGCCAAACCAAATAGCAATCCCCCATCGCCCATCACTTCGATCCCTAGAATCGTGAGATGACTCAAGATCGCGCCGGCCATAACGGCGAGCGCGAGGCCGGCGCCGAGCCACGTGGTCGGCGGAAACAAAATCAGAATCGCCGCGACCAGTTCGGCAACGCCGGAACCAAGGCGACCCCACGGTTCGAGTCCGACTTTGCTAAAGATATAAACAGATTCAGCCGCGCCCGTGAATTTGAAAAACAGTGTTTGCAGGAGAATCACCGCAGCCGCGATGCGGCAAATCCAGGCGATGACTATCGTTGTTTTGCTGGTGTGATTCATAAAGAATTTTCGTTTCCTGTTTTGTCGGAGGAGAAATCGATTCCTTACAGCGAAACACTTAATTGAGTGCAGGCTCGCGACGCCTCCATTGGTTGCGGAGCGGTTACGGCGAATGGCAATCACACGATCGTAAGGAGCGCGATTGCGCAACGACTAACCATCAATATGAAGCAAATCCTTTCCCTTGCCCTCACTTTGCCATTGCTGCTCGCCCATCCCGCGAAAGCGCAATTACCGGTGAAGAAAGTTCTAACTCTTGAAGTTGCGACGAAGATAGCGGCTGCGGCCCACGCCGAAGCGAAAAAACGCGGCGCCACGGTGGTGATTGTTGTCGTTGACGACGGCGGTCATCTGTTGTTGCTCGAACGCCTTGACGACACACAGGTCGCGAGTGTGGAGGTCGGGATCGGCAAGGCGCGCACGGCCGCGATTTTCCGCCGTCCAAGCAAGGTGTTCGAAGATCAGGTCCGCGACGGGCGCGTAGCTGCGCTGGCCCTGCCCGGTGCAACGCCGTTGCAAGGCGGTATTCCTATTGAAATTGAAGGCAAAGTGATCGGCGCGATCGGCGTAAGTGGTAACACGCCGCAGGAAGATGAAGACATCGCCAAAGTCGGAGCGGCCAGCGCCGTCGCGGCGATTGGACAATTTCGGGCGAACTAGCAGCGAATCATTTCCAATCAGCACGCTAATCAAATCGCGATTTTTCAGCGCGCCTAAGCTCTGGCCCGCAGATGAACGGCACGTTCGACGTCCCGGCTGGACCGAGCTGTTCTATGACTTGGTCTTCGCGGCCGCGATCAGCCAATTGAGCACGCCGCTCGAAGGGGATTATTCGCTTCATGGCGTGTTGCACTACGCTTTTTTGCTGGCGCTAATTTTTCTCGCTTGGCTCGGCTACACAAACTTCTCCACGCAGTTTGCTGTCGATGACGTGGTCCAGCGCGCCCTCATTGTGGCGCAAGTATTTTTCGTCGCGGTAATGGCGGCGAACGCGACCGGGCCGCTTAGCAGCCGGGACGCGGCGGGGTTTGGAGCGGCCTATGGAGGAGTTCGCGCAGTTCTCGCCTTGCAATACGCGCGAGTCATCGGATTGCCCCGCACTCGGTCTGTTGTTATTCGTCGTATCGGATGGCTTGTCGCAGCCGCGGTTGTTTGGACCGCTTCCGCATTGCTGCCTGCGCCGCACCGATACGTCGCTTGGTGCCTCGCTTTCTTAATGGACATCGCAAGCTCATGGCCGCCGTTGCGCGGTACGATCGTGCTGCCACCGGGGGCCGCGCATTTCCCGGAAAGGTTCGGGCTGCTGACCATCATCCTGTTAGGTGAATTTATCGCTTCGGTGATGCGCGGAATAGAAAGTCAGATGGGCTGGAGTCTTTTAGCCGCGTCCGCCGCGGTACTGAGTCTGGCCTTGGGATTTGCTCTTTGGTCGTGCTACTCGGACGGCGCCACCGGTTGGGAAACTCGGCACATGCGGACAAACAAGCATGTGGTTCAACTGCGTATCTGGATCGCGCTTCATTTTTTGCTGTTCCTGGGCATCGGCATTCTCGGGGTTGGTGCGCGCCATGGTATTGCGTTGCCGTCGGGCGGATCTTTCGGCGCGACTGAACAACGGCTAATCTGTTTCGCCGGGGCGGGCACCATGCTTGTAATAATAGGAATCGCAGCAACTTCGGAGCGTCACATTAGTCCGCGAAATAGTTGGGTGTGGCTGGCACAGGTTGCGATTGCGGTTTTTGTTCTAAGCCTGGGGCCACTCGCCTCGCGAATCATTGCGACCGCACTTCTTTTGGTCTTGTTCTTCTGCTTTGTCGGCCAAACGGCGCTACTCCTCGTCAATCAACGCACACACCGCCACATGGCGGAGATTTAGAATCAGTTTTTTTACTGTCGCAGTGCTTCTTTAAGGCGCTCTTTCGCTTCGGCGGGAAGCTTTGCGTCAGAGACCTCGCCGATTTTTTCGGGAAACTCGCGAGCGACTTCGCGCATGTACTTGAGCTGTTTCGCGTAGCGCTCGCAAAATGAACACATGAGATAATGAATGCGCAATTTGATCCGCGTGGAGAGCGGCAGCGGCTTGTCCATGCCTAGGGAAAGAATGCGGATCACCTCCGGGCAAGTCGGCGTGAACCGGCAGATGAGCAGCACAATTTGCAGCTGAAACCAGTTGCGGTGCTCCTGGAAGATAGACGAGTCGTCCGGCGGGCGCGGATTAGGAGTCCATTCCGACGTTGGTTTTAGCCGTTTAATGTTGCACCTCCGGATTCTCAAACCAGTTAGCCGCCAGACATTCGCGCAACGCCATTCGCGCGCGATGGAGCATGACCCACAGGTTGCTGTCCGAAATCGAAAGCGTCGCGCAGATTTCCTTGCTCTCGATTTCATCCATTTCGCGCATCATGAACACGGTGGCGACACGCTCCGGCAGCTTGGACAGGCAGTCGCGCATCGTCTGCCAGAATTCGTCGCGATGCATGACCTCGTCGGCCTCCGGTTTCCATTCTTTTGGGCCGTTCATGTGAACCCAGTAACCTTCCGGCACAAATTTTTCGGCGCATTCGTCGTCGAGAAATTCCAAGTCGGTGAAGGAGGTCTCGCGTCCGAGCTTGCGGTAATAGTCGCAGAGCTTGTGTTTCAAAATACCGCACAACCAGCTCCGCACCGAGGACTGGCCGGCAAATTTCTCGTGGCCGCGCATGGCGGCGAGAAATGTTTCCTGAACGAGATCCTGCGCCAAATCCGGGTTGCGAACGCGGGCCAGGGCGTAGCGATAGAGCACGTCTCCATGTTCATCCACCCACGCAGCGGGATCGTTGCCAGCAACGAGCGAAGCCGCGTGCTTGATCGCCTCATTTGTCATACCACCGTCAATGCCTTCGGGCCGAAATGACATATCGCGGATGTACTCGGATCCATTTGAATTGTGAAGGAAATAGCGCAGCCGCCTGATGGTGTGTTCTTGGCTGGGGCCAGATCGAGAACCGTGGAAATATGGTGCTGCATAAGCTAGTTGCCAACGACCTTTACGAATTTAAGCGCCGCAGAATTCATGCAATAACGCAGCCCGGTCGGCTTAGGCCCATCATCGAATACGTGCCCAAGATGCGAACCGCACCGGGCACAAGTGATCTCAGTGCCGCCGCCGAAACTTGAATGGTTTGCCGCACTGACCGCGTTTCCTGCAATCGGTTGCCAAAAACTCGGCCACCCAGTTCCCGAGTCATATTTTGCATCCGAGTTAAACAATGGATTGGCGCAAGCTGCGCAAAAGTAAATTCCTTTCTCGTGCGTGTGCCAGTAAGCGTTGGCGAAAGGCAGTTCCGTTCCCCCTCTTCGAAGTACGTAATACTGGCGACCCGTCAGGATGTATTTCCACTCATCGTTCGTGAACTGCACTTTTTGATCCAAAGGAATAGCCTCGAGCTTGGTCTGGATTCGCGCGGACTCTGCCTGATTAGGCTTGGCCGAGTCGCATGATACGCCTGCGGCACACGCGAGAAGAAGCGCCAAAGCAGTTACGTTAAGCCTTCGGACGAATTCGAGAAGCATTGTCATTTTGAATGATAAACGCGGCGGCCTCCTGCGGATTATCCCTAGCGAAGTGGATGCGTTGCGCGGGAAAGTAAATTGTTGAAAAAGCCCGGATCGTTTCGGCAGGCGGTAATCCTTCCTGGCATCGCTTAATCGCGCGTTGCAATCCGGTTGCGAACGAACAATCTACCCACGCGGTTAAGTCAAAGTGACGTCGATACGCGGGCTTGAAAAGAAAAATTCCCTCCAGCAGAACAACGTCGACCTTGCGGAATTCGTAGCGGTGCTTGCGCCTGTTCCCTTTTGCGTCGGCACAGTCCGCAACAAAACTGACGGCGCGGTTCTCCTTTAACGGGACGATCAATTGATTAAACATCTCATCGAAGCGCATGGCGTGCTCATAGAAATGGTCTCCCGGGCTGCGCCGACTCATGCAACTCTCAGGCAGGTTCAGCCAATCGTCTGCATTAATTATAGCGACACGCCAGCCGGCCTCTTGCAACCGTTGCGCAATCTTTTCAGCAATAAAGCCTTTGCCGCTGGCATCGATACCGCTGATGCCGACAACAATGGCACGCTGCGCCGACGTCACTCGGCGCTGCGCAATGATTCTAGAAATGAAAGGCTGGAGTCGCTTCAAACCTGTGCCGGGATTACTCCTGCCCGATTCCTGTGCATAGTCGACGCGTCGGTCGCCTCGTCGTTTGTCCGCCGGGCGTTCATTCGCTCGAGCAAGTGATCGCCGACGCGCAGCGCGTTGGCTATGATGGTGAGCCCTGGATTGACCGCGCCACTGGAAGGGAAAAAGCTTGCATCGACCACATAGAGATTATCCAGCTCGTGCGCTTTGCAGTTGCGATCGAGCGCGCTCGTCTTTGGGTCGTTTCCGAAGCGGATCGTCCCGTTCTGATGCGCCACGCCAGCCAGCGGGATGCGCTGGCCGAGATACAAATTGCGCGCGAAGAGGCCCTCATGGCATTCGTGGCCGTGCACGGAACACTTTGTTTGTTGCTGCATTAAAGATTCGAGTTTCTTGATCAGTCGCTTATGCCCTTCTTCGTTGTTCGGTTTGTATTGCAGGACGAGTTCGCCGGCGCGATTGATCGTAACCCGATTGTTTGGATCGGGCAGATCTTCGGACGTCAACCAGAAATCGAGCGAATGTTTGCCCATCAAATCGAGTGTCCACTTCGGCGCGACTTTCGGTGCTCCGGCCTTGAGCGTGTCGCCGTCGAGTTTGCCGACAAACGAGATGTGGCCCATGGGGAATTCCCATTCCGGCGAGCTGAAGTAAAAATCGTTTACCGAAAGAGTTTTCTGAAACACGGTCGGGTTCGGGCATTTCGACAGAGCCATCAGAACGGAATTCACATGACCCATGTAATGCCGGCCAACGACGTCGGAGCCGTTGGCAAGGCCGTTCGGATGATTGTCGTTGGCCGAACGCAAGAGCAACGCGGCGGAATTAATCGCGCCACCCGACACGATCACGAATTTGGCGGAGTAACTTTCTTTTGTTCCATTGCGCTCAACATGCACGGCTGTGACTTCTCGTCCGGAGCCATCCGTTTCCAGGCGCGTTACCTTCGTATCAGTAAGCAGGGTCACATTATCGTGTCTCAACGCTGGCACGACACAGCAGATGTGCGCGTCCGCTTTTGCGTTAACAAGGCAGGGGAAGCCGTCACATGTGTTGCAACGTATACACGGACTTTTTTGCGGATTTTTCTCATCCAACATGACGCCGAGTGGAGTATGAAATGGCTTCAGCCCGTGCAGCGCAAAGTCGTCGCTCAATTGCTGAATGCGCGGCTCGTGGCTGATCGCAGGGTATGGGAATGGTCCACTGCGGTGCGGCTCAGTCGGATCTTCGCCGACCGCGCCATGCACGTGATAAATCTGCTCCGCCTCAGTGTAATATGACTCGAATTCGTTATACGAAATCGGCCAGGCGGGTGAAGTGCCGCCGTAGTGTTTGATTTCGCCAAAATCTTTTTCGCGCAGGCGGAAAAGAGCTGCGCCGTAGAATTTCGTGTTACCGCCAACGTAGTAATTCGTGTGCGGATGCAGTTCTGTTCCGTCGGCATTCCGCCAAAGCTCCTTCGTGTTGTATTTGCCCTCGGCATTTACTGCGCGCGAATTCCAATTGTCTTTCTCACGCCGCACGTAAGGGCCGCGTTCAATTAACAAAATTTTCTTGCCACTCGGCGCAAGGCGATAAGCCAAAGTGCCGCCGCCCGCGCCCGAACCGATGATGATGAAATCGTAATCGCTCCCGTTGTTCATGCCGATTCGTCGCAGCGAGGAGCGAATCCTTACGCACTTTTGACGTTAGAATTACACTTCGATCCAAAATTGTTGAATGTGGCTTTGTAAGGAATCGCAAATCGTGACGACGAATCTGCAAAACCAACAAATCTTATGCCAACCATGCCAGCCGAAGCAGCTAATCGTCCGAAACCGAAAATGCCTCATGCGCAGAATTTCATGGATCTGCCAAAGCCGGTTGTTCCGAAAACCGAAAATCGTAAACTGCTCAAAGGCCAGAAAGCGATTGTGACCGGCGCCAGCTCCGGCATTGGCCGGTCCATTGCGCTCGCACTCGGGCATGCCGGCGCCGATGTCTGCATTAATTATGTCGCTGGCGAAGACAAGGCGCAGGCGATGGTCGATGAGCTGCGCGGCCACGGCCACACGGCGTTCGCTTATCGCGCCGACGTTTCGAACGAAGAGGATGTCGCCAAAATGTTCCAAGCCGTTCGCGACGAGTTCGGGACGGTGGACATTCTGATTAATAACGCCGGACTCCAGCAGGACGCGCCAGTCGACCAGATGACGCTCGCACAATGGAACAAAGTCATCGGTGTCAATCTTACGGGACAATTTCTCTGTTCCCGCGAAGCGATCCGAGAATTCAAACGTCGCGGTGTCCGGCCGGAGATTTCGTGCTGTGCTGGAAAGATCATCTGCATTAGCTCAGTCCATGAAGTGATTCCGTGGGCCGGCCACGTGAATTACGCGGCGTCGAAAGGCGGCGTGATGTTGATGATGAAAAGTATCGCCCAAGAAGTGGCGCCGTTCCGGATTCGCGTGAACTCCGTCGCACCGGGCGCCATCCGCACACCAATTAACATGCAGGCCTGGGACACACCCGAGCATTACGCCGAGTTGCTCAAGCTCATCCCGTACAAACGCATCGGTGAACCGGAAGAGATCGGGCGCGCCGCCGTATGGCTGGCGAGCGATGAATCGGATTACGTCCAGGGAACGACGCTTTTCGTGGACGGCGGTATGACGCTTTATCCCGGCTTCGAGACAGGAGGTTAAACCCATGACAATCGCGATCCTATCTGCGCTGGTCATTTTACTGTTCCGCATCGATTCCACTTCGCATCGTGAATCCAATTGATTCCAGTGCCGAGTGGATCGAGGCGGACGGCCTCGGCGGATTCGCAAGTGGGACGGTCTCCGGAATTCGCAGCCGCCGTTATCACGCGCTTCTACTCACGGCAACGACGCCGCCTGCCGGCCGGATGGTACTGGTAAACGGCTTCGATGCGTGGGTCGAGACTCCTGATGGGACAGTTTCGCTTTCATCGCAGCGCTACGGGCCCGATGTGATCCACCCTGACGGCGCAACGCGCATTGAATCCTTCGAATACGAGCCGTGGCCGCGCTGGCGTTACAACATCGACAATGATCTTTTCGTTGAGCAGGAGCTGTTTATTCCGAAGGGCGAATCGGCGGTCTTCATATCGTGGAAGCTCGTCTCAAATAGAGATGTCGATCTTAAACTGAAGGTGCGGCCATTTTTAAGTGGCCGGGATTTTCATTCCACGCATCACGAGAACAGCGCGTTCCGTTTTGATGCCGAACAGAATGGCGAAGGCGTAACCTTTCGATCTTACGACGGCGTTCCGGCTGTCATGGCGCATTCGAACGGCCGTTATGGGCACGAGTCCGCATGGTATCGCAATTTTCTTTACTCCGAAGAGCAGGCACGCGGGCTGGACGCTGTGGAAGATCTGGCGTCGCCCGGTGTCTTCGAATTTTCATTCTCTTACAAACCTGCCCGCAATGCTTCGCATAGCGTTGCAGGCGGGCCGGCGATGCTAATGCTCGCGGCTGAAGGACACGCGACCACCCACATCGAATCCATCGAAGCACGGTATGCCCAGGTCAGAACGGTCGAGCAGGCCCGCCGGAAATGTTTCTCCGGTCCGCTCGAACGCGCCGCCGACGCATATCTCGTCAAGCGCGGCCAAGGAAAGACCCTCATCGCCGGCTACCCCTGGTTCGGCGATTGGGGCCGCGACACGTTTATTGCGATTCGCGGCCTCTGCATCGCGACCGGACATCTGGAAGACGCGCGCGATATTTTGCTCGCTTGGGCGGGCGTTGTTTCCCAGGGCATGTTGCCGAATCGCTTCCCCGATTCCGGTGAGCAGCCCGAATTCAATTCTGTCGATGCATCGCTCTGGTACATCATTGCGGTCAACGATTATCTTCTCGCAGCGACGAAACAGCCTTCGCTGACCGACGATTGTCATACCAAGAAATTACGGGCGGCAGTCGAAGCGATTCTTGCTGGTTTCAATGAAGGGACTCGCTTTGGCATCCGGGCCGATGGGGATGGATTGCTCTCAACTGGCCAACACGGCCAGCAGCTTACCTGGATGGACGCGCGCGTCGATGGTCGCGAGATCACGCCGCGCATTGGCAAGCCAGTGGAAATTCAGGCGCTCTGGCTAAACGCGCTCGCCATCGGTGCGAAATTTTCCGCGCGTTGGCAATCTCTCTTTGATAAAGGCCGCTCTGCTTTCGAAGAGAAATTCTGGAATGAGGACGCCGGCTATCTGGCGGACGTTATCGATTGCGATCATCAACCGGGCGCCGTCGACCTCACATTCCGTCCCAATCAAATCTTCGCTGTCGGCGGGTTGCCGCTCACACTGTTATCACCAGACAAAGCGCGGCGCGTTGTCGATGCAGTCGAGATGCTTTTGCTTACGCCAGTGGGTCTACGCTCGCTCGCGCCAGGCGAGCCGGGTTATGCGCCGCATTACCAGGGCGGATCGCGTGAACGCGATGCCATTTACCATCAAGGCACCGTCTGGCCGTGGCTGATCGGCCAATTTGTCGAAGCGTGGGTCCGCGTCCGCGGCTCCACATCCAGAACGAAAGCAGAAGCGCATGCCAAATTTCTTCCGCCAATCTATCAACATCTGAACGAGGCTGGACTCGGTCACATCTCAGAAATCTGCGACGCCGAACTGCCGCACACCCCACGCGGCTGCCCGTTTCAAGCGTGGTCTCTAGGCGAGCTGCTTCGGCTAGAACGGACTGTTCTTGCCTAAGAGTTCCACGATTATGGCGAACAAGACGCGTGTGCTCATTCTCGGCGGCGGGTTCGGCGGGCTTTACGCGGCGCTTGAATTTGAGAAGCGTCGCGATCCGCTATTCGAAGTTACGGTCGTCAATCGCGAGAACTTTTTTCTGTTCACACCGATGTTGCACGAAATCGCGGCGAGCGATCTCGATTTGACCAACATCGTCAATCCCGTCCGCAAGATGATCCGCCACGTGAACTTTTTCTGTGGTGACGTGGACAAGATCGACATTGGCAAAAAGCGCGTGACGGTTTCACACGGGTTCGACCGACACTCGCATGAGCTGGAATACGACCATCTGATTTTGGCGCTGGGGTCGGTGACGAACTTCTTCAATCTTCCCGGCGTCGCCGAGCACGCGCTCACGATGAAATCGCTCGGCGACGCGATTCAACTGCGCAATCGGTTGATCGCGCATCTCGAAGAAGCCGATACGGAATGCGCGCGGGCGGAACGCCCGCCACTGTTGACCTTTGTCGTTGCGGGCGGCGGCTTCGCCGGAGTCGAAACCATCGCGAGCATCAACGATTTCCTGCGCGACGCGCTTCCGTTCTATCCGAACCTAAAAGAGGAAATGCTCCGTCTCGTACTCGTGCATCCGGGGGAGTTCATTTTGCCGGAGCTTGGAGAGAAACTCGGCCGGTATGCCGATAAAAAGCTCCGTGAGCGCGGAGTGGAGATTCACGCGAAAACGAAGGTCGCAGCGGTGCGACCTAACGAGATCGAGCTGAACAACGGCGAGCGGATTACAAGTTCAACGCTGCTCTGGACCGCGGGCGTCTCTCCGAACCCGGCGCTGGACCTCGTCACGTGTCCGAAGGAGCGCGGCCGAATCAAAGTGAACGTAAACCTCGAAGTGGAAGGCGTTGACGGTTTATGGGCGCTGGGCGATTGCGCACTCGTGCCTGATCGCACGACGGGCGGCTATTGTCCGCCGACCGCGCAGCACGCGTCGCGCGAAGGAAAAATTGTCGCGCAGAATATCGTCGCGAGCGTTTACGGCGAACCGAAGAAGCCATTCAGTTTCAAAACGCTAGGATTGCTGGCCGCGATCGGTCGCCGCACGGGAGTGGCGCGGATTCTCGGCGTGAACTTCTCTGGATTTTTTGCCTGGTTTCTCTGGCGCGGAATTTACTGGAGCAAGCTGCCGCGCATGGAAAAGAAAGTGCGCGTGTCAATTGATTGGGCGCTCGACGTCTTTTTCTCGAAGGATTTCGTCCAATATCTCGACCAGCGCGCTCTCGCGCATACGCAGACCGAGACGCGGACTGCGCCGTGGAATCGCGAGCAGTTGTCTGTAGCCGGGATCGATGATCCCAGCTGTTCACGAGTTGGCCACAGGCGCCAGCCGGGGTCACCGCCCCCGGCTACAGTTGCAGCGTAAGGAATTTTCACATGAAACGACGAACTGATATGGAAGTTTCGACCACCGCCGAGCACCGGCGGCTTAACGAAGACGCATCACGCACAAAAAACTGGAAACGTTGGGGCCCGTATTTATCCGAACGGCAATGGGCCACTGTGCGCGAAGATTATTCGCCGTACGGAAATTGCTGGGATTATTTCCCGCACGATCACGCGCGCAGCCGAGCGTATCGCTGGGGCGAAGACGGATTGCTCGGCATCACTGATCGGCAATGCCGCCTCTGTTTCGCACTTGCGCTTTGGAACGGTAAAGACCCGATTTTAAAGGAGCGCCTCTTCGGTCTCACCGGCTCAGAAGGGAACCACGGCGAAGACGTGAAGGAGCTTTATTACTATCTCGATTCCACGCCAACTCATTCTTACATGAAGGCACTCTACAAATATCCGCAGGCGGAATATCCGTACGCACAGCTGGTTGATGAAAATCGCCAGCGCGGATTGGGGGCACCGGAGCTCGAGTTGATCGATACAGGCGTCTTTAATGAAGACCGCTACTTCGATGTGTCCGCTGAATATACGAAAGGTTCGCAGAATGACATTTTGATTCGCATTACGATCGCGAACCGCGGGCCGGAGAAGGCAATCTTACATCTGCTGCCAACACTTTGGTTTCGTAACACCTGGTCGTGGGGAGAAATCGCGGAAGAGTGCACGAGCAAACCATTAATTGCATTGAAACGTGACGGTCTCGCACATGTTCACCACGATCAGCTCGGCGAATATCAAATTTCCTACGAGGGCAACGCGACGCCGCTCTTCACCGAGAACGAAACGAATTCTGCGCGTCTTCACGGTTATCCGAGTGGTCAGCCTTTTGTGAAAGACGCGTTCCATGAGTACGTCGCGCACGGCCGGACGGATGCGGTGAATCCAGGGCAAACCGGGACAAAGTTCGCACCGCACTACGTCTTGAAGATTGAACCCGGGCAATCGCAGCTCGTCAGACTGCGCCTCTCAGCGAAAGGTGAAGTGCCAGGCAATGCCCTTGCCGATTTCGATCAAATCTTTGCCGAGCGCATGAAAGAGGCGGACGAATTTTACGACGCGATTTCGCCCGCCGGAATTGATGAAGAATCGATGAAAGTCGCGCGCCAGGGATACGCCGGACTGCTTTGGAGCAAGCAATTTTACAATTACGTCATTCGCGACTGGCTTGCTGGCGATCCCGCGCAGCCACCACCTCCGCCGGAGCGAAACTTCGGCCGCAACCGCGAATGGAGTCATCTTTTCAACCGCGACATCATCTCGATGCCGGACAAATGGGAATATCCATGGTTCGCGGCATGGGACCTCGCTTTCCACATGGTTCCGTTTTCAAAAATCGATCCGCACTTCGCGAAGAAGCAGCTCAATCTTTTCCTGCGTGAATGGTACATGCATCCCAATGGCCAAATTCCGGCTTATGAGTTCGCCTTCGGCGATGTGAATCCTCCCGTGCACGCATGGTCGGCTTGGCGCGTTTACAAGATGACTGGGCCACGCGGCAAGCGCGACACCGCGTTTCTTGAAAGCGTGTTTCAAAAGCTGCTGCTCAACTTTACCTGGTGGGTGAATCGCAAGGACGCCGAAGGCAACAACCTCTTTTCCGGCGGCTTTCTCGGGCTCGATAACATCGGCGTATTCGATCGTTCGAAGCCGCTGCCAACTGGCGGATTCCTCCAACAAGCGGACGGAACCGCGTGGATGGGATTTTATTGCCTCACGATGCTTTCCATGGCGCTGGAACTCGCGCAAACCAATCCGGTTTACGAAGACATGGCCTCAAAGTTCTTCGAGCATTTCATTGGCATCAGCGATGCGATGAATTCGCTCGGCGGTACCGGTTTATGGGATGAGGAAGAAGGTTTTTATTACGATCAGCTGAAGGTTGAGGGGCGAATGATTCCGTTGCGGACGCGGTCGCTCGTCGGGTTGCTACCGTTGATCGCGGTGGAAAATCTCGAGACCGCAAAGATCAACAAACTGCCCGGATTCAAAAAGCGGATGGAGTGGTTTCTCAATTACCGCAAAGATCTGGCTCAGTTGATCACCTATTGCGAAGTGTGCCCCTTCACCGGCAACCGTATGCTGGCGATCCCAACACGCGAGCGTTTGCGACGCGCGTTGCGCTACATGCTCGACGAAAATGAATTTTTATCGCCGCATGGCCTGCGTTCGGTTTCGCGCGTCCATCGCGAGAAGCCCTACATTTTCCGCGCCGGCAACGAAGAACATCGCGTCGATTACGTACCCGGCGAGGGGAACAGTTACCTGTTCGGTGGCAATTCGAACTGGCGTGGACCGATTTGGTTCCCGATCAATTTTCTCATCGTCGAAGCGCTCGAACGTTATCACCTCTTTTACGGCGAATCATTCAAGGTGGAATGCCCGACCGGTTCAGGAAACATGGCGACACTCAAGCAAGTGGCCGAAGAACTTTCGCGGCGGCTATCAAGTGTCTTTCTGCCTAACGAAAACGGCGCGCGGCCATGTCATGGCGAGATCACCAAGTACGCGACTGATCCGCATTGGCGTGATCTCGTGCTTTTCCACGAATACTTCCACGGCGAAACCGGCCGCGGCTGCGGCGCAAGCCATCAAACCGGCTGGACGGCCCTAGCCGTCAAATTATTGGAGAACACAATTGAACGTCCTGATCAAAGCGAAACAAACGACCGAAGCGGCGAAAGCCAGGCGGCAAAAGTACGCGATACGATTGGCTCAAAGCGCGGAAGAGGTGCGTCGCGCCCAGCGGTTACGGTTTGAGGTGTTCAATCTCGAACTGAACGAAGGCTTGGTCGAGTCGCATTTCACCGGGCTCGACGTCGATTCTTTTGACAAGGTTTGCGACCACCTGATCGTCGAACACGTCGCGACAAATGAAGTCGTTGGCACATATCGATTGCAAACCGGCGTTCGCGCTGCGGCGAACAACGGCTATTACAGCGAGCGCGAGTTTGATTTCACGCCGTATGAGTCATTGCGCGGTGAAATGATCGAGTTGGGCCGGGCATGCGTGCATGCTGAGCACCGCAATTTCAATTTGTTGCATCTGCTCTGGCGCGGCATCGCGCGTTACGCGTGCGAGCGAAACGCGCGTTTCCTCGTCGGATGCAGCTCGCTTACTTCGCAAGATCCGTTGGATGGTATCGCGATGTACGAGCAGTTGCGTGGCAAATATCTCGCTACACCCAAGCGGCAAACTGTGCCGCATCCGGCGTTCAGAGTGGATGTCGATCGTGGGGCGGCATCGTGCACGCCGCCGCCGAAGCTCATGCTCGCCTACTTGGCCATTGGCGCAAAAATCTGTGGCCCGCCTGCAATGGATCGGGAGTTTGGCACAATCGACTTTCTTACCCTCCTCGATCTTCATGCGCTGCCGACGATCGTCCGCGCGCATTTCCTGAGATGAACGCGTCTTCTGCTCGTGTAGCCGGCATCGGTGATGCCGTCAGGCCGGGATCAACGATCCCGGCTACAACCTTGCTTGCTGCGTGGCGCGCTTTCGCGGTGTTATTTTTCTCCGCGTGGGCGCTTGCAGAAATCATGGTGGTCATTCTATTCGTTAGGCGGGAGCGCCGTCTCGCCGCGCGCACCGAGTGGCTTCATCGTTGGTGCCGCTTTGCCTGTCGCGTGCTCGGTATTCGAGTGACCACATACGGCGCAATGCCGCGATCTAGTCTGCTCGTTTGCAATCATCTGAGTTACCTCGATATCATTGTTCTCAGCTCGATTAGACCATGCGTTTTCGTCGCCAAACGCGATGTCGCAGGATGGCCCTTGTTCGGATGGTTAGCGCGCGCGGCCGGCACAATTTTTGTTGATCGCGAGCGCAGATTGTCCAGCTCGGCAGTTCTCAATCCTATACGACACGCAATTAGCGGCGGCTTACTCGTTGTCGTGTTTCCTGAAGGGACAAGTTCCGACGGCTCGACAGTCTTGCCATTCAAATCGGCCTTGTTGGAATCAGCTGTGCAACTTCAATGTCCTGTCGCTTCCGCGTCGGTTCAATATGCACTCGATGACGGTTCGGTCGCCGATGAGGTCTGCTACTGGCGAGACATGACGCTGGTGCCGCATCTTCTTCACCTTTTCTTCAAACGCGAAATCCGATCGAGCTGCTCGTTCTCTCTTCCAAAAGTTCGGGCTGGCAATCGCAAAGAGATCACTCGCGAGCTGCGTGACGAAATCATGGCGATGCGATCATGAAGCTGAAGAAAAAGGTGATGCAGACACAATTCGTTCGCGTGATTTATCCCATAGATGGCGGGAGAATCACCCTTCGCGCTGAAGAGAACTGGGATTCGAATATCGAGGCTAATTCCATCCGAGAGAATGGATGTGTATCTGAATTTCAGATCGAAACGGAGCGGCCATATTTCTATTTCAAACCGGTCCTGCTTCGAGATGGCATCGCAATCTGGTCGCGCGGGGAAAATTTTCTAGCGGTCACGACTTCGAGTGCGCCATTGGAAATCCACCCACACTTTCGTGAAGATGCCCATTGCAGCGTATGTGAGTTGATGCCGCCGCTCGCCAGCTCCTCCGGCGCACAACATCGGTTCCGCGTCTTCCTGCCGCCCGGCTATTACGAAAATACGCTTAAGAAATATCCCGTGCTCTACATGCACGACGGCCACAATCTTTTCTTCAAAGAAGAAGCCTTTGTGGGAAACACATGGAGGACTGACGAGGTTCTCAATGTGTTAGATAAAATGAACGCTATCGAGGAAGTGATCGTCGTAGGAATTCATCCTAACGACCGCATGATCGAGTACACGTCGCCCGGTTACGAGGACTACGACCGGTTCCTTGTTGAAATGCTCAAACCGTTCATCGACGCGAAGTATCGGACACTGGCTGGACCCTCAAACACGGCAGTAATGGGCTCATCCTTGGGCGGTGTTGTCTCTTTTTATGTGGGATGGCAATGGTTCAGAAGTTTTTGGCAAGATCGCCTGCCTCTCGAGTACATTTACTACAAGGACGATCTGCTGCAGCGCGTGTCGACCGAACCCAAAAGAAAAACTCAGATTTACCTCGACAGCGGCTGGCCCGGCGACAACTACGAAGCTACCCGCAGCATGAGAGACCGACTAATCTGGAAAGCATACGCTCCAGGCTCCGACTTGTTTTATCTGGCATTTCCAGAAGCGAAACACGACGAAAACGCATGGGCTGCGCGCAGCCCGATCCCCTTCCAATTCCTTTTCGGAAAACTGCCGGCCTTCGGAGAAGCCATTTCCAGGAAATAAAGAATCCCAATCGGGCAGGCTGGATCAAGCGGCGGCAAGGCTCGGTAGGGGTCAGAAGTTCGAACTCCCTATCGCGCAGCATTCAAAAAAGGACTCGCCGAGGTGTTCAGAAACGTGTGTTTGCGCGGCAGGAAATTACGTTACGAATCAACCGCGTATCCAATAATCTTCCTGGTAATCTAACCAGCGAGCTTCTGGCTCCCCGGCTGAAACGATTATGGTTGACTCCTTTTCGCAGATTCCTAACCAAACGGTGAATCCAGGCCGACGTTAGGCCCGCTCCTTTGTCGAGATTGTGCCACAATATGCTCGGTTGTAGGGCTTTCAGCGACTTTCGATTGGCACATTACCTTTCGCCTGAAGCGACGATCGCAAGAATGCGACGGAAAACCTTACGATTTTTCGAAACTTGGAATCGCCAATTCCGTAGTTCGGAGTGTGACCCAGTCATCTGCCTCGCTCGCACTGGTCCCTGAACCAGTATGGTTTTGTTTAAAGACGCAGCCAAAGCGCGAGCATTTGGCTGCGACCGCACTCCGGCGTCAGTTTGGCGTCGAATGTTTCTCGCCTCGATTGCGTTTCCGAAGGATGACCCAAAGGGGTCCGGTCTGGTTTGTAGAGGCCATGTTTCCTGGGTATCTGTTCGCAAAATTTGTCTATTCATCGCAACATCGCGCCGTTGAAAATTCTCATGGAATTCGAGGGATTGTTCATTTTGGCGATCGGCTGGCGACGTTGCCTGAAAATATTGTAACTGCGCTCCAATCGAGAGTGGGTTCGGAAGAGATCGTGACTCTCGATTGCTCCATCAAAATAGGCCAATCGGTTCAAATCGCTGATGGACCCTTTCAAGGACTCGAAGTCGTGGTTACTCATTTACTTCCAGCGAAAGACCGGATCCGCGTCCTTTTCGATTTTCTCGGACGCTCCGTGGAGATGGAAGTTTCGACGGCAAAAGTGCTCGCAGCGTAAGGCTGATCGCAGCGCGCCATATCGGCCGACAACTCAATCGGTTTTCCCACTGGTACTGGCGAGGCAAAGGGTTTGAGCCAGTCGACATGGGTGGATCTGGAGTCGTGTCGAGTTGCAGGCGTAAGCAGAATTCAAGGCCCTTGTGCCAAATGTGACAACTGTCTTCCGATTAAGACGTAAGGGAGTGCAAACTCAATAGTTAGAAATTTTCGCGTTAGCCTTGCCCGCAGTGCTGTCCCTGGTGCTGTTTGTGACGTGCTCCGACGTTAGCCACCATCGCCAGGCTGATAGCGCGTTTCCGAAACGACGGCTGCGCTTTGGACTCATCGTAACGGATCGGTCCACTACCGATTCTTGTTTTCCGGCGGGCGCTCCTGCTTGGGCAAAAAAAACCGGGCAGGTTTTACCCTGCCCGGTGAAATCGATTTCGTTTCGAGTGCCGTATCGAGCTAAATCTTTAGGACGCGCCGTGCCATACCAAGAGCACCGAGGGCCGCGCCGAGCAGCATTACCGTGGTGCCGCCGTCCGGAACTTGACCACCGGTTGGGCCAAAGAGGATCCAGCCGGAGAGGCCATACCCGAGGGGGCCATCAGCAGGAATCGTGAGGATCCCAGTTAAACCGCTGATGTTCCAAACAACGGAATTGTCGTTTTGGCCGTCGTACTTCGCAAACAGGTATGTAAATGTACCCAGGGTGTTAAGATTTATAGTCGTTCCGGTACCGCTTACAGCTCCCGTTGCTGAGGCCGTAGGCAAGGAACCGAACGTATTGGTTGTGCGGTAAAAGTTCTGGATGCCTTCCGCGCCCCCGAAGTCATGCGATTGGGTAGTGTTGGTGCCCATGGTAATCATAAAGTTGATATAATCTGCGACGTCGGCGGCACTGGCGGGCGCGCCAGGACTTACAGTGCCGACAACGTGCGAATCACCAGTCAGAGTTACTGGATCAAAGAACCCCAGATCGGTGGTAATGGTCGCGGGCATGACAGTGGGGAGTGCACTGGCATTTTGGCTGAACGCAAGCATTGTGCCCAAAAGGGCTATGGAGAACAGTGCGAGTTTAGTTGTTGAACTTCTATTTATTTTCATGTCGCAGTAGAACCAAGCAAACCCTATGCCAACAGAAACAAATTATTCTTTAAGTGTCGCAACAATCTAATTTGTAGATAGTTATGTATGACGTGAACTTATCGATGATACCGCTGCGTCGCGCGAAAACTCGTAAGATATTCCGACGGTTACTTCCCATCTCAAAGCGGAAGCGCATAACAGCCACTAGGAACGGACATTACGTCGGGATTCCTGACGTAAGTATTTCCGACGTTTGTAGTCGGCCTGTCAATAGCTCAGCCTCCCAAGCTGAAAATGCCTGTGCGAAAGAAGGGCGAAAAGCTCGCTGCCAATGAAAATTGGCTTCATCCCGCGTGGCATTGGAAATGATATCTTCGCCTTTAGCGGGCGGCGCGATTTTCAACTAAGCCTCAATATTGTGAAATCCGCTGGCAAGACGCAGGCGGCCGGCGGCACGACCAGCGATATTTCCGTGCTGCCGCTGTCAGGAACGACTACGCTACTTGGCCGAACAAGATCTATTCTGGGAAGAGCACACTCGCAACCCAGGACGGGAGGGAGGGATGGTCACTAGGCACAACGGAGTTACGGTCTGGCCGTATTACACTCAGTCTTCGCTTGAATAGTGAGAGGTAAAGCTGGCCGAACGCAGAGGAAGATTTAGGAGAGCAACCCGCCGCACATGAGAGTTCCTCGAGGACAGCGGAGAGAACGTGCCATTGCGTTTTGGCGTACAAGCAAAAGTGACCGTCCCTAAAGGGAACGGCCACTCTTGTGTCGGGAAACTTTTTTAGACTGGTTAACTCATCAGGAAGCGCCGCACCATGCCCAGCGCACCAAGGGCGGCTCCGAGCAACATCGCCGTGGCGCCGCCATCCGGCAGACTTCCCGGTGGTGCCCCCGCTGTGAAGAGCGTCCAGCCGGAAAGGCCGTAGCCATTCCAATCGGCAGGGATGTCGATGGGTCCACCCAGGTTACCGACGTACCAAACGACGGATCCCTGGTTTGGACCGTCGTATTTCGCAAACAGATATGTATATGTGCCTATTGCGCCAAGGTTTATGCCTGTATTACCGGTGCCGTCATGACCAAATACGGCACCTGGCAACGTCGCGCCAAAAGTCGGGGAGCCATGTACGAGCGTGTAATCCTGTCCGCTAGCGGAAAACGTGAACCCGTCAGGATGGCCCTGGTTGTATTCGAAAACCAAGTCGTTCACGTATTGCGTTCTGTCCGCATCACCGGACGGTATGCCGTAAAAGACGTAGCCAAGCGTCTGGCCGTCGCCGATGGTGAGGGCACTGGCGTTATTGTTAAATGTAAACATCAGTGCGCCAACGGCTGCACAGACGAGGGCGAGTTTTGTAGGAATTAAGTTTTTCATAGGTAAGTTTGGGTTTTGCGAGAATAGAAAGCAACATGCGTGCCAAAAAGAATCACTCGACTCAAAACAAGTTGTAGATGCTTCTATTCTAATGAGTTAGTAATACGACAAAAAGTCTTGGACTTGTACCGACTCCGACCCTGAAATCGTAAAGTATTCCGATGGCCTGCCACATCTGGCCAATGCGAATGCGACGTAACACCCACGATGGAGGTGGATTATAACACGGAATAAAAACCGTATGGGTTCCCGACGATCAGTTAACTAGGAACCCGGAATCATACAAATTCGGGAAGGCGACTTTCTGACGGTGCGATAAAAAATCCTGCCCGATAAAATTGCTTGCGACTCGTGTGAAGTCCGTGCGCCAGGGATGTCAGGCTGCCAGCCAATAGTGTTCGGCACGGCAATGCTTCGCCGGGTTCAGCTCCAAGAGGAGCGGAATGTTTATAGCAGTGGGGCGCAAAAACAGGGATCAATCTCCGTAGGAGCGGCACAGCACATGTCGCTCCTACAGAGCTTTTCGAGATTTTTCAATGTATTTGCTATAAACGTTTCGCCTCTACGGGGCTGGCTTTCGTCTGAGCAAATCTGCTGCCGAACACTATTGGCTGCCAGCCCGCTCTAGCACCAATTCGCCAGGCTCGCCACGGGGGACGAGTCGGTCCGACTGGCGGACTGGCTAACATCCAACTCCGCTCCCCTCCAGGTAAACGGACAATCAACCAAGGCTACTGTTTTCACTCCTGCTGGAGACCGGCAAGCGCGCGTTTTGCTTCAGTCGCGAGGGGCTCCTGA